>MDSW01159247.1_pt1 | contig 12179 bp, 18 predicted proteins | sample 811171 | NCBI WGS metagenome assembly MDSW01 (sample SAMN05326641, study PRJNA326480) | marine metagenome | isolation source: seawater | place: Atlantic Ocean: North West | collected 2012
AGACCCCATGAACAACGAGAGGCTCCCCATCTTTCGATTTTGTCACAAGCCCTCTCGACTCAACCCAACGAGGAGGTCCATCCTCCTGTGGGATACGAGCTTGGAATTCGAAGGGTGTCCCCTCAGCGACAGCGATACGCATTTTCTCGGCGATCATCTCTCTATCATCGGGATGATAGAACTCCAACCCGTCCTCAGTCGCGTCGGTATCGAGATCAGGTTCACGCTGGTAAAGCTCTGTCACCGTCTGCGTCCAGTACCTTCGCCCTGTGAGGATGTCATAACGCCAGCGTCCCAGTCCGAGCTGTGTGTCGAGCATCTCGAAAAGGTCTTGTTCCTGCTTGAATGCCAACTCATTGTCTTGTCGTTCGGTGACGTTAGTTCCGGATGCATAGATAGCTCCATCGTTTACCAAGAAGCTCCACTCGATCCACAGGTAGGTCCCATCGACATGTAACATACGCTGGACCAGCGTAATGTCCTCCCCTGAGGTCAGCACACGCGCAATCGCATTGGATGTTTTGACACGATCGTCAGGATGGACCAGCTCCAAAAAATGTCGCTTCTTCACCGTATCGAGTGAGTGGCCCAACGACGTCTCCCATGTTTTGTTGGCTTCGACAACAACCCAATTGGCGTCGAGGACACACAGAAGTCGATTGGTTATCTGAGCAAACTTGTACCACGGCATGGAGCATCTATCCTGCAATTCGGTGGCCTGGATGCAACATCAACATGCTCACATCCACCACCATGAGGGATAAGTCTTTACTCTTCTTGGACTTCGGGATCGTAGCACTGCTTGCTGTGTCAGTCAAACCGTTTTTGTTCGCAGTTATCACAAGACATAATACCCGGTGGGATTGTCCTTTGGACTTACTTCTGCTGCTGCCTGAATACTGGGCGATGCTGTCGTCTATATCAGACTGGGGTTGATTCAACCCCAGACCCCACGATACTGCGTATCGTCTGTGTTCCGCCTCTCGGCGGTCATCGAACAAAGACATTGATGTCATGCCTTGTCAGGAGAGCAGCCTTTTGTTACCATGAGGTCATCTATCCATTCACAATCACAAGAGGTTTTTGTTTGTTTTCCATTGAAGAATTGCTTTTGAGATCATCGTCGCGACAATTGCATCATTTTGCTTGTGGTTGTGCAGAGCACGCTTTGGGCTACCTTGATAATCCTCCCGAACAATGTACACATTTGCTATCTTGCAAGCGTCAATGGCTAGAAGGTTTGCTCCCTACCAGCACGTTAAAGTCTGCTTATTGGGAGCTTCATCATCGCTACGAAAGGATGGACTCTGCGAAGTTGTGTGTGACTTCTTGTTTACGGGCAAGTTCTTGGGAGGTAGAGGAGGATTCTCTTGAGGAAGTTCGGTACAGGATGCAGGACGCAGCTCGTTGCGCAGCAGCCTTTGTTGGGTTCCACTTAGCGAGACAACACAGGAGCGCAGCCGAAAGTTCCAAGGCTCTGATGAACAGTGACCCTGATGTAAAGGAGTACCGAGCTTTGGAGGTTCAATGGCAAACGACCTACTTTAACGAGTTGTTTGCTGATGACTCACTGTAAGGCCGCCAGATGAAAAAAAGGAAACTTTGAGCATGTGTCTGGCAAGTGCTACAGTGATGAGCACAGTTCTGCAAGCAGCCAAAAAAGAAAGGACAACAGCTCATGCGGTCTCAAATCAATCGACACTCTTTGCTCCTTGTGACAGCCTTCCTGGCGCTGCTTTTTCCCTCCGATGTGTACGCAAATAGTATGGGTGGGATCGGCGTTGTCTACGTCTTGGCGCTCGCAATCATCGGACTTCCGCTCCTTATCAGCGCCCTCTTTCTCATCTTCCATCTCTCTCAATTGACTTTTTCGGGGCTGCCATTTCTCGAAGGCCAAGACCTCACCATACGTTCAAAGAAGGTGCTCTTTTGGAACTCCATCTTCTCCGTACTGCTCGTCGTCTTACTTGGCACATGGGCCTATCTGGAGCCAAGAACCCCTCTGTACAAATTGATGTTTGGGCTGGTGTGGTGTGTTCCAGGCTTCTATCTGAGCATCACTCGGCTAAAACAGGATGCTATCACTGACAAGAAGTGGTTGTGGACACGGCTCATTGGCTGGGCAATCCCTGCGGCGATATCGATGATTTACTTTGCGATCTTCTATCTACCTGCCCACCTACACTGAATCCCTCACCAAGAACGACAAGCCCCTGACCTCCACAATGCAGTCACGTTGTTTGTGTTCCCTCTCCAAGCAGCGAATGGGGCGTTGGGCTATATCCTTCTTGAGGGAAGTCGTGTCTTTCTTCTCTCGCGGGGATGACATGGATATCGCTCCATCTCAGATGACGAGTGTTCTATTTTAATCCCATGATTTTACATCGGAATATCCGACCTTGACATCCTCTTAAACGATGGTACTCTCTTTGAGTAGAGAGTCAAACAAGCCTATCCATCTTGATTTGAGTCATCCAGACCACCCAGCGATGAGGGGCACACCCTTCGCGAAGATGTGGGTTGAGAGCGAATCAATCATGTACCCTTTTACATGGGAGAGCCAGCAATGGGTCACTATATCGGTCAAACAGAGTCGATGTTCGACGGTGTCAATTACAATTACAAGACCTCTGCCGAAGTCAGAGAAGCAATGACCACCAAAGTCAATGATTTGCAGGGAAATATCTCGAATAGAGAGGAAAGAATCCTCAAGATACGCGAAGAGTATTCGATTGATGCAGAGCGCCTGGCGACTTTGGTCATGCGCTTTAAAGAGAACAAGAGCAACATGCAATCCTATGAGCATCAAGATGGTCCGATTGTTCCAGCAGGCGTCATCGCCAACATCATCCAGGAGCGTTCAATGATTGACTCCGAACGCAAGCAGATCCGGAAGTTGGAGTTGGTTCTTCGTAACTTGCGGGATGAGGAGTTTTACAAACACCCCCGCACAGGAGAACTCTGTACCCGCCAAGCACTCCACTACCTCGATGATGATGAGCTTGAGTACCTCGGCTTTTAATCATACTCCCTTATTTTATCAGGTGATTTTCCACTCGCTAAGGAGTGAGGTTTTTATCGTTTCTCTGTTTTGAGCTCCATTGTCTAGTGGGATATATCACCTTGAAGCGTCAAATTCTGCTCATCAATTTTTCACTGTATTTCCTGTGCTTTCCATTGGTGAGGTTACTCCTCGGCCCCAATGGAGATTCTTTCTTTGATGTGAAGTTGCTTCTCACTCCGGTGCTTCTTGGTGGGACTTTCTTTGCGTTCAACATACAGATGGGGCTGTACATGAATCCCCACTTTCGGACTCCAGCAGAACAAGATGAGAACAGAAAGGCTACCACTACAACTTTCTACTTGAGTTCGGTTGTTGTTCCGCCTTCCCCCTCACAAGCAGGATTTGATGAAGAGGTTTGTTGTTCGGATAGAGGAGATCGGTTGTACTGTTCAGGTGAACATCTGTATCGTTTTTTGAATCCAATGGCGAAAAAAAGGACCGATAAGGTTTTATCATCTCTAAGAAATCTCTCCTCCTCATCAAAAAAATTTCAAACGGTTGCATAGATTTGAATATCCTCTCGTCTAACACGACAACAGGTGGCAAGGATAGCCGCTAGCATTATCCCAATTGTTTGTACTCTTGTAGGAGAGCCAAAATGAGAAGATCTATTTCTTTGTTCATGTTCACAGCCTTTTTGATGGGTTCTTTCAATGTAATGGCTTTGGGGATATTCACCCCAGAGAAGATGAAAAAGAAAGTTAAGCAATGCAAAGAACTCCGTAGGCTGGAGCGGGAATGCAGAAAAGCCAAGCGCAGTGCGAAGAAGGATTGTCGCATCACAAAACGCAGTCAAAAAAGCGCGTGTTTCAAAGTACACAAATAATGCAAACGCAAGTGCAGAAAAGGGGTCCGCGGATTGAAGTGCAAAAGACGATGTTTGGGCGCTCGAATCAAGTGCCTCAGCAGCGCCCGCAAAACCAAACGCTCTTGCGCCAAAGCTGCACGCAGAGAAAAACGAGCTTGCAAAAAAGCTGCAAAGGCCAGCGCAGCATTCAAACAATGCAAAAAAAGAGTCTTCCTCTAAGCCTCTCCAGAGCAAAAAGACCTCAACGTGGTGTCTTCGAATCACCTAAGACACAATCATCAAACCAAACATCCCCCCTCCCAAAACCCTTTCAACACACAAACTCTCCCCACAAAACAAACACGTCTTTGAACGCAGGTTTGTCAGACCCATTTTCAGAAACACCACCTGGAGTTTGTTCAACCCCAGACCCCACAATGCTTACGCATTGTTTGTGTTCCGACTTCGTCGGTGCTTGAAAATATGATTGCAACCAGCTCAGGAATTGTTTTGGTTTGTTGGTTTGTCTTTGCGTGTCGGAGGGGGTGTTTTTGGGTTTCTTCTTGTCCTCACGCGAAAGCGTCGCCTTGCGACGGTTGAGCACATGTTCTTCCAAGCGCCGAAGGCGCAACACGAACGATGCGTGAGCATCGTGGGGTTCGGGGTGAAAGCCCCGAGCGGGTGTGGGCGGCAAGCCCACAAAGACCAAGCAATCGTGCAACGAATTCTTTTTTGGCTCCAACGGCCCAAAATGATAATCTGTAGTACACTTGGATGTTGACGACATGATAGGAGAGTTGGTTCATGCCTTTGCAAATGAAGAAGACATTGATTTGGGTTTTTGGACTCCTCGGTTGGGTCCTATCCTACTTCATGTTCACAAAGTGGCTCTCTGCGAACAACTGGGAATTTTTTCGCGGTTGGGCAGAGGCCTTCACAGTACATGACTTCAATACGGGCTTCCTCCTCGACCTCGTCGCTGTAACAGTCATGCTCATAGTACTCGCATTCTCGGACCGTCGACGGTTAGGGCCCAAATGGACAACCGCAGTCATCGCAAGTCTCGCCCTCTCAGTATCCATCTCACTCGCGATTTATCTCGTAGGGAGTTGGCGGGCAGACGCTCGCGAGAAAGAACGAGCAGAGACATGAGACTTTTTATAGGTGTTGTCCTTTTTGCATTCTCTTTCTATACAGCCTGGATTGTTTGGCAATTCGGTTATACGAGCGTTTTCACAGAAACCCTCCGCTCACATCCTTCCACTCAGGTGTTGTTTGACTTGTTCATCTCTGGTGGGTTACTCACACTCGTCATGATCGTAGACAATCACAGAAAAGGCCGCTCCTTTGTCACACTCATCCCGTTTCTTCTCCTCACCCTCTCCTTTGCATCGATTGGTCTCCTTCTATACGTTCTCGTCTACCCAGACTTGCTCTCCTTCCGCCCTCAAACCAAACAAGACCACACAGAATAATCCCCCAACACGTCTTTGCCAGACCCATTTTCAGAAACACCACCTGGGGTTTTCACCCCAGACCCCACGATACTGCGTATCGTTTGTGTTCCGACTTCGTCGGTCCCTGAAAGTATGATTGCAACCAGCTCAGGAATCGTTGGGTTGTCAGTTTGTCTTTGCATCTCGGAGGGGTGTTTTTTGGTTTCTTCTTACTCAGGGAAGAATGTCATCGTCATAATGATGCATCTTTTGTATGTGTGGACTTGTCTTCAAAACCCCCCACGATGAGGTTGTTTCTTTTGAGAGGAGCCTGTCTTTGTCCGAAGGTTGGATGAATAGATTGCCCCTCTTGTCCTCACGCGAAAGCGTCGCCGTGCGACGGTTGAGCACATGTTCCTCCAAGCGCCGAAGGCGCAACACAAACGATGCGTGAGCATCGTGGGGTTCGGGGTGAAAACCCCGAGCGGGTGTGGGCGGCAAGCCCACATACAAAAGGCAAACCCACATACAAAAGGCAAACCCACATGGCTTTTCGTCAACGTAGCCTTTGCAGTATCAACGAAGCTGTTGATAAGCGGAGAACGAAAAGTAGAAGCCAGGTGCCAACGCGACTGCAAGCGCTACGATCCAGGTCCAGGGAAAGGCAAAGTATATCATCACGACGATAAGCGCGGCATAGACACACATTGCGAGCAGTGTCATGAGTTTGTTCTGTAGGTAGATGCCAATGCTGATGGGTGCCATGATGAGTCCCACCACAATCGAATAATTGAGGATCGGCACCCATCCCATTCCTGCGGTTTCGTTTTTGGGCATCGCCAAAAACACCACGACAGGTATGCCGATCGAAATCACTAGGTGATATATCCAGGCTATTTTTACGGAGGCATGACTGCTTTCAACGTCTGTTTCGCTCATTGATTGGCTCCTTTCGGTCATACAAGTGTCATGTGATAGCCCACAGTATATGCCAAGCCCATCGAACCCACAACACACCAAAGAAAGAACACACACCGTTCGCTTGAGACCTCCGTGGTGTGAGGCCGACATGCAAAAGGTACGTTTCGGTAAGGCTGTTGCAAGGAAAAAAGCACACGAAAGAGGGCAGTCGATGGAGCCTCAGGCAAGGCATGAGAAGAAGCCGTGGCATCGCGACTGTGACGACGAATCACGCTGCTTGCGGTTTCATCTGCAACTTCTGCGTGTGTTTCTTTTTCCTCAACTCTTTTTTCTTGCAGTAGCCTAAAGGGGAGGTTGGTGACTTCTTTTGTGGGAATAGAAAACAATTTCTCACGCAAACCGTTCAATGTGTGGTAAGTAGCTTTTGCTTGATGCATGTCTCTGTGTGGAGTATGCGCCCTACATGACTCTTTCCCTTTGTTTTACTTCGGGAAGGGAGAATCCACGAGCTTGATTACGCGCTCATCCATCTCTTTTTTCAATGGAGCTTCCTTGACTTTTCAACAATTGAATTTGATCCCCTCTCTTCTCCAGGCTGTTGAAGCCCTAGAGTATACATCCCCAACCCCCATCCAGCATCAGGCGATCCCACCGCTGCTAGAAGGCCGCGATGTGTTAGGTTGTGCACAAACTGGTACAGGGAAGACGGCTGCGTTCGCTTTGCCTGTCCTGCAACGTCTCTCCAGCACAAAACGACAAAAAGGACGCCGGAGAATTCGTGCGTTGGTGCTCTCTCCAACACGTGAGCTGGCGATTCAGATCGGGGAAGCCTTCGAACAATACGGTGCATACCTGGACCATCGATATATGACGATCTTTGGGGGTGTCAGCCAGAACCCTCAAGTCCGAGGGCTGAATCGAGGAGTAGATGTGCTCATCGCGACCCCTGGACGGCTCCTCGATCTTCAGGGACAAGGCCACATTGACTTGTCCTCTGTGGAGTTTTTTGTGCTCGATGAAGCCGATCAGATGCTCGATATGGGCTTCATTCACGACATCAAACGTGTCGTCAAGACGCTCCCAACTGAGCGCCAGAACCTTCTCTTCTCTGCGACGATGCCACCCAAAATTGTGAAGCTGGCGAGCTCTTTTCTGCACGAACCGATTATGGTTGAAGTGGCACGGGAGTCCACTGTTGTCGAAAATATCGTGCAAGAGGTGATGTTCGTCGAGCAGGCGAATAAGAAGAAGCTGCTCGTACACCTGCTCCTTCAAGAGCACGTTGAACAGGCGATTATCTTCACGAGGACCAAACGTGGTGCCAACCGTCTCACCGAAGAGATTCGGCGTGCGATGATCAAGGCGGTCGCGATCCACGGGAACAAGTCCCAAAATGCCCGTCGTCGCGCACTCAATGATTTTAAGAGCGGTGACACGTCGATACTGGTCGCCACGGATATCGCGTCACGTGGTATCGATATCGATGGCGTGAGTCACGTGTTCAATTACGATCTGCCCAACGAACCCGAGAGCTATGTCCACCGGATTGGTCGAACAGGTCGGGCCGGACGGGGAGGGCGTGCGATCGCCTTCTGTGATCCCTCCGAAAGTGAGTTCCTCAGAGATATCGAGAGACTGACAGGTGTCGCGTTGTCGCCGATTCTTGAGCATCCCTGGCATTGTGAAGAAGCGATCCCTTCTGCGACTCAACCCTCAGGTCGTCGAAGCGGTAGACGCAGACCCTCATCACAAAAACGTCCAGCCAAACCACCCCGGCCAAAGAAGAAACGTCCACCGCGAGATGCAAGAGAGTCCGAAGGAAAAGAGGGCACATCGACACCCAAGAAGAAAGCACCAAGGCCTCGCAAAGCGCGAAACAAAGAGACAAAGAAGGGTGACGGAGCGAGAGAGCCGAAGCAAACAAGGACCTCTGAGCAGCCGTCTCGAAAGTCATCTGAGCGGCCCAAAAGACGTCGCAACCGTCAGGCGAAGAAGTGATGGCCTTACACGCCACCACGCTGATGGATCGTTTCGAGTAGCAGTGTGGGGTCGAGAATAGGGGCGTAATCCTGGTAGTCCAGGCCTTTTCTGAGTACAAAATAGGTGAGCTGTTCCTTGACTGCCTGAACGAGTGTCTCGGGTTTCCAGGGTTTTTCGAGGTAGTGGTCAATCCGCGCGTGGTTGATCGCTGCGACAGTGTCCTGATGTGTCGCAAGTCCCGTGAGCAGGATCTTTCTCACCGCATCAAAGCGTTTATCTTTCTCAACTTCGGCCAAGAACTCCACACCTGTCTGTCCAGGCATCACGTGGTCGGAGATAATCACCGCCGGAAAGTCTCCCGCTGCATCTAATTCATCGAGGAGCGCGAACGCTTCTTTGGCCGACTCACACATCTCCACACCACAATGTGTTTCGAACAATTCGAGATCTTTGCTGACCGCAGAGAGCGTATCAGGTTGATCATCGACACATACAATGAAAATCTTCTCCATCGCTCAAACTCCTCTATGTCGTGGTAGGCAGCTGCACTGTAAAACGAGTCTTTCCAGGTTGACTTTCGACGTCGATCTCTCCATCAAGATGTTCGACGATTTGTCGCACGATGGCCAGACCCAATCCCAAACTCACGGAAGATCCAGTGTTCTTGGTCGTAAAGTGAGGGGCGAAGATGCGGTGGATGAGCGCGTCGGGGATACCCGGTCCATTGTCGGTGATGGAGATTTCGACGCCTCCCTTCGTATCGAATGCGTGGATGGACAGCCTTGGCGCGGGGGTGTTGGCTTCGAACATGCTCTCACAGGCATTCTTGAGGAGGTTGAGCCACACTTGAATCAGATCGCCACGGTGGGCCTTCAGTGCCGATGTGACCTCAATCTTTTGAACGACCTCTACATGGCGTATTTGGTTTTGTAGGAGCACGAGCGCTTCGTGAATGGTTTCAGCGACGGAGGCGACGTCATCTGCTTGTCTGTTTGGCACGCCGAGTTGTTTGATCGCCTGGACGACGTGTGCGCTGTGTTGTGATGCGACGTGTAGATCGTGAAACGCCGATCCCCACTCCCAGAACGTGGGCAGAGTCTCTGCGTGTGGGGTGTGCAGAGCGCGTCCGACGTCTTCTGTGGAGAGACCTGTTTCAGCCCATTTTCTCGCTTGTTGAGAAGGGAGTTTGTGGGAGGTCTCGAGTTGTCTGCGTCTGTGTCTGAGGTCTTCGCTCGTGAAATTGCGTCCTTGTGATAGACCACGTTGAAACAGCGAACTTGCCTGTGTGCTCGCCGTCGTTTGGATGTGCTCTTGTACTTCTTCGGAGAGCCAATCTGCGCGGCGGGAGATGACACTGATGGCGTTGTTTAGCTCGTGGGCGATCCCTGCGGAGAGCTCGCCAAGCATCGCCATCTTCTCCTGTTGAAGTAACCGTCTCATCGCCTTAAATTTGTCGACCGCGGTTCTTTGCATGAGGTACTGTCGTTCGAGCAAGCTCGCCATGACGACAGGCATAAACTGCTCCACAAAGCTTCGGTCTTGTGGGTCTACGACACGTTGTTGGTGTTCATCGATATAGGCGATGGTTGTCTTTTCGCTGGCGATTAAAGTGGTGTAGCTGTAGGGATGGTGTGAAAAAAAGCTTGAGACACCGACAAAGCTGTCTTTGGGTGCGCGGAAGAGCTCAAATTGACCGTGTTGTCCGTCGAGGTAAGCACACAGAACCCCCTTTAAGACCAAAAACAAGCGGTCGTTTGGTGCGCCCTGTGTGAGTAAGACTTCATCTTCCTCCAGCTGAATGACCCGGGTGGGATCGTCAAAGTACGCTTGTTTGAGCCATTGGAACTCTTCTGTTGGTATGAAGTGTCGCGTCATTTATCCAGTCCCTAAATCTGTGCAAAAAACCCTATGGTATTGAGTACCCACAACATCGTCATCAACAAGATGAGGCCAATCACACCCATGAAGAGCCCAACTTTGATCATGTCTCGTGTTTCGATGAAGCCCATCGCATGGGCAAGGGCATTGGGTGGTGTGCTGATCGGCAACGCCATCCCTAAGGAGGATGAAAACGCGACACAGAGAATCAACATCTTCATTCCGCCGAGTGGGGCGAGGCTTTGTGTGTTCGTCCCGAGTATGGCGACGATCGGTAGGAGCAGGTTGGCTGTTGCGGTGTTGGACATGAACGTCGCCATCGACGTCGCGAGTAGGGCGGCCAACAAAATCACCCAGTAAGGTGAGAGGCTCCCAAATGGAATCGCCGCGATCACCCGCTGCGCAAGTCCGCTCTGTTCCAAGGCCATCCCCAGCGCGATCCCACCGGCGACAAGCCATAAGACATCCCAATTGAGACGCTTCAACTCTTCTTTGGTGATGACCTCCGTCGCGAGGAACAATCCTACGGGCAACAACGCGACGATATACGTGTTGATTCCGTGAAGTGCCTCTGTCAGCCACAACAAGATCGTCCCTGCAAATGTTAGATAGACGATCCAAGCCTTCGATGTTTGTAAAAATTGGACTTCGAACTCCAGCGAGATCTTTTCTGTCTTGACAGGGTACAGCCAACGCAGCAGGAACCAACCGATGAGTAACATCGCGAGCACATAGGGGATGCTGAATAGCATCCATTTGCCGAAGCTGATGGTGTGCGGTCCCACGAGGTATTTGAGGGCGATCGCGTTTGGTGGTGTCCCGATGGGTGTACCCACACCTCCGATATTGGCAGCCAATGGGATGCACAGACAGAAGGCGACTTTTCCTTTGGGATCGTCATCGAGACGTGACAAGATCGGGACCATCAACGACAACATCATTGCTGTTGTCGCGGTGTTGCTCATGAACATCGAGAAAACTGCCGTGATGAGCATACATCCGAGCATGACGATGTGAGGCTTTTGACCGAGCGGCCGTAACATCATGTTCGCGAGGTTTTGATCGAGTCTGTACTTCGTCGCAGCCATCGCCAAAAAGAATCCACCCAAAAACAACAAGATCACAGGTGATGCGAGGGTTGACATCAACGCTTGGTATTTGATCAGCGTACCCAATTGTGCCGTGGGGCCCTGTCGAAACCAGATCAGCCCGTGTGTTGAGATGAGTAGTAACTCTAGGACCAACACACAGATCGAGGTGGCGTAAATGGGGATGGGTTCAAAGACCCAACATAAGGCGGCAAATAGAAAGATCGCGAGCACACGCTGTTCGGTCCATGTGAGTCCAGATAAGGGCAACACTGCAGATGGTAGCATCATCACCAATATTGGAAACCCCATACACAACGCAATGACGAGACATTTTTTGATAGACACTGTATCCCATTTGAGATTCACAAAATCACTCCGTCCTTTTCGAAAAACACGCTCCCATCCCTTTGTGGAGGGACAATTGGACTGGAAGATAAGGCAGAGCAAGGGTGTGTGCATTGACTTCCATCAAGTCACTTTGGGCCGTTGTGGTTCCAACAGACAGCTTTATCTCTCCTCTTTTTCTTGAGGTGTGATGTCTTGCTAGGTTTGATAACTCTTTGTCTGGCATTGACTGAACGTTTTGGTGAAAAGGTCCTATACCTCGATGGATGTGCTTTGTGGTGTGTTAGGGGATGCGAAATGGGTAGGCGTAGTATTGCTGAGTGGTGAGGTCACGTACGTTGATATACAAATTGCCGAGGAAGCGTGTGAATAGAATGATAGAGAACGCTGCGAACCCGAAGCCGTAAGACATGGATGTGAAAAAAGGTAACAGAAAGAACCAAAAGAGCGCATTGTGTACAAAGAGCAGCAGAGAGTTCAGAGGTGTCATACTAGGTTTGGTGTCTGTCTCGGAGGTCTTTTTTTGTTGCCACGCGAACCGCGCGGAGGAGTGCAGCTCCAAGAGCACTCAGAACAAAGCGCCGATCACAGACAGGGTAATCATGCCCGTTTTCGTCGTCCACAACGAAGTCGACAACGCATACAAAATGAAAGCAAAGGTAGGGACTCCCTGAACC
>MDSW01211588.1_pt1 | contig 12179 bp, 7 predicted proteins | sample 811171 | NCBI WGS metagenome assembly MDSW01 (sample SAMN05326641, study PRJNA326480) | marine metagenome | isolation source: seawater | place: Atlantic Ocean: North West | collected 2012
CCCCCTCCCCCTCGCTCCCCTCCTCCTCCTCCGCGGCTTTCACGTACCCCTTCCCCGCCGCCTCCGCGGCTCGCCGCAACGCCTCCTCCGCCTCCTCCCTCAGCCGCGCGATCTCGTTCCGTCTCTCGATCCGCCGCGCCTCCGTCGGCGCGGCGACGTCGGCGAACGCGATCTTCTCCCCCCTCTCCTTGCAGAACCGCTGGACGTGCCTGAACTTCTCGAGCGTGCGCATGACCCTCGCGTCTCCGCGGTACCGCTCGACGGCGTGGAAATCCTTCGCCACCGCCGCGACGGCGTCCCGCACGGCAGATTCGGCAAAGTCCTCCTGGAACTCGTCGTCCTCCACGAGTTTCGCGAGGAACGCCCTCAGCTCGAACGCCCTCCGTCTCTCGAGGTAGGCGTCCAGGTGGTCGCGCGACGCGATCGGGACGCCCTCCGCGTCCCTCCGCTCGAGCGGGACCTCGGACCACGCGCGCGCCGTCGAGAGGGACACGTCGAGAGCCCCGGGAGCGACGCCGGGGCCGGGTTTTTTTTTTTTTTTTTCGGAGGCGGCGGAGTCCCGGGCGATCGACCCAGAGAGGCTTCCGCTCTTTCCGCCTTCGTCGTTCACCGAGAGGGGGTCCTCCGCTCCGGTGACGACGTCCGCGCCTCGCGCTCCGAGCCACGCCTCGGCGTCGCGTTTCCCCGCGGCCCTCGCGGCGTCGGCGAGGGTGAGACGGGCGCGCTCGGGGCCGACGCGCTGGCGCTCGAGGGGCTCCGCCTTCGGGCCCGCGAACGAGAGGATGGCCTCGGCGACGTCGAAGCGCTCGCGAACGACCACGGCCTCGCACGTGGGATTCAGGCCGAGCTTGTTCTTCGCCCTGACGTCCGCGCCGTGGTGCAGGAGGGTGGCGACGGTGTCCGGGCCGGCCATGCGCGCCGCGAGGAGCAGCGGGGTGTCGTCCGCGTGGTCGGGGGCGTCGATCCAGCAACCCTCGCGCGCGCACAGCACCGCGCACGTCTCCGCGCGGTCGTGCATGGCGGCGAAGTGCAGCGCGGTGCGACCGAGCGCGTCGTCGTCGTTCGGGTCCACGCCGTGGTCGCACAGGAGCGCGACGACGTCGGCGTGGCCGCCCGCGGCGGCGAAGAACAGGGGGCGCATCCCGCGCTTGTCCCTCACGTTCGTCGTCGCGCCCGCCGCGATGAGCGCGGCGACGTCGTCCGCGAGGCCGAGGTGGCACGCGGTCAGAAGCGCGTCCGCGCGGTGCTTCTCGAGCTCGGCCTCCTGGCGCTGCGCCTCCATCGCGGCGCGCGAGGGGGGGGAGCGCGCGAGGCTGACTGCGCCGGGGGGGAGAGCGGCGGTCGCGAAGCGCGCCGTCGCGAGTTACATGCCGGGATCTGAGAAACGCCGCGCGCGAACACTGGTATCGTCCTCGCGCGATATTTTCTGAGAGTATTTGTAAGATGACCCCCGATGTCTCCGACAGACGCGCGGGCGCGGCGGGGGAGCGACTCACGGGAACTCCGCCGAGCGATCTCCGAGGTACCGGGCCTGCGTCGCGAGCGGCGCCGTGTTCGAGCGGCGCCTCCCCGCGCGCGAAGCGTGAGAGGCTCGGGGAGGCGAGGGGAAAAGCGCGATCGACGTTTTCGTCGTCGGGGATCGACGCGATGGCGACGGATGACCACATGACGGTCACCGCGGTCGGCCTCCCCGAGGGCGCCACGAGCATGTCCTTCGGGAAGTTCGAGCTCGAGAACGGCCAGTCGATCGAGAACGTCATCCTCGGGTACACCACATACGGCACCCTCAACGCGGTGCGTCCCATCTTCACGCGCCCCCCCGGACGTCCCCGGGAATTCAACCCCCGCGCGCTTTTTCCCCTCCTTCGCGCTCCGACGGACGACGCGCGCATCCGTCGCCTCCCCCTCGACCCGACCGCTCATCCCCCTCCTCCTCCGTCCTCTCTTCTCAGGCTGGCGATAACGCCGTGATCGTGGGCCACAGCCTCACGAGCAACAGCAACGTCGCGGAGTGGTGGGGCGAGATCCTCGGCGACGGCGCGGATTTCTCCCTCGACAGCTCCAGCGATTTCGTCGTGTGCTGCAACTACCTCGGCTCTCCGTACGGCTCGTCCTCGCCCGTGACCCCCGACCCCGGCAAGGCGGACGGCGGCTGGTACGCCGCGGACTTCCCCACCCCGATCACGATCCGGGACAACGTCCGCCTGCAGCGCCTTCTGCTCGACTTTCTCGGGGTGAAGCACCTCCGCATGGCCATCGGCGGGTCGATGGGCTCCATGGTGGCGCTCGAGTGGGCGGCGACGTACCCCGATTACGTCACCGAGCTCGTCCTGATCGCCGGATGCGGGCGGCACACGGACTGGGCGATCGGCATCGGCGAGGCGCAGCGGTTCAGCATCATGGCGGACGCGAAGTTTAAGGGCGGGAGCTACGACGCGGCGGACCCCCCTCGGGCGGGGTTGGCGACGAGCCGCATGATGGCGATGCTTTCGTACCGCGCGCCCGCGAGCGTGGACGACCGGTTCAGCCGCGGCGTGCAGGGGGATAACGGCGTGACGATTCGTAAGCCGTCCAGCCACTCGGACCTGGGCGTCCTCTCCCACGGCAACGCGGACGCGTCCGAGGCGTTGCCTTTTTTCGCGGTGGAGTCGTACCTGCAGTACCAGGGGAAGAAGTTCATCCAGCGGTTCGACGCCAACTGCTACATCCAGCTGACGCACACCCTGGACTCGCACGACGTCGCGCGCGACCGAGGGACGTACGAGGAGGTGTTGAGGAAGCTCAAGCACCGGACCCTCGTGGTGGGGATCACCTCGGACGTGCTGTATCCGTTCCACCTGCAGACGGAGCTCGCGGAGACGATGCCGCACGCGGAGATGTACGCCATCGACTCCCCGCACGGCCACGACGCGTTCCTCATCGAGATCAGGGAGCTCAACCGCGCGATCGCGAGGTTCCGCCGGGGCGAACGCGCAGACCCCAACGTCGCGCGCGTCGCGGAGGGCGTCGCGAACCTGAAGCGAACCGAGAACGAGAACGACCCCTCGCGGCCGTCGCGGGCGGGCCTCGCCGACGTCGGCGCGCTCCGCGGCGCGGTGCTCGCGCTCGAGGCGGAGGTGGACAAGACCGCCGCGAGGGCGGAGAGGGAGGCGAGGCGCGCGGACGCGCTCCTGGCGGAGGTGGCGCGGCTCAGGGACGAGGTCCAGGCGGCGAAGGAGGCGGCGAGCGGCGGGGATGGCGGCGGCGGCGGGGGGGGGAGCGGCGGCGGCGGCGACGACGGGGCGAGGGAGGCGGTGTCTGGGTACGGGCTTCGCGTTCTCCCGGCGAACCCGCCGCCGTACAGGAGGTTCCAGCCCGTGTACGGGGAGGTCAAGCCGCCCGCGGAGGGCGCGGACGCGCCCGTGGCCGCGCTGGGGGCGTTTTGAGGGAGGAGGGGGTAGGGGACGGAAAGGCGGGGGGGGTGAACGGAAGAGAAGAAGTGCGTCGCGTGTGATGGCGAGAACGAGTCAGCCAACAAACCCGAATTTAATGTCGGCGAGTGTATGTCGTCGCGGCCGCCGATGACCTCGGCACAGCATTTCGTCATCAGCCGGTCGTCCCGCCTGGGCGGCGGGTTTGAGGGTTTCCGCGCGTGCTCGCTCCCGGCGCTCGTCCCGCGCCGCGCTCGGGCGTCACTTCTCGTCGCGCGCTCGCCCTCGCGCCTCGCGTTCGTAGGTCGCGGCGATGCGCTCGATGGCTCCTCGCGCGGCGGCGCCCCGCGCCGGGGCGTCTCCCGGCGTCTCCCGTCCGCGCGTCGGCCGCGGGACGGACCACCACCGAAACCCCGACCGCCCCGTCTCGCGCCCGTCGCTTCGCGCGTCCCGTTCGCCGCCCCGTCCTCGCCCTCGCCTCCGCGCGATCGCGTCCTCCTCCTCCCCCGCGTCTTCCGTCGACGCGCAGCAGGCGGCGTTCGCGCGCTGGCGCGACGAGCGGGGCATCAACGCCCCGAACGTGGAGGTGGCGTACTTCGGCGACGTCGACGACGACGTGATGCGCCATCGCGGCGTGCGCGCGTCGCGCGACCTCGCCGCGGGCGACGTCCTCGTCGAGCTCCCGCGCGAGGCGTGCTTGATCCTGATGGACGACGCCGAGCTCCCGTTCCCGGACTTCTGCACGAACGAGCTGTGGAGCGTCCTGACGGAGAGGAACAAGTGGGCCGTCAAGGTGGCGCTCAATCTCCTGCGCGAGACGACGCGACAAGACTCGGATGACGCCCCGTTTCGCCCGTACCTCGACCAGCTCCCCAAGGAGTTCGACCTCCTCTCCGAGTGGTCCGACGCGGAGCTGAAGGAGCTCCAGTACGACGCCGTCGTCCGCGCCGCGGAGGGGCAGAGGAAGGAGGACGAGGAGGCGTTCGCGTTGCTCGCGAAGCACTCCCCCGGTACGCTCGAGCTCGTCGATCGCGACCGCCTGACGTGGGCGCTGAACATGGTCCGCAGCCGGGTCTTCTCCGGCCGCCTCTCGGACGCCGCCAAGACCAAGAAGGCGCTGCTTCCCAAGGCGATGGCGGCGGGAACCGCGTTCGCGGCGTTCCTGACCTCGCAGACCCAGGAGGGGCGGTGGCTCGCGGTGTTCGCGATGCTCGCGCTCGTGGTGTTCGACAAGGAGCCCGAGCCCGGGGAGGAGGGCGGCGCCAAGCTGGCGTACGTCCTGATGCCCCTCGTCGACGCGTTCAACCACAAAACCTTACCGAGCAAGACGGAGTTTGAGTTCAGCTCGGAGGCGTTTCGACTTCGCGCGCCCGAGAAGGTGGCGCGGGGCGAGGAGGTGATGATCTCGTACGGACTGCTGGGGAACGACGAGCTGGTCACGCGGTACGGCTTCGCGGACGCCGAGAACGCCTCCGACGTCTACGCGTACCAAGGTTTACTCGCGTGGCTTCGCGCGAATCACGCCCCGATGCGAAAAGCCACCGGAGAGGATCCCGAGCGCGCGTCGCGGGTGAGGGACGCGAGGCTCGAGAGCTTCGCGAACACGGGCGTGTTCGACGCCGACGGCGAGGCGGACGAGAACCTCGCGTGGGCGCTGAGGGCGCTGTTGGCGACGAGGGAGGAGTTCGAGCGCGCGGGAGGGGTGAGCGGGTTCAAGCTCGGGGGTGGGGAGCCCGAGCGGCGCGCCAACGCGGCGCTCGCCGACGCGTGCGAGGCGAGGCTGGGGGAGATGAAGACGAGCGCGGAGGAGGACGAGGCGACGCTGAGGAGCGGGAAGGTGACGGGGAGGATGCGCGTCGCGGTCGAGTACAGGCTCAGGAAGAAGAAGATCCTGAGGAGGGCCGTGGAGAGGTACGGGGGGGGAGGTGGGCCCTGAGATGAACGACGAGAGTCGACGAGGAGGGCTCGAGCTACTCGGGGGTGAAGGGATAATAGGACTTATTACGAAGGTAAATGATATCACGTCGTCGTCGCCGTTTTTCCCCTCGCCCGCGCCGCGTGTGTTCGTCCTCCCCGGACGGGGTCTCGCGTCGTCACAAGGACACGGCCGCGAGCAACCGGCTGAGTTCGTCGTTCTCCGGGGCGGTTCGCGCGCCTCCGCCGGCGACGCCGCTCCTGGCTAAGATTTCCATCGCCTTTTGGATGATTTCGATCTGCTGCGCGGCGTACCGCGATCCTCGCGGAAGCCTTCGCATCGCCTCCAGCTTCCCGTTCAAGCGCTCGAGCTTGACCCCGTCGCTCACGCCGTCCCCGAGCGCGAACCCGGGGTAGCTGTGCCGCCTCACGCGGCGCTTCGGGTGGTGGCGCGCGGATCCGCTCGCCGCGCCCGCGCTCCCCCCGCGGCCGTCGCACGCGTCGGGGTCCGCGTCCGCGCTGGACGTGCGGCGAAGGCGCGCGCCGGGACCCCCGGGCGCGGCGAGCTTGGAGGGGCCGTGCTTTTTCGCGATCGAGCGCTTGTCCTTGTGCGCCCTCCGCCGACGAAGCGCGTCCCCGACGGACATCTCGTCCGACGTGTCCAGCGCGGCCTCGATGTCCGCGTTGTACTCGTCGTCGGCCTGCATCGCGAACCGCCACGCGCCGCGGGGGCCCAACGCGCCGCCCCGCGCGAGCGCGCGCGGATCTGACGACGGGGATGACTCGGATCCGAACGAGCGAACACTCTCGGGCGAGGCTGGCGGGCGCAGGAATTTCAAGCCCGAAAGATCCCGAGTTCGAATCTCGCTCAGCGCGCTGATGATGAAAAATAAATTCTTCTCATCAGCTGTCTGTGCTTCCGAACGTGCCGACCGCCCCTCCTCTCCTCGCTCTCCCCCCTCCCCGCTCTCGCTACGTCTCCTACCCACCCTCTAATGCGTCCACACGTGGACGTTGATGCTCCTATACCCCATCACGTACTCCTTCACGAACTCCATGATCACCTCCATCGGGACGTAGTCGTCCAGGTCCTCCTCGTCGAGCGGCTGCAGCCCGAGATCCTCGGCGTGCCTGTGCATGGCGTCGAGCACGAGCTGGAATCCGGCGCCCGGCATCGCGTAGTCCGCCACCCTGCTCGAGTTCCCGACGTCGAACATGACGTAGACGTCGTGCACGGTGTTCACGTCGACGAACTCCACCCCGGGGTGTTTCGGGTGCGTCACGACCGGTTCGTTCCGCCGCACTAAGCGCGCGACCCACGCCTGGAAGCTCTCGAGGTCGCGCGGTTGGCCCGCGGAGGTGTCCCCCGGGTCCTCCGGGGGCGTGTCCGAGTCCGAGTCGCTGTCGCCCATGAGCGGGTCGGGGCCGGGTCTCAGGACGGCGTCGTGGAGGGCCATGTAGCACTTGGCGACGATCATGTCGTTCCAGTCCACTCGCATCCACGCGTTCGTGTACACGCCCATCTCCTGCGCGAACTCGTGCAGGTCCTCGTCCGCGAACGCGCCCTTCTTGTCGCGGTCGAGCACCCACATCACCGCGGGGTGGATCACGCGCACGTCCTCCTCGAACCCGCCCGGGACTTGGTACTTGAGGAGCTCGCCGAGCGTCAGGTCGGCCGACTCGCCCTCCTTCCGCTCGCCGCGCACGCGCGCGGCCTCCTCGGACAGCATCTTACGCAGGTTAGACGACGCCCCGCCCATCGCGCCGGAGGCGCCGAGCGGAGTGAAGAAGCGCCGCTTCAAAAGCGCAGACGAGTTTTCAGGTCGTGCTGATGAGATGCGCCGCACGCGTCGGGATCGAGCTCGAGTCCGACGTCGGTTCGTCTACCCCGGGTGGAAGGAAACGCCTTTCCCTCGGAGCGACCGTCGCGTCGCGGTCGCGACGGTCGCGACGGCGTCGCACTTCGACGGCGCGTCTCGACCATGTCCCTGGAGTGCTACCCGTACTCGAGCGAGATGCGCGAGCTCACCGGGCGCCTCAAGCGCGCCGACATCAGCCGCGAGCTCGACGCGCGCGTCGAACGCGACGGCGTCTCCGTCGTCGTCGTGGAGGTGCGCGATGCCCAAAACGGCTCGTGCGTCGGCGCGGACCGGGCGGGTCCCCCCGACGCGCCCGGGGTCCGCGCCTCGGACCGCACCCCGCGCCCCTCGTACTCCGTCTCGAAAGCGATGCTCCGCGCGGCGGCCGCGAGGGCGGACCCGCTCGGGTACGACCGCGACCGCGACCTCCTCGCGCGATCCCCCCGGTCGTCCGCCGCGTCCTCCCCGGGCTCGGACGGCGAGACGCGCGACGACGAAGACCGCCGCCGCCGTGGACCCCCGATCCCGTCGCGGCGCCCCGCGCGGGACCGCGATCGCGACGACCGGGACGATCGCGACCGGGATCCAGCAGACCGCGACCCCTCCGACCCCCCGGACCGCGACCCCACCTCCCCGTTCGCCTCGCTCCCCCTCCGTCGCCGCCGCCGTCGCCCCGTCGTGATGTCCAAGGCGGCGCTCGAGCACCTCTCCGCGCCGAAGATGCCCGTCGGCGCCGGCGACGCCGACGGGTACGACGGCACGGACCCGCGCGAGTACCGAGCGGCGGTGCTCCTGGAGGCTTCGCGCGAGCGCGAGCGGATGGCGCGGAAGACGCGCGGCCTCGAGCGGTGGGCGGGGAAGCGCCGCGAGGCCATGCGCGAGTGGCGCGCGGGGCGCGACGCGGCGGCGAGCGCGGCGGAGGAGGAGGAGGCGGCGCTCGAGCGCGAGAGGAGGAGGTACGCCAGGGAGCTGAACAAATACGTCGCCAACAGAGCGGCGCAGGACGTGCGTGGATTCGTGGCGAAGCGAGGCGATGCCGCGGCGAGGGCGGCGCGCATACGCGCGAGGGCCTTCGCCGCGAGGGGGAAGCGACTCGTCGAACGCGGGTCGGAGGACGAGAGGGAACCCCCGGGGCGATGAGACTTTTTAGCGCGAATCCGAGCGTCGAGCGTCGAGCGATTCGCGTCTTTTTACGACGTCTTTCTCGAGCGGGTCCGTCCGCGCATTTGATCGAGACGTCCACCTATGTTCCCCACCGATCTCATCGGGCGTGTGGGAATCGAAGACCCGCGTCACTGTTCCTCCCCGGGCGTCGGGAAGCGCATGATCGTCGGCTCGCCGATGATCCTCCCGTCGGGCGTCATGTTTATCCGCATCGCGGCGCCGCCGATGATCTTGACTTCGTCGGGGGACGGCTTCCCCTCCAGCGTCGCGCGTCCGTTCGCGAGGTTTTTGCGCAGGCGGTCCTTGTCCGTGGCGTCGGGTCCCCCCTTCGATTCCGGTTCGTCCTGCTTCTTTTTGGCCAGCTCGTAGTGGCGCATGCCCTCCTCGACGTCGCCCTTGATGCACAGCTGCGCGCCGAGGTTGAGGTGCTCGATCGCGCCGTCGCGCAGCTTCAGGAGCTCGCGCGAGACGGTGACCGCCAACTCGAGGTTCGCGGGGTTCTTCGGCTCGGCGTACTGGTTCTCCTCCTCGATGAATTGCCGCAGGTTCTCGAGCGCCTCCATCTTGATCTCCGCGGCCTCCGCGGCGTGGCGCGGCGTCGTCGGGGCGATGGCCATGCACGTCTCGAACGACTTAGCCCACTGTTGCGTCGCCATCAACGCGCGCGCGTAATCGTACGTGTTCTGGTGGCGTCGATCGCGCATCTCGGGCGGGAAATCGGCCATGAGCTCCTCGATCATCGCGACCGCGCGCTCCGCGTCGCCCGACTCGTTCCGGTTCAGAAGCAGGTTGGCGAGCGTCGCCACCAACTTCGCGTCGCAGTTGGCCGACCCGAATTTGTCCACCAGCGCGACGCCGGGCCCGATCGCGCCGTCGAGGTCACCGCGATTGATGAAAGTCATGAAGGCCTTGCACAGATCATCCTTCGAGCGACCGTACGCGGGGGTGGTTTCACCATGGCTCCGCGGGGCGGAAAAAGCGAGCCGGAGGTGGAGCGCGGTCGCCCGACGCCTCGCGAGTGACGATCGTATCGTCGTCAAAATATCCGTCCGAGGAAAAGATCGTGTCGACCGATTTTCGCGCGCCAAAAAAAAAACGCTTGCGACGCTGACGAACGCGAACGCGAACGCGGGCTTCGAACGTGGGTATCGCGCGTCGGGGTCCCGTCCTCTCGACGGGACCCCCCTCGAATGTATTCGTACCCCGAGACTCTCTCGCGAAGGCACCGCGCGGTGCGATACCGTCGGGTCCCCCTTCGATCGCGTCGTCGATCGCTCGCCCAGCCGCCGCGCGCGAACCGCCCAGCCTAATTAACGATGCATAGTTATCATACGTCCGGTTCCTCGTCCTCATTCGGATTTCTTCTTGGCGCGCATGTACGCGAACGCGCCGGCGGCGGCGCCGTAGACGGCGAGTACCCCTAGCCCCTCCGCTGTTCTCGGGTCCGGGAGCAGCGCCCTCGCCCACCACGACCTCTGCGGCCTCAGGACGACGACGACTCGGTTGTTCGCGTCGAGGCACCTGTGCAGGTGCGCCCTAATCTGCTCCGGGTTCAGGCCGCGCATGAGCTCCGTCCTGGTTCGCTCGGTGATGGCGTAGAGCTTGTCCAGGTCTCCGTCCAGGAGCGCGGCGAGCCTCGAGTTGTGCACCGCCTCGAAGTACTCGCGCCAGTACGCGTTCTCCTGCGCGCGCACCTCCAGGGCCCTCGTCTCCACCTCCACCGCCGTCGCCACCTCCTCCTCGGTCGGGCCGTCGCGCTGCATCGCGCGGACGTCCTCCATCGCGAGCGCCGCCAATCGGTGCCCCGCGCTCGGGTCGCACGAGAAGTTGATCATGATGTCCCCCCGAAACGTCGGCCCGCGCGCCGCGGGGTCCTGGTACGCGAAGCTCGCGCTCGCCGCGCACGTGTAAATCTCCCCGAACTTAAACCTGAGCAACGCGAGGAGCCGCCGCTCGATGATGCTCGCCGAGAAGACGCACCGGAGTTTCTCCTTGGTCAGCGCCACGGACCCGGCGACGGTCACCTCCGTTCGCCGCGTCGCGGGGTCGTAATCCGGGTTGGGGATGTTGATCGGGAACGTGATGCTCGCCATCGCCATGGGCTCCACCATCGGCACCCGGAGGTCCCGGTGCGTGGCGCCGCGGGGGAACCTGAACGGCGTCGGGGTCAGCTCCTTCAGCCGAACGAGCGTGGGGTCGCTCGAGCTCGGGATCGACCCCAGGTACTTCTCGACCATCTCGATCAGCCGCGCCTCGTCGCCCAGCGCGCCGACGAGGACGACGGTGAACTCGGCGGGGTCGCCGAAGTGCTCGTTGAATTTCGCGCACGCGGCGACGGGCTTCATCCGCCGGACGTCCCCGACGCGCAACGGCTTGGACTGGAAACTCCGCCCGTACACGAGGTGCCTGATCGTCTCGTTGTACACCGTCACCGGGTCGCGGCTGCGGTTCCGGATCGCCTGCTCCTGCATCCGGAGCACCGCCTCGAGCTCCTCGGGCACGAGCATCTCCGCGACGTCGGAGGTGAAGAGGAGGTGCGCGAGCTGCATGCCAGTCTCCAAATCCACGGGGCTCGCGTCCGCGTCCACGCGCCGGTGGTACGTCCCCGTCTTCGCCGACACGTCGCACCGCTTCCCCGCCATGACGTCGTGAAGAACCTCGGGCTTGCACCCGAACATCCCGAGCTCGCCCGCGATGGTCGCCGCGTACAACGAGTCGAGGTACTGCTCCCGAGGAGACTCGCTCAACCCGCCCCAAGCGAACGCGCGAATCAACACCTGGTCGTCCAAAAAATCCGTCCGCTTCATCGCCACCCGCATCCCGTTCGCGAGCGTGAGCTGCTTGAACCCGAAACGCTCGAACGTGCGCGCGCTGACCACCCTCCCGGGAGTCGGGAGGGACGACTCCTCGATCAGCGTCTCCGGAATCTCGAAGACGTCGGCGCGAGAAATCTCCCCGCGCGCCTCCTCGCCCCGAATCGTCTCGCACGCCGCCGCGACGTCCGCCTCGGTGATCGTCGCCCGCCCCTCCATCGCCCGGATCACGCACGACCGGTCGATGCGCAGACGGTCCGCGAACGCGTTCACGTCCTCCAGCGTCACCTTGTCCACGCACGCCTTCGTGAGCCGCGCCTCGTCCTCCGCGCCGACGACGAATTCCCCGCGCAAAAAGTGCCCGACGAGCTCGTCCCTCAGGCTCGTGCAGTACGTCTGGTCGCGCTCGACGAACAGCTGCTCCGCGTCCGCCATCTGCTTCGCCTTGGCGATCCTGAGCTCCTGCTCCCCGAACCCGTGCACCCGGACCCGGGCGAGCTCCCGAAGCCCCGCCTCCAGGCCGAGCCGAGCCTTGCCCTCCTCGCACGCGATCTGAAGCGAAAACGTCGTCGTGCACCGCGTCGCCGCCTCCGCCGAACACCCCGCGGAGAAGAACGGAGGGTTCGGGCGCCGCATCAGCTTGTACAGGCGGTTATCGAGCGCCAGCTTGAACGCGTCCTCCACGGTCTCCCGGAAGTACCCCCCGGGCGTGCTCAGATCGTTCGAGTCGTACTTGTACGTCAGCGTCACCGTCGTCTTCGTGTGCTCCTTATCCACCGAGCAGACGATCCGGGGTTCCGCGTGCGGCGGGATCTTCGGCCTCCGAACGACCGGGTTCGCCTTCGGCTGCCCCGGCGCCGGCGCGCAGTGTCGAAACGCGACGCGGATCTGCTCCGCGACGGCGTCGAGGTCGTCGAAGTCCCCCGCCGCGATCACCGCCATGCGCTCGGGGCGGTACCACTTCTTGTAGAAGCGGCGAAACACCTCGGGTTTGCCCTCGCGAATCACCGCCTCCGAGC
>MDSW01222084.1_pt1 | contig 12178 bp, 8 predicted proteins | sample 811171 | NCBI WGS metagenome assembly MDSW01 (sample SAMN05326641, study PRJNA326480) | marine metagenome | isolation source: seawater | place: Atlantic Ocean: North West | collected 2012
CGAGAAGTGGTACAGTGAGGATCGCCACGTCCCCTGGCGCGAGGCTCTCTACGCGATTGCGCAATTTTCCTTTGTCTGGTTTAGTGTTGAGCAATTTTGGCACCTCTTGATCGCCACTGCTGGCACCAATGTGTCGATCGCACCCGGCGTAGGGCTGATTGTGTTTTCGCAGCTGTTGCCGCTGTGGCTGACCATAATTTTGTGGAGAACCGTGGAGTACCGCGCCCGGTTGGCAAGAGAATTTGAATCGGAGGATTGCTCGCTCTCGTGCGGCGCGTGCGGCGGCTGCGGCGGCCTGTCGTGGTTGTTTTGCAGGGGTTGCGTCAAGGGTGCAAAGAAGCCTGACGCCAAGCCGTCGGGCATCTACATGAGCGTGGTCTGGATGGCACTCACCAGTCCGTCCTGGGCGTTGCTGGAAATCTTTACCGGCCTTCTTTTGTTTCTGTGGTTTGGCGCAGGCCTTTGGATCGGGCCCACTTGCATCACGCTCGCTGGGTTGCTGCGTGCAAGTGACATCAGGCGCACGCCCGACCACTCAAAACGTCTTACCAAGTCGCTGCGGGTCGCACTTGGCGGCGAGGAAGAGGACATGGCAACAGAGGGGCTGGCGCCGGGTTCTGGGGCGCCGGTTGCAACACCCTTGCCCTGGAGTCAGAGCGCATTTGGAGAGCATGCGCCGCTGCTGGCATTTAAACTGTAGACGGGTACTAAAAATATTCCTAGTGATTGTGCGATCAGACGCCCGGCGCAAAAAAAGCTAGTATAACCCACCACGCAAAATCACTCGGATTCACACCAACTGCAAATCATGAGCAAGAAAGCCTCCAAGGCCAAGGCCCCGCCAAAGACGGTGGTCGAGGAAGAGGACGAGAACAGCGACGACGACGACATCTACGCCAACGAGCGCCAGACGGTGTCTGCGTTCACCGCCGCCGGCCGGCGTCCGATCAAGAAGTTGCGCATCGGCGGCGGCAGCGGTGGCGGGGCGAAGCTGTCGATCGAGGGGCCGATCTTGGAGATGAAGACTGTGCACTACCCCGGCATCACCGGCCAAAACGTGCCGAAGCGGCTCATCACCATTGCCAACCCGACGTTCTTTGGGGACGCCGCGCAGGACTTTGTTTCGAGCGGGTATGGTGCGTGGCTGGTGCCCTCCATGAAAGTTCAGATCGACGACGACGACGAGGGGCAGAAGAGGAAGGGCGAGCGCTGCGTGGTCTACCATGGGCCCGAAACGCGCTGCCGCCAGCTCGACGGCGCTGTCACAGTCTCGGTGCACATGAAGGGGCTCGGCGATGACAAGAAGAATGACGTCCCAAGGATGAAGATTGGCGATCACGTTCGAATCTGGGGCAACGCTGCCGAGCCAGGTACCAAGAAGGACACGGGGGAGCCCACATTGTACTTGAACAGCGGCGGCGGCGAAATCACACAGGACGCACCGGCACTTCCGTATGTGCCGCGTGCCCTCGCAAAGTATGCGCTGGAGCGCGGCGAGAAGGCGTTGTTCGACATGTCTCTTGTGCGCGGCGGCTTCTTCTACACCGAAAGGATGTCCGATGAGGAGGCACACCAGGCGCGTGTGATCCAGGGATGGTGGCAGAAGCACAAGGACGGCGCCGCTCGCTCGGTAAAGAGCCTGGCGTTGGGCAAGAGCGATGACGTTGCCGCAAACCTCAACGCGCAGGCTGCTTACATTGAGAGCCTCGATGTGGGTGCGGTGGCTTCGGGACTGAAGATGTTTCCGGTCGAAAAAGACTACGACCACATTGTTGCCCCAGTGGTGCTCGAAGGCTCGTCGCCGGCAGAGATGGCAAAGTCGGGTTCGGAAGATCCATACCCAATGTCGGCGTACCGCATTGCCAAAGCGGCCAAGGACCCGGAGCTGGCAAAGGCGTTGCCCAAGACCATGATGCCGGCGGTGATCAGCGCAGTGGAGTTCCGACCGGACAAGACCGGCTTCAGCATCTACTTCAACATCATGGCGATTCCCGATGTGGCGGCTGCGGTGGAGGCGAAGAAGAAGGACAAGACGTGCTCGCCGCAGCTGAAGATGGGCAACTGCATTATGGCCGAGCAGAGCCTCAAGGAATACGTGAAGACCTTCTGTCGCGATCCGGAGCTTGTGAAGATGGGCATCTCGGAGCTCTTCCCTGGCCCGCTGACTGGCGTCATCTTCCTCAAGACCATGCTCGGCTCCGAGACGTCGGCGCCGTCGGCCTTCCCGATCGGCGGCGGGGTCAAGATTCTCATGCGCGAGTCCTTGGAGAAGGGAGCGCTGCTCGTTTCCGAGGCGTTTGTGAAGAAGAATCTGTGCGAGGGCTCGTCGCAGTTTGTGGGCGAGCGCGAGCTGAAGCGCGACACGGCACTGACCGGGACAAACAACGAGGAGATGATGACATTCTCCGAGCACGGTGTGCAGGAGTTGACAAGCCAGGCGTGGAAGTTTTCGCAGCTCGATCCGATGCGCTTCAAAGATTCGGAATTTGGCGTCGAAAACACGACGGTGGAGTACCGCGTGCTGTTCGAGGGTGTGAACACGCTGCTCAAGACGAATGACGACGCTCGCATGGATTCGGAAGCGGGCGAGGCGGCGCTGGCGGAGCACGTCAAGAAGCGCGACGAAGGGGATGTGAAGTTTTTCTTTGCGCACCAGTGCCTTGTCTACGCAGTGGCGGTGGAAAAGGATTCGGATTAAGCAACGTCCTCGTCAAGCACTTCCCATACGATGTCGTCTTCTGCGTCGACACCAACTTCAAATTGCGTCTGCAGTCCCGTCCCCGCCCCGATCCCCATCCCCACCCCCATCCCCACCCCCATCCCCATCCCCGCTTCCGGTCCCAGTCCCTCTCTGCCCCTCCCTACGACCCATCCCGCAGCCTTGGCACTGTACACGAACTCGTCCTCCAGCCCCCTCGTCTCCGCTCCTTCCCCCAGTGTGTCTGGCGTGCCGTAGAGCACCCGGTGCATTGCAATAAAAATGAAAAATGCCACACCGCCCAGCATGCAGCTCTGTGCAAACGTTTTGATTTGCCCCTTGACCCTGCATCGTGTGAATGCAGCGTTCATTTCTGGAACCGTGGTGACGTAACGCAGCGTCACGCCTTTGTGGTTGCGCTTGACTGCGACGCTAAAAGCGTGCACTGTGGCAAGAATGTCGTGGCCGTACGCAAGGATGGGACATGACATGACAACTTCATACGAGACCGGGGCCTCAACCACAAGGACAACGTGGTGCAGGTCAAAGTTGACCCTGGTTTCCACGCTCACCTCGTGTTCTTCCTGGAAGCACGTCCTGACAATGGCAGCGGCTTGCGTCGCTCGCTGCACTGCGCTGCTGGTTCCAGTCGCGGCTGCCGCGTGCAGCTCGGCGTCGCTGATCCGCCAGCAGGTGAGAATCGCGTGCGCCATGTGCGGTTTTGTGTACTGCGCCAAGCGCGGGAAGCCCTAGCGCGAGGCCTTGTAAAATCATAATGGAACACTCTAATTCTTTTACCGAGAGCACAAGTTTCTGTTGCCCATGTCCGATCCTGCCGCTCCTAAGACAGCCACTCTGTCCGACAAGGCAAAAGGCAAGATGGTTGTAAAATCCGAGTTGGAGCCTCCGAAAGTGCCGTCGAAGGGAGTAGGCAGAATGACAAGTGACCGAAAATTCATTGTCATTCAGGAGGAGCCGCTACTTAAAGTTGCAACAGACGCAGAGATTTTCACTAAAGGATGGGAACGATACAAGAAGAATCCAGATTCTAAGGCGCAATACGCTCAAGCCTGGAAACAAGAAACACGCAAGACGTGGATGCCTGAGTACGAAAAGGAGTATGACGCTACGAAAGCGCTCAAACGGGTAAGGAAGCAACCCCTCAAGCCAGAGCAAAGAGTGTTTGGGAATGCGGGACACCCGCCCGAAGTTCCAAAAGATGAAGACGCATACCTTTACCGAATGGTAAGAGAGCCACTCATTCGTCGAGACGACGCGTCGCCCAACTTAAACGTGAAACCTGATGTACCTTACAGCGACGAGGACAAAGCACGAATTCGACAAAAGTTCCAGCAAAACCCCGAATGGTTCGTTGACTGGGTAAGAAAAGACAAGGCGTATGAGAATTTTGGGATTCCTGAAAACGATGTAATGTTGCCTTTCTTCCTCCGTGGCGCAGACGCCATGCAAACCGATGCAAGCCTTGAAGACGCCCTGAGGTGTTGCTCTGTTGGCATGAATGCGGCTGGTTCAAGCGAAGAGCCTCAGCTTCCTGTGGTAACGGCGGAGCCTGCTCCGCAAACCAAGGAGGAATACGTGGCCGAGGTCACACAAATTGTGGGCGAAATCACAGACACGTATTCAATTCTGAACGGCAGCCGCGGGCGGGCCAAAATCAATCTTCGGACACATCTTGCAACTAACTCTGAATTTTCCAAGTGGCTAAGACGCTACTCTCACTTTGAAACGTATACAGAAGTGCAACTGCTCTATGCACGAACACAGTCTATGTTGGACACGTTCAGCAACTACATGAAGGGTACCCTGCAAAAAGAATTTGAAGAAAGTCGTGTCAAAATGTGGAACGTGTATGGGAAAAACAGAGTTGCTAAATACATCCATGCAAGGACTTCCCAGATTTCTTTGAACGAGGAGGACGTGCCATTGTTTGCACAGACACTCTCGACGTTTTACGACAAAACAAGTACAGCAATGCAAGGCCGGGCATATGAACTTGTAACGGAGGAAGACTGGAACGCCCCCAAAGCCGCATACCGCGCCGCAACCGGGCAGGATCTTACAACTGTGGATCTTGAGGGAATTGTGACAGAAATGGTTGCGGCGGGAGGCCTTCCATACGATATTTGCAATGCGGACCCCCCAGTGTACCTTGACAACGAAGGAACTCGTATACATGGCTACTACTTGCACACCGAGAAACAGAACGATCCGAGACTTAATGTCAAAACCGGAGATTTGCAAATAGGACAAGCAAAGGTTGAGACGCCACTACCCCCAGAGAGAGCGCAGATCCATTGGAAGCTCGTCAAACACCTGTACGCCGTTTACGATGCGACAACATCGCCAGGACGCATTTTGCCTGAGGGTGCAGAGCAGGCAAAAACCCTGGACCATACGCTTTTCACGAAGCAGAGAAACGATTGTGAGTTGCCAGATAATTGGCTGCTGTATCTGCATGACACTGCCAAATACATGCACTCACAGTTTCCAGAGGAGTTTTTCAGGCACGGTGAGGTCGAGGGCGCGGACATGCATGTTGACATCTCGAAATGGCTTGGCCACCTTGGAGCGCACTTAGGCAACGCCAAACACTACAAACATCTCCACGAAGCAATCATCTTCTTTGGAGCCAAGCCGTCTTACTGGGAATTTTTGTTTCGTGGGGGTCTTCCGGGCAAAGATCACTTTGTTGAAACAGGGTCTGCATTCCAACCCCAGCCCAAGAGACAGAAAAACCTCAAGTCAGACCCAAACGCTCGCAAACTGACACAAGAGGAAAAACTTGCAGCTTTTTGCAGTTCAGACGACTTTTTCAGACTTTACTTTGAGGACCCGCCCTTCTACAGTGCTAAAGATTGGGATTCGTACTTGGAAGAAGCAGAAGCGCAGCCGCAGCCAGACTATACCAATTTCGTTGTACTCGAGAAGCTCGGATTTGCCAAACCCGTACTTGAGCTACATCCAACAAACTGGCACTTCCACAAGGTTGACTTGGGCGACGAACACAGTGTGACATACTTTGCGCGCTGTGCCAAGGGCAACACGGAGCATTATTTGTTGCGCGTTTTGTACGATCAGGATGTGCACTACTGCATGTACTTTGCTATTCTGAGCAAGCAAGACTACATGCCCGCAACAGAAAGCGACGGGGTTGGCAGTGAATTTGTGCGTAACGCTCATGACGAGGGACTGAAGAAAGTGGCAATGTTACGCGTGACAGAACTATTCGAAGGCGACGAAGCCAGTAACAGCGAAATCAAAAAGATTGATTTGAACGAACTGGCAGAAGAGGCGGAGAAGAAAGGTATTGAAGCGTTTTTGAAAGAATTTCTGGGATCCGAGGACGAGGACGAAAAGGACGTGGGAATTGAGCGGGAAGTTGATCGTGCAATTCAAAAGCAGTTACACACGTAAAAACTGAGAGTAGACGCGAAGCAGAACGACGGGCTAAAAAGTGCCACGCTCCAATTTCTTGCCACTTCTGATTTTTTCACGGGGAGTTCCACACGAAGAGCATACATGCCAAGCGTCGCCGAGGAACTTGGCAAGGCCGCCGCGGTGGCATCCGACATGATTGCGTCAATCGAGCGCGACGACAACAGCCTGCTCTTTCACGTGCGGCGGAGCGCTCTCCACTACAAAGACGTGTTGCAGTCGCACGCCCCAACTCTCTTCCATCCAAGCCTTCTGGCAACATCCAACTTTCTCTATGGCTCCAAAGTGCCGCTCAAAGAGGACGTGGCGTACAAAAAGGGGCTGTGGTCTCCGCCGCAACACGCGATGCTGGCTGGCGCGTGCATCTGCGACGTCAACAGCCCAAAGACAGAGCCGGTTCCCGCACTGATTCTGCTTGAGGTCGTGCCTGAGGAGTCGTGTGCGGGCGAAACCGCCAAGGTCACCCTCTTCTGCCCGGCAACGCCGCTGGGCAGCTTGGAGCACGAGCTCTTCGACGCAAACCTCGCCCCCTCTCTGTTCCAAACGCAAATGCTTGGAGAGATCGCCAAGGAAGAGCACGAGCGTCGCACCGGAGCGCAGCCGCAACTCACGACCGAGGGCCTCAAGAGCTTTCCAGACTTTTTGCTGGGCAGCGCCTACCACCTTCGGCGGTCGACGGTGCTGCCGTTCCTGCGGCTGCGCAACGCGGACACAGAGGAGGAAGTGAATCTCCTGCGCCGCCTGCGCTCAAAGGGAAACTTTGGCAACCTGAAGCAGGTGGATCTGAAAGAAGCTCTTGTGGCCCACGAAAACACATTGAGCGACTACCGCTTTGAGGTGGTGTTTCAATCTACAGATGTCGCATACAACGACACCGGAGAGCGCTTTGAAACTCTGCCAAAGCAGTCCATTGTCGCACCGCTCGTGGACCTCATTCTTTGGCGGAGTGTGGGAGGCGCTTCTCTGGACAACAGAGAAAAGCAGTGGTCCTTTGAGCAGCACAATGACTATGTCAAATTTCTCGACCGTCTGAAGGAGAGCGAAGTGTCGCACACGCCGTCCTCCACTGTGACGCGCAAGTTCCAAGACCGCAACCTCGCAGCTCTCGACGTCTTGTCGCGAAAGACGGCCCAGACCATCTACTATGGCTACGCGACACGGCTCAAAGCAGCGGTCTGCAACCTCTTTTCCACCGACGACGCCGCTTTCCTCGAGGCCGAGTTTGCAAAGGCAGAGAGCGACAGTGTTGAGGCGGACCTGCACATACTTGCAAAGTTCTTGGATCCCGGCCAGCTGGTTCTCCTCTCTAAGCTGAACAGCAATGGGTTGATTGCCTCCACCACGTGCTTCGGCAAAGACGTGTGTGGCATCAGCGTTGGCCTAGACTCCCTGTCTCGGCTGTGCACTCTTCCGTGGGTAGTGCACCTCGTGGAAGCCGCAGAGGGTCTCTCGCGACGCCTGCCCCTGTCGCTCAAGCCGAAGCTCATGAGCTTGAATGCGCGTGTTGGATCGGCCTCTGATCTGCCGGCCGCTGCAATGCCGCTTCTGAATGTCAGCAAGCTCGACTTTGAGCAACTCGTGACAAGAGTGGAAGAGGTGAAGCAGGCGGTGCTGGAAAAGCGCAAGCGCGAAGTGGACACAGACGAAGAAAATGCACCGCCCGAACCGCAACTGTCGCGGGGTTCGTTCCACAACTTCGAAGAGCTGGTGAAGACTGCAGTGTCGGACGCCACAGAGGCGGCAACGACAGCCATCGACAAGATTGCACAGACAGCAGAATCCGCAATTGCAAAGGCGCTGGCGGCGCAACCGCTGGCGACAACGACCGCGGATGCTTCTGCGTCCGCACAGCCACCGCTGCTGCCGCCTGCATCGCTGCCTACCGGCGTCTCCGCCCTGCGGCACGCACTTGCTAAGCTGCACCGAGACGATGAGAAACTCACAAAGCGGATTCGAGCTCTTGCTGCGGCGTCTTGAAACAGACCGCGTGTAGACCCTCTGGTGCGCTAATATTGTGACACTTAAATTCTATAGAAAAGAGAGACAACCGGTGTGGGTGGGTGTGTGTCATGTCGCTCCATTTCAAAGGCGTTGCACACCCTCCCGCAATGCGAGGGGGGAGGCGAGGCCATGCCGCGGACTTCACAGACGCCGAAATATCGGTGACCAACCTCGGACGACGAGGTGGCACAAATTTGCTGTACGAACACAACCCGAGAGACCAGGTTGGGCAGGTAACCTCGTCGTGGCAGGGCGTAAATGGAGAACTCCGTGTCTCTGGAGTCGTGCACGACGCGGAAACCATCAAAAAAATAAAATCCGGTCACGCGCGAGGGCTTTCGCTCGGCACCAGTGTGCTTTCCGGAGAAGACGACACGCGCATTTCCTCGAGCCAGGACGAACTCTCGGTTTGCGTGGAACCGCGGAGAGCTGGGTGCTGGGTCGATGAGATCAACGGCAAGCAAGTTCGAAGAGTCCACCGTGCGAGTGCAGGCACGCGCCAGCCAGACCCTTGTTTGCCGCTAATCAGATAATCGCAAATCTGCAGCCACAAAGCAACACTAGCATAGGACACAATGTCCGAGACCCCTGCCGCCTCCGCTGCTGAGCCCGGTGTGGTTGCCTCGTCCTTTGACGCAGGCGAGACGTTCTCGAAGCAATACGTGGACGACTTGAAGGCGAAGCTGGAAGCCAAGACCGCCGAAACTGCGACTCTGAATGCCAAGTTCTCTGCGCACCAGGACCGCCAGCGTGCGGCGCTCAAGGGCATGCAGAGCGAGGTTGAGGGGTTTGTCGAAGACGCCTACAACATGGCGCCGGAAGAAGTGAAGCACGAGATCGATCCTATGCGGCAGTTTGCGAAGTCGCTTGGCGAAAATGCCAACCCGGAGAGCGCGATGCCGCTGGCCCGCGTGATCTGCCTTTCGTCCGGCAAGTTCAAGCGCGAGAGGTCGGAGTTTAGCAAGAGCGCTGAGATGGCGGAGCAGCTTGCTGCGGCAAACAAGAAGATTGACGAGCTTACCAGCGATCGCGATGGCAAGATGTCGCGGATTTCGGAGCTTGAGCTCCTGGCGGACGAGCGCCAGGCGGGCCTCGAGAAGCTGCAGGGTGTGCTTGCGGAAAAGGGTATGCTCCAGGACAAGTTTGACTTCTCGAAGGCGTCGTCGCGCGAGGCGAACGCGTCGACGGACGCTCCTGCGGCGCCGTCGGCGGTGCCGCGCGAGCCGCTGCCGCCCGCGTCGGATCCGCTGATGGATTTTCTTGCGAGTGGCTCGTCGTCGGCGGGGGGGCGCCTCATGCCGTCGAACACGTCGCATGGATTTCTCGGGGCCGTCGCGGGGTCCTCGTCGGATGGTGGTGTGTCGGAAGCACTCCGTGGCATCTAAGAGTTTTACTCAAAAAATATGCGCATTCACACACATGCACAGCTTGAGAGGGATGACGCGCTAGCAGGCAGAAGCACACCCAAGTCTTATGCTTGACCACACACTTGTACAAAACACACATGTCTGTGCTCTACCGACCGCCGGGATGGGCCACTCGGGAAGAAGCGCTTGAACGGCTTGAAACATTTCGAATGGTGCGCACACTGAAGCGCATTGCAACACAATTTAATTACCGCGAGCTGTGTGTGCATGCCGCCGCCGTTCTTCTCGTCTTCGAATCCTATGGCACGAGTCGCCGATCTCTTGCACAGTGGTCGGATCGCGCACTGTTTCTAGCGCTGCGGTGGGGCTGCGGTCGTGTTCTCGTCCATGTATTCCTGTGGCTGCATTTCCTTGTGCGTGCTCTTGCGCCGCTCGTGCTGCTCGTGCCCAAATTCTCGGAGACAACTGGCACCCTGGTGCCTTCGGTGGCCATTGGCGCAACGGCCTTTGTGGACCACAGTCTGTTCTCCGCAACATTCCTTTACCTCCTTGCGTGGTCGCTCACGCTTGCGCTTCTCGCATTTGTAAAGATTGATCCGGCTCGCTTGAGACGAAGCCTGCAAGTGGTTGGAGGCGGCTGGCTGACAACACTCGACGCACACATCCGAGCATGCGCAACACGTGCGCGATTCCGCATCGCGGGTCCTGGGCTTGTGGTTGTGCAGCTCGGTCGTCTTCTGCTCTACATTCTCCTCTCTCACAGTGCAGGCGCTGCCGAAGCTGCACGCGAAGACGCACGCGCTGCAGTTGGCCTTCTTGCCCTTGCGCTGCTTCTGACGTCGCTCGACCGCGAAGAGGTCGACTTTGAGCCGGCGGTGCAGTTTGTGCAGGCGTGGCGCGAGCGCGCGCGTCAGAAGGGCCTAAAGAAGAGGCTTTAGGAAAGTGTAAACTCTACAACGTCAGAGCCCCCAAAAGATTGAAGATCTCACAAAGCTCTTTGGAAGCTTGCTCCTTCAGGGACGGCAGCGACAGCGTCTGGATGCTGTGACTAGCGACCTCCGCCAGAATTTCTGCAAAGCGCTGCTCCATGGCGGCAACAAGAGGCGCGTCTTCGTGGCCATCCTCGTCGGGTTCCGGCCCGCCCTCCATCTTAAAAAAGAAGAGATTCGCCGCCTTCTCGACGTCATTGTTCGCCATCGCGAGGAACTGCTGCGCCGTCACATCGTCGGCGTCAGTCAAAGCAATGAAGCTGGCAATGGCGTCGTTGTTCGACGTGTCCATGGAGGTGGGAATCTTTAGAAGGAGCTGCCACTTGTTGCCCTTCTTGACCGGATCGAGGACGGCCGTGACGTAGCAGCCGTCGCGAATACGCTTGCTGTTGAATTGAATTGCAAGCCTCGAGTAGTCAAAGAACACACGTTCAATACGATTCGGAAGACTCTCGCTGAGGTCTTGCAGTGCAGACCATCCATCTTCCTTGCGGTCGCAGCGGTAAGCGACCAAGCCCATCTGCACGGCACCGATCAACGTCTTGGCTTCGACTTCGACCTGCCGTGTGAAGGCAGTCAACCTGAACAACGCGGCCAGTTTGTCCCACTCGTCCATCTAGGAGGCGCGCAGCACAGGAACCGGCGACACGCAGCCGCCTTTTGCAGTGAGTCGCGGCGTGCCGCTTTGAGTGCTCGCTAAAGATGTATCTCGCGCACGAGGTTAAAGCGCGACGCCACAACATCTGTGGCCAGCCGCGACGACTGCTTCTTTACGACCCGCTCGCGCCTCTGTCCACTCCCCACCCTCCCTGCGCTCCGCCATGGACTGGACCCATCTTCCCACCGACTTGCAGACCCAGATCGTGGGCATTCAGCCCAGCGCATGCCGCCTCTACTGCAAGAGCATGCGGGACGCGGCGTCGGTCCACGCCGCACTCACGCTGCGCACGTCCGTCCAGGCGCTGCTCAAGGCAGGCCAAGACCTCACAGAGCAGTCGAATCGCATGGGAGTGAGAGAGGGTGCGTTGTTGGAGGCGGAGACGTCTGGCTTTGACATTGAGGTGCCCGAGAATACCGTCTGGCGGTCGCTACTCGACGCCTTTGATGAGGACGCCGATGCCTTTCTGGAGATGGGATGTGCCTACGTGAAGCGGCTCCATGTGCTCTTTCAGCACTATGCCTGGCACGAGGAGCTGCGCAACCTCGTCTTTGTCCACGTGCTCGGGCTTGTCTCGCACGTGGCGCGGTACGATCCGCTAGTCTTTGCCAAAGACCGCGATTACCCCTGTCGCTATGGCCCATTCGATGGCATTGGGTCCAGCTTTGACCCGCGCAACAAGAGCTCGGCGCCGGTGCTGAACTCGGAAGTCGCATTCACCGCGTTCAACAAGACGCTCCCACTGCTCCGGCAGCATCCCATCATGTACAATGACTTCAAGGAGCGGCTGCGACTGGCGCAGATGGATACACCAACCGAGTTTGGCCTTGCGCAGGCCGTCCTGATCCAGGAGCTGCGGGATCGCTACCTGTGGGTCAAGGAGGTACAGGAGACTGCGCTGGCGTCCTGGTACGAAGAGGACTTGCAGTACGATTCCGACGCGTGACCTTCCCCCCTCCCTCCCACGATGAGATTCGTAGCACCCGTTTCATTACTCTCTCTCTCTCTC
>MDSW01178707.1_pt1 | contig 12176 bp, 8 predicted proteins | sample 811171 | NCBI WGS metagenome assembly MDSW01 (sample SAMN05326641, study PRJNA326480) | marine metagenome | isolation source: seawater | place: Atlantic Ocean: North West | collected 2012
ACGGCTAGCACTGCTTAATGAGTAAGTTAATAGATACCGCGATTTCGCACTTTAGCAATCGTGAGATCCGTAGCTTAGAGATTCCCGAATGGGAAACTACTATCTACTCAAAAAACCTTACTCTTGATGATAAAGCCAGATGGCTAGCCAGGGCTAACAATGACGGTACGGATTATATGATCTATGCCGTCATCCTTGGTGCGACTGACGAGAACGGTGATCAGGTCTTCGGCTTAGAAGATAAGGTCAAGCTCAGAAAGCAGGTTGATCCTGATATCGTCGCCAAAATCGCTAATTTCGTTCTTCAAGTTGAGACTGAAGAGGATCGTGAAAAAAACTAATTGATGCTCAAGGAAATCCGTCTGGTCTGTACATGATGTATGAGTTGGCAGACCACCTTGGGCAGCCTCTGAGTACGATCTTGTCGATGACGGAGAACGAGTATAATCACTGGTGGACGTTCCTTAGACTTAGACAAGAGCGTATAGATGGCGAAAGCAGAAGAAATCCTCATAGTAGCCAAGGGGCAGGACGACGCTAGTCCTGTAATGGACAAGGCTGCTAAGTCCATTAAAAACTTTGACAAATCTATGAAAGACACCCAGCGTGGGTTTCGGCTCATGCGTGGCGGTGCTGCTCAACTTTCCATGCAGGTTCAAGACGTTGCCGTTCAGTTGCAAGGCGGCACTAATGTCATGACCGTCTTTGCCCAGCAGGGTTCTCAAATCGCTTCGTTATTCGGTGCTGGTGGTGCATTCATCGGTGCGTTGTTGGCCGTTGGTGCTGCTGTAGGCCAAACCTTGCTTCCTCGTTTATTCGATACTGTCGATGCTGCTGAAGAGATTGATAAGGCATACAGATCTCTATCGAACACTTTGAATACGGATTTTAAGGGAAGCCTGACGGGAGTAAGCGAAGAACTAAAGAGAGCGTCTGAGATAGGCGAGAACTACGCCAAAGTAATTCTAGCTCAAAATATGGCGACAGCCATACAGAAAGTGCAATCTAATCTTGATGCCTTCGCCAAGGATATGGCCGATAGAGAAGAAGACTTCTTCGGAGGCAAGCCAGGGCAAAGATTCTATTACTTAGAAGAACATGCAAAGGCATTAGGTCTGACCCGACAAGAATTTGAGCGTTACAAAGTAGCAGTGAAAGCTGCTGCTGGCGGTGATAGGGATGCTATTAAGGCATTTGGCGATTTATCTGCTGCATTAGTCATTCAGGCCCAAGCAAACGGGGAAGCTGGTCAGAAGTTCCTAGAGATGAATAGGGCTCATCTAAAGTTCATTCAAACTGCCGATCAAGCCAGCCAACAGGTCGATATGGCTAATAAAGCCTTGAAAGACTTGGATGGCACGTTGCAATCGGTTGATTCTGATTTCAACAAAGCAAGATCAGAAGCAGAGTCATTCGTTCAATCGATAGATAAGCAAACTGCTCAACTTGGTATGACCAAGGCTCAGACCATCGCATATCAGGCTTCCTTGTTGGATCTGAACGACGCTGAACATGCGTTGGTAGCTACTGCTATAGAAAGAGCTTTGGCGAATGAGAAAGCAATCCAGCAAAAGAAAGATGACGAGCAAGCTACAAGAGATCAGGCGGCAGCAGATAGAGAACTGGCGGCGTTACAAAGGCAAATAGCAGATGGCGATCTAGCAGCATTAGAGATAGGTGCTGCCGCAATAGCACAAAGAGAAGCAAAAGCGAAAGCTGCGGAGAAAGAAGCTGCGGCAATGAGAAAGCTGTTTGAAGGCTTGGGCTTGGCTACTGGTGAAGAAAAGATAGCATCCGAAAGAGATCAAAGGTTAGAAAGGATTGCCGAACTAGCTAAGTCAGAAACGCAAATAGAAATTGACGAGCTTGAGTTAAGAAGACGAGCGCATGAACAGTACGAGGAAGACCTCAAGGAACTTAGAAGAAATAGTTCAAAGTTTGAGGAACGCGATGCTGTAGGTAGGACTAATATGGTTCTTGGTGAACTTGGGAATATGTTCCAAGGCGTACAAGCTAATAACAAGAAGATGTTCGCTGTTCAGAAGGCATTCAACATAGCGCAAGCTATTATGTCTACTTATACGGGTGCTACCAAGGCGCTTGAGGCTTATCCTCCGCCTCTATCGTTTGCAATGGCTGCTGCTCAAGTAGCCGCTGGTTTAGCTAACGTAGCCCAGATTAAATCACAGTCATTTGAAGGCGGTGGTTTTACTGGCATGGGATCTCGTTCTGGCGGTGTGGATGGGAAAGGTGGTTTCCCTGCGATTCTTCATCCGAATGAGACAGTTATCGACCATACCAAGGGCCAAGGCCAAGGGATTACGATCATTAATAACGTAGATGCTCGTGGATCAGGGCCAGATGTTGATATAAAAATACAGCAAGCAATGCAGGTAACATCTCAGCGAACAATAGAGACAGTCCAAGATCTGATGAGAAGGCGTAGATTCGTATGACGACTTATAACTTCGCGACAGAGGTTGGAGTTACACCAACTACGCAGACTTGGGAACTGGTTACTAATACTAGGACGTTTCAGTCACCTTTGACCAACGCCATTCAGACTACTACTCGAAAAGGCTCGTACTGGAAGACAACGGCTACGTTTAACAATCTACAAGGCGCTGACAGGGCCAACATGCAAGCCTTCCTAGCGAAGTTAGATGGTCAAGTCCACAGGATTTATTTCACTGATTACGGATACAACCGATCAGGCAATGCGCCTAGCGGTGATTCTGTGACTAATCTATTAGTCAAAGGCGGGTCTCAAACGGGTGCTAGTGTGATCGCGGATGGCGGTGATCTATCCAATACGGATTACTTCAAAGCTGGTGACTACGTAGCTTTTAACAATGAATATCATATAGTTACGGCTGATTGTTCTACTGACGGTTTAGGTGAAATAACAATTCCTATAGCCCCTCCGCTTAGAAAGTCGCCTGATGACAATGATCCAATTAACTTCGTCACGCCTCTAGCCGTGATGATGGTTGTATCTACTGCATCATGGGATACAAGGCCAGGACGAGTATCTAACTTTACAATTGAAGCTATTGAGGATGTCCTAGCATGACTCGCGGCTTTTCTACTGCTGTCAACACGGCCCTACAAGCTCAGAATGTCAACTTAGTGATGTTCGCCAAGCTGGAGTTCCCATCTGGGACGCTTTACGTGCATAACGGGCTTGGAACTTATAACTGGGACTCGCAGGACTGGCTAGGCGTCGGAGACTTAGGTTCTATCTCAAAGGTAGAAGAAGGGACAGACGTTAGCCCCTATGCTATTACTCTTACGTTATCAGGACTAGATGCCACGATCTCAGGCGCGGCGCTGACTGAAGATTACTATATGCGACCTGTTACCGTTTATCTCGGACTGCTGGATTCCGATGATGTTCTGATCGATACACCTTCCCAGATCTGGGCAGGACTGATGGATCAAATGAATCTGACTGTCGGTGCTGACGGCGGGGATGCTATCCAGCTTATCGCTGAGTCTGAGTTATCACGATTTGATAAGTCCAAAAACCTGATGTACACCAATGCTAATCAACAGCAGAGATTCTCAGGCGATTTGTTCTTTAGTCACATCCACAAGGTTGAAGGCGCTAAGATCAAGTGGGGTGCATCAGCAGGTGGACAAGGCCCAGTAGATAACCCACAGGATCCAGGCGACATCAAAGAATACCGTGAATTCAACTCTTAATGTCTTACAAGCCCTGAATAAATGGGAAAAAAAAGACTTTGATTACGGTGCAGTAGATTGCTGTCAGTTCGCAGGTTTCATCGTCAAAGAGCTAACAGGCAAAGACTATCTAGCCGATTTCCACTATAATTCTGAGACAGATGCTGAGTCTATTATCAAGGATTTTGGCGATCTGGAAGACACTGCTGCAAGCGTTTTAGGGATGCCTACAGAGGACATAAAGTCTTTGAAGGATGGTAGCCCTGTCATTGTGAAGACGCCTCAAGGTCAAGTTATGGGCGTTAAACTGGGAAAGACAGCAGTATGTCTAGTGCATAAGGGAATGATTAGAATTCCCGAAGAACATATCGCATCAGGTTGGGACGTATGGGCTGGATAGTACCTACATTAAAAGGAATTTTAATTGGAATAGGTTCTGCTGCAACGCTTGGTGCGGCTGGGACTGGTGCGCTTGCTGCTGTAATAGGAGGAGCAGTTGTTGTCGGAGCTGCTCTAGCGGCTAAGAAGGTGATGGGCCTCTTTGAAGTAGAAATGCCCAAAGTCGATACTGATCGATCCCGCCAAGCTACCGTCAAGTCTACTACCGAGCCTTACAAGATTATCTATGGCCAAACCTTAGTATCTGGGCCTATTGCATTCGTAGGTACGGCAGGAACGGATAACAAAGACCTCTATTATGCCATCGCCTTAGCAGGCCATGAAGTCAATGACATTACGGACATGCATTTTGATGATGTTGTTATCGCTGATTCAGACATCGGTGGTGGCTCTAGTTCAGGCGGTAATGTTACAGGCTCAGGGATCTTTGGGCCTAAGAACTCAAAGACTATTGTAAAAATCAATAAGTTTCTGGGAACGTCTACGCAGGCTGCGGATAGTGATCTGGTTGCAGCATTTACGGGCTGGACATCAGCCCACCAAGGTAAAGGTATCGCTTACATCGTCACTAAATGGACGTTAGACGAAGATTCTCAAGAGACTTGGGATAAGTACACACCGCAGAACATCAAGGCTCTGGTACAAGGCAAGAAGCTCTATGATCCACGGTTAGAGTATGCGGCTGTATCGACTTACGGACAGGACATCACCAACGCAAGCTATATAGCATACGGTGATAATCCAGCCCTATGCTTGGTTGATTATTTGATCAACTCAGATTATGGGATGGGTATCTCTGCGTCCAAGATTGATTGGGATGCAGTAGTCACAGCCGCCGATGGTTGTGATGTTTCGGTTGCTATTCCTGATAGCGCTACAGAAAAACGATTTACTTGTAACGGTGTCCTGTTCGGTACTGATTCGCATAGAACAAACATCAATAAGATCCTAAGCTCAATGAACGGCAATCTTTCCTACGTTAACGGAAAGTACGTGATGCGAGCTGGTATCTACGAAGCACCAGCGATAAGTCTGAATGAAGATGATCTGATTTCTGGATTATCAATCAAGACTTCATTGGAGCGTGGTGATCGATTCAACACGATCAAAGGTGTCTTCATTGATCCTAGCCAGAACTACAAGTCCACAGAGTTTCCAGAGGTACAACTAGCCGATGCTCTGAGTCGGGACAACAACGAAGTTTTAGACAAAGAAATTGCGCTAAATATGACGAACTCGTCGTATATGGCACAAAGGATTTCTAACAAGCTGATCCAATTATCTGATCAGCAGAAAGTCGTTAGCTTTCCCGCAAATTTGTCTGCGATGCGTGTCGCTGTCGGTGATCGTGTCCAAGTCTCTATTGATGAACTTAGCTGGTCTAACAAAGTATTCCAGTGTCTAGGATGGACGTTTAGCGAAGAAGGCGGTATCAATCTTACGTTGCGTGAAGATTCTTCTACCTCGTATGCAGATCCCGCTGCTGGAGACTATTCTACAGTTTCTGCTACTGGTGACATTGATCCCGGCTTTCGTGGAGTCCCTGGCCCGTCTGGTCTAAGTGCCACTGCTGGTCTAAAGAACGTAGAGCTGGATTGGGTTAATCCTCCAAACAATAAAGACTTTGAATCTATCTTCGTTTACGCCAGCGCGACATCGAGCTTTTCAGCAGCGGTAAAGATAGGCGAAACGGATGGAACTCAGTTCGTCCATGACTTTGCTAATGGACAGGATGCAGTAAGCCCCGGCGATACTCGTTATTACTGGGTGCGAGCTATAAGGTACGTCGGGACTTCTGACGAAGCGAGATCCATCCTAGAGCCTAACGCTGATCCCAATACTACGGTTTTCGCTACAGTCGGACGAGTAGAATGGTCGGATGTCGCGGGTTCAACAAATGCGCCAGAAGATAACGCTACGGCTGGGGCTACCGTCGGCACTGATTTATATGACACCGATGGAACTACTGTTTTAGGTCAGTCTGATGTCAAGAACTCTATCCTTGCTCAAGATATCCTTCAGGTAGAAGTAGAAGCAGGGGATGTCTTAGATTTAGAGACGGGCGCTGATGTAGACATCCAGAATCTAGGCGATGTTGCGATTTACGTCAGTGATCAAAATGCAATCTTAAATTCGTCTATAAACTCTGTAAGCACTTCTCTTTCCTCTTTAGAAAATGTAGTAGTCGATCTAACGTCTGGCGTTAGTGAGATCTTTATTCAGACTAGCGCACCAGTAGCTGGTGTTGGTGGCATTCCTGATCCCATACCTGATTTCTCAAGATGGTATGACTCAGATAATGACAATCATCCCTACTATTGGGATGGTAGTGCATGGGTATCTCTGAAAGATGGCGAGATAACGCAGAACGCAGCGGATATCACTACGCTCAATACCCAATTAAGCACAACGAATTCAAACGTCACTGCGAATGCTAGCGCGATATCTGTCTTAGATACGACTGTCACTAATCAAGGTAATTCTATAACTTCGATTTCAAGCGATGTTACAGCCCTTGAGAATACAGTAAACGATGCATCGACTGGTGTTGCAGCGAACGCCTCTGGTCTTTCTAGTCTTACTACTAGAGTAACTACGGCTGAAGGGACGATCACTTCACACACTTCAGACATTACTGCGTTACAAAGTGATCTAACGACGGCTGAAGGTGATATCACAACTAACGCTAGCGGTATCAGCGGTCTAACTACCCGAGTCACTGCGGCTGAAGGGAATATCACCACTAATGCTACTGACATCACGGCGCTTGAGACGACAGTTAATGATGCTTCTACAGGTGTGGCTGCTACGGCTTCAGGGCTGTCTGCATTAACTACTAGAGTTACTACTGCTGAATCAGATATCGATACCAACTCTTCAGCAATTACTACGCTGGATGCGTCATTCACACAAGACCTAGAATTCAGAACTAAGGTAAAAGACGAGACTGGCGGTCAATTAGAGACAGAAGATGATTCTGACGTTGATCTGAATGAGTTGACTGATTATGTATCGGGTCAATCAGCAGCTACCCAAGCGCTGGACGTTAGAACGACTGCTAGCGAAGATTCTATCACCACACAAGCAAGCCAGATCACGGCTTTGCAGTCTACGGTGAATGATCCATCTACGGGAGTAGATGCGACATCAACGGCTCTTAGTTCATTAACCACAAGGGTAACGACTGCTGAAGACACGATAACGTCTCAGTCTAGCGATATAACCACACTTCAATCCGATCTAACGACCGTTGAAGGTAATATATCTGCTAATTCAACGGCTCTAAGCACCTTAACGACTAGGGTTACAAGCGCTGAAGGATCAATTACATCACAAGCGGCAGACATAACAACGTTGCAAACTGACGTTGGCGATAACTCTGCATCTATCACAACCCAAGCAGAATCTATCGATGGCGTTGAAGCTAACTATACGGTCAAGATTGATAACAATAACCGAATTTCTGGATTTGGGTTATTAAGTACCACCGCAGGCGCAACACCATTTAGCGAATTTGCGGTTGTAGCTGATCAGTTCACAATCGTTGATCCAGCATCGACTGCGTTAGCACCCATCCAGCCGTTCACGGTTACGTCTCAGAAGATCTTTCTTGGAACGGATGTTCAGGTAGACGGTGATCTATTAACCACTGGGACGACGATATCTGACGTTGCGCTTCAGGTAGGCTCTGGTAGTAGTTTCTTCAAGGCTAGTTCTGCTGGCATTCAGTTAGGCGATGAGACGTTTGGTTCAGCGCCGTTCAGGGTTACAGCGGCAGGGGCTTTGACGGCTACATCTGCCACCATCACAGGCGCAATCACGGCCACTAGTCTTACGTTATCGGGAATTAGTATTCCTAAATCAGACTTAGAAACATCTGTGCAAACAAGTCTAGGCGATGCCGATTCAGCAATCCAGCCCGGAGATGATATCACCTCAGGGACTGCTGGGCCTGTCACGATAACTGCCACCTCGCTATACCAAGGGACGGGTAATTTCAATAACGCCGACACAGGGTTTTATTTAGATAATACCGGGCAATTTAGTCTGCAAGACAAATTATCTTTTGACGGAACAGATTTAACAGTTAGTGGAAATGTTACCGCTGCATCATTCACCTTAAATTCTGGTGCGACTCTCACTGATTCCGACGGAGCTATTGATAACTCACAGCAGCAGATGTCCGACGTTACAGGGATTATTTCTTCGACGCAGCATAATATCCCCGGATTCTACAGAATAACCACTGACGATAACGAATCGCCTAGCAATGCTGAATTCAACACAGAAGCTGGAAGGCTGGCTAAGATCGGTGATGTGGTTATCACAACAGACACCAGTGTTACACCGAATGTCACGTATTCTTGGAAATGCACAACCGCAGGTATCGCAGATCCAGCAACAGAAGCTGTTTGGTCGCAGATCACAGATTTCATCTCAGGCGATCTGGTAGTCGATGGAAGTATTTCAGCCGATAACATAGCATCTCAAACGCTAACATCAGAAAGTGGTGTTTTCGGCGTAATCTCAGCTAATAACGTATCTACAGGCACTTTGGACGCTGCCAATGTAACGATCAGCAACCTTACTGCAACAAGCATTAATGGCGATATTGATACTTTCGTATCGTTTAATACTTCTACGACTCAGCAGATCAGTCCAGATGACGGCGAGACTGTCATACAAACAGTTGTGATTCCTGCTAATACTTTAGGACATACGCCAGTTATCCATGCAGCCTGTCAAATAGAATATAAGACTAACTTTGATTCTGGATCAGATAACGGGGTTACTTTCAGAGTACGAGATACAAACGTCTCTGGAACGGTTATTTCTACTTTGTTTTATACTAGGAGAAAGTCATCATCTGGGACGCTTGAAGATGACTCAGTGTTTATCTTTGCAACGGACGATAAGACTACCGCAGCTAAAACATATGTCATTACAGCTTTTGCTGCTAGTGCAAGTGATTCAGACGATGTTGATATTGATGCGATAGAAGGTATCGCAATCGGGGCTAGATAATGTTTGCTAAATGGGACACAGAAAACAATTGTTTATCAGCAGGGCCACAAAGTCTAAGGATCGACGATTCCTGGTTGCCTGTTGTCGATTCTGTCGGGGCTTTTAATAAGCGAACCCATGCTAAAAAGCTAAAGCTCGGAGATGGTCAGATTGACTACTATTTGGTAGAAAGATCATTTGACTGGGCTGCTCAGAACAGAGGACTTAGAAATAATAAGCTATCAGAGACCGATTGGACTCAGATATCTGATAGTCCGTTGACTCAAGAGAAAAAGACAGAATTTCAAACATACCGACAAGCGTTAAGAGATTTACCAAATCATGCGAACTGGCCTAATCTGAATGATGAAGATTGGCCTGTAATGCCTTAAAATACAACCAGAGGTGAATTATGGCTAAGATTTCAGAACTTTCAGATGGTGGAAGTTTACAAAGTACAGATTTTCTAATTGCTGTCCGATCTGGCGGCAATGTCAAGGTTCAGGCTGATGGAAATCTTAGCTTGGGTACTGTGACTGCTGATGGTTTGACTGTTGATACTAATACGCTTGTTGTTGACGCAGCTAATAATCGCGTCGGGATTGGGACTAGTTCGCCTGCTACGAGGCTGGACTTTGGAAACGACTTTTTTAATGGAACACCATCAACTCTTGCGGAGTTAGTAAACAAGGTTGCGCTGTATTCAGATGGTGCAGGGCCAGCATACGGATTTGGAATTTCTTCTAACGCACTTAATGTTACTGCGGGTTCTGGCGGTGAAGTTCGTTTTCACACAAACGGCGCAACACAACAAATGGTTGTCGACTCCAACGGCGGCGTTCTTATTGGGACAACAGTAAACTATGGTAGCTTTCAAGGCGGTTACGTTTTATCTAAAAAAGGATACGTATTTGCCGCTGATGACACTGGAAGCACTGACAACAGAAACTGGGTAATAGCGCCTAACGGTTCAGCCGCAGGTAACCTTGATTTTATTGATAGTTCTTCTAACACTAGCTGGCCCAATAATGCTTACCGTATGTCTATTACCAAAGACGGCAACGTCGGGATTGGGACTAGCAGTCCAGCAGAATTGCTCGTTTTAGATAAGTCTAGTGGCGATACATTTGTACGCTTTGACAAATCAGGAACCTTTAAAGGTTTAGTAGGAATTTCAGATTCTGCGGGAAGCGGAAGCGGCTCTGCTGTCGCTGGCGATGTCATTCTTCGCAGTCAAACTAGAGTCTTGTTAGACACTGGAGGAACAACCAGAGCAGTTGTTGATGCAAGCGGCCGCGTCGGGGTTGGTACTAGCAGTCCGCAATTTGACCTACAAACAGGTAATGGAGGGTTAGACAGTCGTGGTACTGGATCTGGAATTGCTATCCGAAACAATATTTATTTTGATAGCTCAGATAAGTATTTGACTGCTTCTGGAGCAGCCTCAACGCAATACTTTGACGGTAGTGGAAACATTATCTTTTACAATACTGGCACAGCTAGTACTGGTGCTGGTAATGCAGTTTCATTAAGTGAGCGCATGCGCATCAACTCAAGCGGCAGCGTCGGGATTGGCGAAACCTCACCGTCTACCTATGGAAAACTTGTTGTAACAGGCTCTACTCCGTTTGCCGTAGTGCGATCATCAGACGTTACGACCGCCGGTTTTTCCATGCTTGTAAACAGTGGTTCAAACGGTGTCGGGTCAATCGCAACAGACGATGGCGGTCACATGACATTTGACACTGGTTCTACTGGTGCAGGTCAAGCAGAACGCATGCGTATCAATGCCTCTGGCCAAGTCGGGATTGGCGGTAGTCCTGATACAAAACTACATCTCATCGACGGCGGCACACCTGAGCTTCGTTTAGAAAGCACAGACGCCTCTGTTGTCTCTGGTCAATCCCTTGGTGACATAACTTGGGAAGCCAATGATGCATCAGGGGGCGGTACAGGCGTCAGGGCAAAAATCCATGCAGAAGCTGAAAACGCTGGGACTATTTACGGTCTGGTGTTTTCAACAGGGACGGGTGCAGCGCCGACGGAGAAGGTTAGGATAACTAACACTGGCCTCGTCGGGATTGGTACTGGAGTTCCATCTGCACCCTTACATATCGTAAACAGCACTAGCCCTAGATTTGAAATGGGTTATGGCGGCGGCTCAAACGCTGACCACAGGATCGCATGGGATAGTGCTGGTCTCGTTATTTCTGCTGACAACAGTAATCAATCAACAGGTGCGTCATATCTTGCAATGTCGGTAGATGGCACAGAAGCCGCTAGGTTTGATACCTCTGGCAACCTACTAAAGCGAGCTAACGGAAACATAGAGGTCGGTGGTTACAACGGCGGAACAGATTACGGAATCGTTTTTACGCCTGCTGATGGCTCTAGTCACTGGCACATTTATAATGATGCTGGAAGTCATTTAGCGTTTGGTCAAAGTTCAACTGTTGGCTCATCTGAGAAGATGCGTATTGATTCTTCTGGCAACTTGTTGCTAAATGAAACTTCCGTTTCAGGCAACGCAGAAAAATTTAGGCTTACATCTGCAGGCACTTCAAGCGCAACGGCGGCAGCTCTTTTCAATAACTCCGCAGGAACTGAATTGTTTTTTGTTAGAGATGACGGAGCTTTCAGAACAGGCTCGGCAGCATCTTCTCCTTATAATAATACTGCCGCTGTTACAGCCAATCTTTTTGTTAATACAGACGGGACACTGGTTAGAGCAACATCTTCTAGGCGGTATAAAAAAGACATTGTTGATGCACGTTTTGGTTTATCTGACCTTTTAAATTTAAGACCAGTAAATTACAAAGGTATTAATTCTGAAGTTGATGGCGATATTGTCTATGGCGGTTTAATCGCTGAAGAAGTACACGATGCAGGCTTAACAGAATTTGTTGAGTACAACAAAGAAAACCAACCAGATGCGTTGAGGTATCAACACATGGTTTCACTTTGCATCAAAGCCATCCAAGAACAACAAGACCTAATTGAATCACTAACTGCACGTATCGCACAACTAGAAGGAGCTAACTAATGGCAACAACATGGACAATCTCAACACTTGAACGCGAGCTATCTGA
>MDSW01126357.1_pt1 | contig 12175 bp, 7 predicted proteins | sample 811171 | NCBI WGS metagenome assembly MDSW01 (sample SAMN05326641, study PRJNA326480) | marine metagenome | isolation source: seawater | place: Atlantic Ocean: North West | collected 2012
GGAGTTTGGTCAGTCATCCAAAAGTTTGTTAACCTAACGCCAGGTCGGTTTGGGCGCTCAAGTATTTGTGTTGCTATTTGATCACTCTCAATAATGGCAGAACCATTTTTATCATGGCCGGTAACAACACGTCTGTAATTTCGGTGCATGAAACTCTCCCCTTTTAACGCTTAGGCCAATTTAACTGACCAAAATTCATCCCCTTGGTTGCTAGAGACGTAATCAAGATAAGGCAGAGTCCGATTAGGTCTGTAATTAAACCTTGGTGAAGTAAAGACAATCCAGCCAGTCCCATTAAAACGCGTGCCCAGGAAGTAAGTGCCACCCTAGTATGACCGACTATCCCTGCAGCAATGCAAAAAACACCAATTGTCCCGCTAATGATAGTAAGTAGAATTTCCCACCAGGTCCCCTGCATCAAAAATGCTGGCCCAAAAAAGAACATGAATGGTAAGATGTAACACGTTATGCCATATCGAAAAGCGGTCCATCCGACCTTGTTGATATCAGCTTTTGCAATTCCCGCTGCCACATATGATGCCAAGGCCACTGGCGGAGTGATGGTAGAAACACATCCGTAAAAAAACACAAACATATGGGCAGTTAGCAATGGGACACCCATTTTAGCCAGCGCTGGCGCGACCACAGTAGCCAAAACAAGATAGGCGGCAGTTGTCGGCAGTCCCATACCCAAGATTATAGCCGTTAACATAGTTAAAATTAACGCTACCAACGTCACGCCACCAGAAGCTGTGATTATTAGACCAGAAATTTTCGACCCTAGCCCAGTAACGCCCAATGATCCTGCTATGATACCAGCTGCAGCACACGCTATAGCAATTGGTATTGAAGCTTTTGCGCCCTCGGTAATTGCTTTTGCAGACTTGCTAAGAACCTCAAACCCTATTCTCCGATTCCAAATAATATTTGCACAGAGCAACACCAAAATAGATATGTATGAGGCTTTAAATGGCGAATATCCATTTAACATCATGATGACAAGCGTTAAAAATGGAATAATATATTGCCCACCCTTTACAATTAACTTCCAAATTGGCTCATAGTCATCTGAATTTTGACGAGAAAGAGGTTTAATCCCAGTTCGAGCAGCTTCCAAGTGAACAACGAAAAACATCGACGCAAAAAACATTAGTGCTGGAATTAGGGCGACGGTCATAACATTCGAATAAGGGGTGCCAACAATCTCTGCCATAATAAATGCGGCAGCCCCCATAACAGGTGGTAAAATCTGACCACCCGTAGAAACTACAGCCTCTATTGCCCCTGCTTTGTGTGACTCATAACCCTCTCGTTTCATCATAGGAATTGTTAAAGTGCCGGTTACAGCAACATTCCCAGCGGCTGAACCAGAGATCATGCCAAGTAACGTGCTAAAAATGACGGCTGTTTTAGCACCAGCGGCAAGCATATTTTTAGTGAGGCGATTAGCAAGTTTAAAGAAAAAGTCTCCAGCGCCAAATTGACTTAAAAAAGCACCATAAATAGAAAATAGGATGATGTAGGTTGCGGAAACTCCAAGGGGAATGCCAAAGACCCCCTGTGATGTCGTGGTTAAAAATTCAGACATCCTAATGATACTATAACCACGGCTATAGAGGACGCCGGGCAATAGCTCCGAAAAAAAAGGATAAGTGAAAAAAACCAGGCAAATACAAGATAGAACCAGCCCTACACCTCGCCTAGCTGCCTCGAGTATCAGACCAATAAGAAGCAAGCCTACCCAAGTGTCGAGCGGGACTGTCTCACCACCACTAAATGCAATCTCTTTCCACCGTGAGGCAATATAAGTCCCAGAGCCGATCGATAGCAAAGCGAGACAAACCCTCAAAGCCTGATCAAAAGTGTGGATAGCTAATGTCTTAAAAGATGCACTCGTGAAAAACAACAAGCACAACATAACAGTAAGATGAAAAATCCTTACATCTCTTGTAGACAGGACCAAGAGACCCGAAACGTTGCATAAATGAAACAAACCCAAAGTAAACGCTAATATTGGTATGCAAAGAGCAAAGACACGTTCCAATAGCTTACACCCTAAATACCAAGCATTGTAGACATGAGTATTGCCAAGGATAAATCATCCTTGGCAATCATTTTTTAAGCTTCTAACTACCCGATGCTAATTGCCAAAAAACCTAGCAGCACCAGGGTGTAGAGGAATTTTTAAACGCTTTGAACGCTCCGGTTCAATTTGCTTTGCAAGAGCATTCTCTTTGCGAAATTCATCCATGTTAGAGTAGATCGCTTTGGTTATAGCAAATGCAACATCTTCACTCATGGCTGAGTCAGCGATGAGCATGTTATTTACACCCAAAAGCACGCCGTCGCGGGCAGTATTGTATACATTCTTGGGAACAATAACTTTATTATAATTTTTATATTTACCAAGTGCGGTAGCGACATCAGCATCGGATAAAGGAATGAACTTTAACTTTTTGTTAGCTTGGGCTTGCATTACCGCACCAGCTGGGTACCCACTCAACGCAAATGCTGCGTCTACATTACCATCGGCTAATTGACTAAATCCATCACTGTATGACAGGAAGCTTGGCGTGATATCCTCTATCTTCAAGCCTTGAAGCCCCAAAACCTGCTTTAGGAAAGGAATTGTGCCACCTCCGGCAGGTCCAACCGCAACACGTTTCCCCTTAAGGTCGGCAATACCGGTAATAGATGATCCATCAAGCGTCATCATGTGCAAAACACTAAAATGAAGAGAGCCAAGAGCACGTAAATTCATTTTACCTGATTTTTTATACGGACCTACGCCCTTATTGGCTAGAACCGCAAGGTTGTTATTAGTAATTGCAATATCAACTTCACCTTTGTTTACAAGGCGTGGGTTTGCTACTGAGCCTCCGGTCACGACTGGAACCATGGTAAGGCCGCTAGCGTGCTTGTTCACAAGAGTAGATATTGCCTGGCCCACGGGGTAAAACGCTCCGCCCTGACTAGCTGTACCAATCCTAAGCTCTGACGCCTGCGCCCCGAGAAAACTAAAACTAACTCCTAAAAAAACAGCTATTGCTGTGACTGTTCGCTTAAATTCCATTTTTTTCCCCTTAAAAACACCGGTTAAATCAAGCATTTTATTTACAAATTAAGAATTCCAGCAGCTCTTACAACTGACTGGTAGCTCTCTAATGATTGCACCTGCTCGAAAAACTTATTGCTCATTTCAAATTTCACACAGCTGTAATCATCTCACTGGGTCTTCTTTGATTATGCATCTCTCAAACGAAGCCAAGCAATTTTATACATGGTGACAAAAAAAATCGATATTTAAAAGTAAATATTTATTTTAGCGTTTTTAGGGGAGTTGTTTTAATACAAAATCACCCGTATTTTGATAATGGCAAACCAGTAAATCCACCGCTTTTTGTGACTCTCGCGCAAGCACCGCATCGCAAATGGCGTTGTGTTCCTCTGCAATATCCCGCTCTGGATAGGCTTTCTTTGCGGATAACTGCCGATACCGAATGTTTTGATCATAAAGTTGGTTGCAGAACCTTAACATAATTGAAGAACCACACTTGGCAATTAGCGTCATATGGAAATGCTTATGCGCTGTTTCCCAACTAGGATTTGCCAAGGTACTGTCTCTAGCAATGAACCGCGACATACGTGACAAGCGATAATTAGCCAGAACAACTTGCTCTTCCCACGCCTCCGAACCCAGCAAAATTGACTGTTGTAGCGCTATCGACTCTAGCCAAATGCGTGTCTTCAGAAGCTCGGCAAACTCTTCCTCACTTACCGGCGCAACCCTGAATCCACGCTGGTCAATTCTTTCCACCAAATGATCAGAAGTTAGAAGGCTTAGCGCCTCGCGTATCGGGCTACTGCCAGTGTTATATACGCGCCTAAGGTTTTCAATTTTCAACTTCTGGCTTGGTATTAACTTTCCAGAAATAATATCCTGCTTCAACCTACCGTATGCTCGAATGGTTATCGACTCGGAGCTAGACTCAAGCATAGCATTTTCAGTCTCGTTCATGGTGGTTCCTTCGTCTATTGATGAAGAGCCATCACGACGATTATGAATAAATTTTGATTCCGTTAGCTTTGGATTAGTCATTTCTAAATCAACAATTTTGAGAATTCGGGCCGTAATCTCTGTGTAATTGTGTCAAAAATTATCTAGATATTTTTTTACTTTTGCAAAATATATCGTTTTTTATTGTTGGTCCCTGCTTCGATCTTTAGACTAAACGTGATTGGATGTTTTTATCAAGGGGAAGCATGATGCGATTGGTATCATTTAACGATGTTGATGGATCACGTATTGGACTAGTTGTGAATAACGAAGTGATCGATCTCACGTCTTTCAACGCCAACGCGCCCCGTGACATTCAAAAGGTAATCGCTAATGGTGAATTACCAGCATTACAAAAAGTTGCTACCGAAGCTATTGCCTCTAAACAATCGCATTATCATCCCTTTCACAATCTTGATTTTAATGTGCCAATTGCCGCGCCTAGCAAAATTTTATGTCTAGGACTAAATTATATGGAGCATGTCAATGAGGGCATTTTTGAAAGACAAAGCTTCCCGACTATTTTCCTCCGGACAATCTCCTCAATGGTACCGCATAACAGAAACATTATTCGACCGCTGAACTCCAACTCTCTTGATTTTGAGGCTGAGTTAGCACTGGTTATTGGCTCACGATCTAGGCACCTCACAATTGAAAATGCGTTGGACTCCGTTGCTGGTTACAGTTGTTCTAATGATGGAACTGTTCGGGAATATCAGCGTCATACCATTCAATGGACAATGGGCAAAAACTTTGATAGCACAGGCTCTATTGGCCCAATTTTTGTGACCTCTGATGAACTTCCTGAGGGTGCAAAAGGGTTGAAAATTGAGTGCCGCTTAAATGATAAGACGGTACAATCTAGCAACACTGATATGATGATGTTTCCAGTCGTTGAAACATTGGTCTACCTGACCGAGGGCATCACACTGGAACCCGGTGATATTGTGTTAATGGGAACGCCCTCAGGAGTGGGGCACGCACGTAAACCTCCATTGTGGTTGCAGGATGGTGATGTTGTTGAAGTTGAGATTGAACATATCGGCCTGTTGCGCAATCCAATAGCGAATGAAATGGCGGAATAATAACAAATAAAACTCCACCTCATCAAAACCGCCAATCAATCGAGTAAACCGGCAAACGAGGAAGCAAACCGTTAGGCCCTGAGCCTCACCCCTTCAATAAAGTTCGATTCTGACAGAAAAACATCCTCACTAACCCTTGTTTTTATGTGGGGTAAAATGTGGGGTAAGATATTCTGCAACCGAAAAAAAGAATCATAATCAATGATTTGAATCTGTGTGAGGCAGACTGTCTCTCCGCCACTCAAAACATAAGCAATACAATACTTTGCTACATAAACTTAAAGCGCTCAGGCATCACGCCCTGGGCACTTTTTTCATCTTGTTTCAATGAAGCTCTTGAAAAATGACCAAAAAGGATCAAGCCGAAATTTTTCAAATTAACGATGTTTTACCGTAGTGGGGTTAAGACCTATTGATTTATGAAAATGTTTTAAATGACTGTACTGATCCCTTGGTTTTTTGATTTTTTTTGCACGTAGTTGTCTAGTTGCATCTACATCAATAACATTCTTGTGTATGACTACACCATATATTTCAGCAGCATAGGCTTCAGATATCATCTCATTCAAAAAAGCCTCTAAGACAAGTTCAACAGGCCTTTCTAAAGGCTCTCCATGACCTCCGCCCCCGGCCTGAATATGACACCAAGTGTCATCTTTCTTCAGCGGAATTGGCCGCATTGGACACACAGGAATAACGTATTGATCTTGTCCTGCATTGATTATATTCCACGAAGGAGTTCCTGGCGCGCCATCTTGTAAGCCATAGGGTAAAATAGAGCGCCGATCAGAACGCACATGAAGAGAGGCCTCATCTGACAAAATCTTAAATTCCCTTATTAAAGCGTAGCCACCTCTGGATTTGCCCGGACCACCCGAATTTTCCACCAACCCATATCTTGTCACAGCCATAGGCACGCTAGCCTCAAGCAGTTCAATTGGTTGGTTGCTCATATTTGCTCCAGGGTTAGACACCCCATCCAAGCCATCATGATGAAACCTCCCTCCCCAACAACCAAGAATACCACCACCGGTGACGTATCGGCGCCCTCTATGATTACACGAAATCTGGTTAGAAGTCGGCCCACCTTCGCAAGCAGCAGGGATTCGTTCAGGAGCAACTTTGGCCAATGCACCAAACATTGTATCAAGCATCCGGTATGCAATTATGCCTCTAGAAGCACATGCAGCTGGCTCTGTGGGATTTACTAAGCTGCCAAGCGGTGCCGTAACTGTAATTGGACGAATAAACCCTTCACAATTGGGAATAGGAGCTTTTGCCATACAACGAATTGCCAAATAAGCCATAGAATTAGTTGTTGGCAACGGGCCATTAATGGCAGCTTCTAGCTGGGGTGAAGTTCCAGCCCAATCTATAACCACCTCTTCACCTTTAATAGTTATTTTGACTTTGAATTTCACTGGCTTAGGATCATCTCCTAAACCATCTAGATAGTCTTCAAATTCAAAAACACCATCTTTCATCTTTGAGATTTCTGATCTCATCAAAGCTTCAGAATGCTCATGTAATGCATCAATATATCTTTGAAAATTGTTAGTTCCATGCTTTTTGACGAGCTGAATTAAACCCGCTTCACATCCATTGCAAGCACCAATAAGTGCATCAATATCGCCAATAACCTCAATCGGGGTGCGTACATTTTTTTCAATCAGTTTAAAAAGAGTTTCATTCCGATCACCCGCATCAACTATTTTCATCAGTGGAATTCTCAAACCCTCCTGATGAACTTCTGTAGCGTAAAGAGCCATGCTACCAGGTGCTATACCACCAATATCAGTCATATGCCCCATGCTTCCAGCATAAGCGACAAGCTCCTTATCTACAAAAACTGGCTTTATAAAGAAAATATCAGGCAAGTGCATACCGCCAGATCCATAGGGATCGTTAAATATAAATATATCCCCCGGTTTGGCTGTATTACCGTATTCACGAACAACTCTTTTCATCGCATCGGGAAATGATCCCAAATGAATAGGGTTCGTTAAGCCTTGAGCCACAAATCGACCTTTTGAGTCGCAAACCGCTGTGGAGTAATCCATTGCATCGCGCAGAATATGCGAATAAGCTGTTCTCATAATTACAAGAGCCATTTCATCAGCCAACATATCGAGCGCACTTTTTATTACTTCAAAAGTAATTGGATCAATGTCCGACCTCATTGATCTACTCTTATATCAATTATTGCATTTTCATCGACACTAGCGCTATAACCCGGAAGCACCAAACAAGTTGAGTCGTACTCCTCGATAATTAAGGGCCCCGACATTGGCTTTAAGAATATATCTCGCCGTCCGAGAACTGGCGTATCCAAAACTCCAAAATCTGGTCCAAAATACGCCTTGCGAACTGATTGAGTTTTCCTATTATCAATATTGGGCTCCATGAGATTATTAAGATTGATGCTTCTTGACTTATTTCTTTCGCTCATTTTCACTCTTATATTCACAATTTCTACCGAGGCATTTTCTGACTTATGCCCGTAAATCCGCTCGTGTTCAGTATTAAAAAGTTTTTTCATCTTTTTTACAGATCGCTTATCCAAGATACCCTGATCAATCGGTACCGTGATTTCAAAGGCTTGATGAGCATACCTCAAATCCGCATATCTCTCAGCGATCATGTTTTTTGGGTTATGACCGTCTTCAATTAGCGTCGATACCAACTTTGCTTGAAGTGCATCATAAGCCGATAAGATGTCTGTAACCGTCATCTTATCTAGTTGCCCAAAAAGGGTCTGCAAAGACTCGTGTTCAGTTTCTGACAAGAGAAGACCAAAGGCACTAAAAACTCCGGGACTTGGCGGTATCAAAAGCCGAGGCATTTCTAATTCTCGCGCAATTTCCATCGATACCACGGGACCATTTCCACCAAATGCAAACAAACTAAACTCTCGAGGGTCACGCCCTCTAAACGTAGAAACGGCCTTTACCGCTCTAATCATATTTGATGTCGCGATTGTGTAAATACCATGTGCCGCTTTCAAGCAATCCAAACCCAAAATGGGACAAACATAATCATTGATAGCTTTGGTCGATAGCTTTGAGTCAATTGTAACAGAGCCGCCAACCAAATAATCTGGATTCAAGTAGCCAAGTGTTACTAGAGCATCCGTCAAGGTCACATCCTGTCCACCATTGTTATAACAAACAGGGCCTGGAACGGAGCCAGCACTCTGTGGACCAACATGAATCAAATTTCCATCGTCAAACCATACTTTGCTCCCCCCACCTGCACCTATTTCAGAAACATCTATAAATGGCAGTTTTACTGCATAGCCTGCTCCTCTGAGAAGACGACTAGACAAATTAATACCAGATCCCACTTCATATTCTGTTGTTTTTGCTGGTTGACCACCTTCTACTATCGCTGTCTTAGCTGTGGTCCCACCCATATCCAGCGTTATAAGATCTGTAACGTCAGACAGGGCTGCTACCTTTGCTGCAGCAATTACACCAGCTGCGGGACCTGACTCTAAAATTTTAGCTGGTGATTTAGAGGCTCGCACAGCACTCATAAGTCCACCATTAGACTGCATAATTTGAAGAGGTTTACTAATTCCTAATGACTCAAGTTTGATAGCAAGAGTTGAGAGATATTGTGATACAACTGGACCCAGTAGCGCGTTTACTACAGTGGTGCTTGTGCGTTCATATTCCCGAATTTCAGGTAAAATTTCATGCGAACAGCTTATGAATACATCATCTGAAAGCTCATTTTTTAATATTTCCAAAACCCTGATTTCATGGGCTGGGTTAACGTAGGAATGCATCAACGAGATAGCTACCGACTCAACTCCCTCATTTTTTAAAAAAAGTCCGGCTTCTTGAACACTTTTCTCATCAAGCGGCTCCCAGACGTCGCCATTAGGTCCGATGCGTTCAGCTATTTCACGTCTTAAGCGGCGTTCAACCAATGGGCGAGGTTTCACATAATCCAAGTTATACATGTCAGGAATTCTTATTCTTCGCATTTCTAATACGTCGCGAAACCCCCGTGTGGTTATCAAACCAGTTTTTGCCCCCTTACCCTCCAAAACTGCATTTGTTGCAACAGTGGTTGCATGAACAATGCTATCTATTTGAGATGGAAAAGCGCCCACGTCATCAATAATTTCTGATAAACCCTGAAGAATTCCGCGCCCATAATCGTCAGGAGTTGACGACACTTTCCGAACAAAAACACTACCCCCCTCACCGACCATAACAATGTCAGTGAAAGTTCCTCCAATATCAACACCTATCCTTATTTCTTTATTTGAGCTCATTCCTAAAATCCAAAAAATAAAGAGATTCAATCTATAAAAAAGGTATTTTGAAAAAGGTCACAAGTAAAGGTATACAAATATATGGTTTAAAAACCTTTCTCACATTTTTTACGGAACTGTAACAATGAAATTTTCGACACGAGCTAAGGAAGCAGAACAGTCACCATCACTTTCTCTTGCTGAGACCATGCGGAAATTACGCTCCAACGGCATGGAAATCACCAATTTTGGTGCGCGCCCAGATGTCCCCAGTCACGTTATAGAGGCAGCGAAGTCATTTCTTGATAGTGGAAAATCATGCGAGTACACAGATCCAAGGGGCCTTCCAGAACTTAGACAGGTTATTTCCAAGAAACTACAGCGAGAGAACGATATTGAGGTAAATCCAGATACTGAAGTCGTCGTAACGCTTGGAGGTAAGCAAGCTATTTTTGCCGCCCTAATGGCCTTAATTGAACCCGGGGACGAAGTCCTCGTGGAAGATCCGGGATGGTTTTGTTTCAAAACAATTGTTGGCTTAACTGGCGGAATTCCAAAACCAGTTAAATTACACGAAAACGACAGTTTTTTATTAAACGTGGAAGAAATCAACAAACAGATTTCCAAAAAAACTAAAATCTTAATGTTGTGTAATCCGCACAATCCAACAGGTTCGGTTCACACTCGGGACAACTTGAACAAAATAGCAAAATTAGTTCAAAAAAATGATCTAATCGTAATCGCTGACGAATGTTGGCAACACCTTCTTTATGACGGAAACAAACATATTAGCTTTGCTTCATTGGATGGAATGCGAGAGCGAACGGTTACAGTTAATACGACGAGTAAAATTTATAATATGGCAGGTTGGCGAGTAGGATGGGCTTCGGGGACAAAGGAAATTATTGAGAAGATTACCGCCATACAAGCAACATCAGTAACATGTCCAACTTCAGTAGCTCAAGCTGGTGCAATTGCTGCCCTAAACACTACTACAGGTATGGGGGATTTGTCTTTTGATCAACTTAAGGGGCAATATTCAGAGCGGCGAGAGCTAGTTCTGAAGGGAATTCAAAACATCAATGGTGTGACCTGCGTTACACCTCTAGGTGGAATTTTTATGTTTCCAAATTTTGGTAAATTAGGTTTGCCTTCGACTATTCTAAGTTCTCGCCTTTTGTTAGAAGCAGGAATAGGTTCAGTTCCAGGTTCAGAATTTGGCTTAAATGGAGAAGGACACCTACGCATTTTATTTACTTCTCCAGAGGAAGAAATTCGTAGAGGTTTAGAGCGGATGCAAAAATTTTTTAATGCCATAAGTCGATGATGGTTCAGAAAAGGTAAATTAGAGAAAAAGATATTTTTGCTAAACCTATTTTTCTAATCCTTTTGGCACAGCGCTGATCAAATTTCGTGTATAGGGGTGACTAGGATTAGTCATAATTTCAGAAGTATTCCCTGCCTCAACAATACTGCCATTTTGCATGACAACCAACCGCGTGCATAAGTGGCTAACCAATGCCAAATCATGAGAGATGAACATTAAAGTCAAATTATGTTTTTTATGAAGTGTTCTGAAAAGATTGATAATTTGGCTTTGAAGTGATACATCCAATGCTGAAACAGGTTCGTCTGCAACAATTAATTTTGGTTCCATTGCCATTGCTCTCGCTATTCCCACTCTTTGCCTTTGTCCACCAGAAAGAGAGTGGGGAAATCTATCTAAAATATTAGTCTCTAAACCCATAGAAACAAGTAATTCACGAGCTCTGGCTTGAATATCAGCCTTAACGCCATAACGTATTAATAGAGCTTCTTTCAGCGTTTTAAATACTGTTTTTCTAGGGTTTAAAGCTGACTGGCTGTCCTGAAAAACAATTTGGACATTAGTTCGGAATGCATTTAGATCTTGATCCACAAAATCAACTATCGACTTTCCATTATAATGCATTTGGCCAGAGGATGCTTTTAGTAATAAGAGCGCCAGCATTGCCACTGTTGATTTTCCCGAGCCACTCTCTCCAACAATACCGACAATATCCCCTTGAAAAATTTTTAAATTAAATTCTTTAACTGCTCTTAATTTCTTTGTTTTATTTAGAGCTTTACTAAGAAAACCAGTTTCAAGATCAAAGTCTTTTGAAACATCACTGAATTCAATCAGTGGTATTTCTGAACGTATTATTTTTTTTGAAAACTCTGATTTTTTATGAAGAAGTTTATGCCGTCTTTTTTTATCCTTAGAAGGACTGGCAATTGAATCATCCAATCGTGGCACACAATCCAACAACATTTTTGTGTAAGCATGTTTAGGTGAAGTAAATAAATTTATTACATTACCTTTTTCGACTATTAAACCCTTATTCATGACGATCGCTCTGTCACATAACTCCGACATCAAATCTAAATTATGAGTGATATATAATAAGGTAAGATCAAGTTGCTTGCGCAAATCATGAAAAAGTTGAACAATTTGGGCTTGAATAGTAACGTCAAGTGCGGTCGTGGGCTCGTCAGCTATCAACAACTTTGGCTCGCAAGCCAATGCCATTCCAATGAGAGCCCTTTGCCTCATTCCACCACTGAGTTGATGGGGATAAGATGTCATAACCCTTTTAGGGTCTGGCAATCCAACCAAATTTAAGATCTCTAAGGCTCTACAAGTAGCTAGCTTTGTAGATTTATACTTGTGCGTCTGTATTACGTGAAGGAGTTGCTGCCCTATTGTATAGACAGGGTTGAAAGCCGACAAAGGGTCTTGAAACACCA
>MDSW01140968.1_pt1 | contig 12174 bp, 12 predicted proteins | sample 811171 | NCBI WGS metagenome assembly MDSW01 (sample SAMN05326641, study PRJNA326480) | marine metagenome | isolation source: seawater | place: Atlantic Ocean: North West | collected 2012
ATATCAACATAAGTTCCAACTATAGTTTAATAAGTGAAATTCCTGAATATGGAACAAACCTTGAATTAAGAAATACATTCTGATTAATATCTAATGTTTTAAAAATTTAAGATATTTTTGAAATTTCACCTTTATCAAAATAAATTATTTTATTACAAATTTTTTTTAGTCTTTCTAAATTATGTGATGCAATTAAGGTAATTTTTGATTTAGCAATTCTTTCTAAGATTAGTTTATCAACTTTATCTCTCAATTTTTGATCCGCTGTTCCAATCCATTCATCTAATAACAAAATATCACTTTCAATAAATAAAGATGTAAAGAAAGCTAATCTAAATCTCATCCCAGTTGAATAAGTCTTTATTGGTAAATAAAGATATTCTCCGAGTTCGGTCTCTTTTTTAATCGTATCAATTAAATTTTTTCTATGATCTTTCTTTACACCTTCAACAATTAATCGTAACTCAATATTTTCAATTCCTGAAAGCTCTGGATTAAATCCAAAATTTATATTTATCATTGAACTAACAGAGCCATTAATTTCAATTTTCCCTAATGATGGCTGATAAATACCTGCTACGACTTTAAGTAATGATGTTTTTCCAGTACCGTTTTCTCCATAAAGTCCGTACACACCTTTATCTAATTTTAGATTAATCTTTTTTAATGCTTCAATGTAGTCTTTTTTAATATTTGAGCCAAAAATACCTTTTATAATATTCCGTCTTAAAGACAGGTTTTTATCTGAGATTGGATAATTTAAAGAAACGTTTTCTAATATAATCATAAATATAATACTATTTTCTTTTCGTAATATTTATATATTTTTAGATTAATGAAAAAAATACTTATCATTAATAATAAACAGATAAAAAAACTTTGGTAAAATTTTTCGTCCATATTATTCATTAATGGATCTCTAAACAAAACTATAAAATGATAAAATGGATTAAATATTAATAATTTTTGAATTTTCTCTGCAACCATATTTTCACTCCAGATTATTGGAGTTGCGAAAAAAAAAGCATAAACTAAATTTTCAACAATTTTTCTCACATCTTTATACATAGCTGACAAGATTGTAATTAGATAGCCAATAAGAACTAAATTAATTAATACCAAAAATAATCCCAGAAAAGTAAAAATTATATTTAATTGAAATTTATAATCAGAGATAAAAAATAATATTAATATAATAGGGAAGCTGTGTAAAAAAATAATTAAATTAGTATAGATATTTTCAAACACGAAATTTTTAATATCTATTTTTTTTTCATTTAGTAATTCAATTTTATTTTCAAGTATTGTTGTAGACTCATTTAAGAACGTAGAGACGAAAATCCAAAAGAATACTGATATAGATAGTCTATAAACAAAACTTTCAAAATTATTTGGACTTAAAAATAAAAAGTAACTAAGTGATAATACTGAAATCAAAAAGATACTATTTATTATATTCCAAAAAGGTCCCAATAAAGTGTCCTTATATTTCAAAATTATTCTTTTATGAGAATAAAAAACCCATATATCTGGGTAATAAAAACACCTAAAAAATTCTTTTAAAAAATTCACATAAATAATATACACAAGATAATAAATAAGATGAATAATATTTACCTTTCAATAGTAGCAGCAAGTAGAAACGATAATCATGGAGGTAAATTAGATGAGAGAACAAATGCTTTTATTAAAAGTTTAGCTGAAAATTGTAAAAAATATAAAATTCCTTCCGAGTTAATATTAGTAGAATGGAATCAGATACCTGATGCAAAAAGCTTATCAAATCGACTTAATTTAATCTCTAATGAATATCTAAATTTAAAAATAATTACAGTTAGTAAAGATCATCATTTAAAACTTCAAAATAGTGATAGACTTCAATTTTATCAAATGATTGCTAAAAATGTTGGTATTAGACGAGCATCAGGTGAATTTATTTTAGCAACAAATATAGATGTAATAATCAATCAAAAACTTTATGAGTTTATATCAAACAAAAAATTAAAAAAAAAAAACTATTTATAGGTGTAATCGTCATTGTATTGATTATGATTATAATGATAACTTTGATGAAGTTCATTTAAATCAATTTACAAAATTTATTGATAAAAAATATTATTCTTTAAATGTCATAACTAATGAGAAACATTATGTATACTCAAGTCCTTACAAGTATTTAAATTTGTTTTTTGATCTTATTTTTAGATCAAAGTATAAATTAATATTAAGGAATATTACATTTAAAAAACTCGTAAATTTTATAAAATATAAAATTTTATCTTTACCAAAAAAAATTTTTTTTGTTTTTAAAAATTTTAAATTATTTAAAAATAAATTATTTACTAATGCTTGTGGTGATTTTACTCTTTTAGATAAAGATTCTTGGTTAAATATTGGGGGTTATTGTGAACTACCCATTTACTCATGGCACTTAGATTCTCTCTTTTTGTGGGAAGCAAGATTTAAGAAATATAAATTTTATGATTTTAAAGATGAATATTACATTTATCATATGAATCATTTTTCTAGTGGTATGGTAGCTGAAAAAAAAAATTTGTTTGAAAAATTAGATAAGAACCAAATACCCTATCTAACAAATGAAGAATTCTTAAATTTAGCAGTAAAACTAAGTAAAAATCCAAATTATTTAAAAACAGATGATTTTTGGGGTTTACATAATAAAGTTTTAAATTAAAAATTTATTATGTTTCGAAATATATCTGTCATTGGTCTTGGAAAGCTTGGTTATCCAATGGCACAATTTTTATCAAGTTCAGGAGCAAAAATTAGTTGTTATGATAAAGATGAAATGCTTGTTGATGAATTAAAGAAAAATAATGGTGATCATTTTCATGAAATAGGATTGCATAATTTGGTCAATAATAAAAATGATTTAATTTACCATCAAAATATTTCTGATTGTATTCATGACTCAGAGATCATTTATATAACTGTTCCTACTCCTTCAAAATTAGACGGATCTTTTTCTAATGAGGTCATTATTGAAATATTAGATCAAATCGCAGATCAAATATTAAAATCAAAAAGATCTTATATAATTAATATTAATTCTACAGTTCAGCCTGGTTCGATTGAAGGTGAGTTAATACCATTTTTAGAGAGTAAAGGATTAAAAAATAATGAAAATTTTTACCTTTTATATAATCCTTATTTTGTTGCTCTAGGATCTGTTATTCGTAACCTTGAAGAACCAGATTATTTATTAATAGGATCTTCAAGCATCTATGCATCAAAGAAAATCTCTAAATTTTACAATCTGTTATATAAAAATCCAAAAATCAGACTTTTAAAATATAAAGAGGCTGAATTGACAAAATTGTTGGTTAACACTTTCTTAACTACTAAAATTTCTTATTCAAATTTTGTCAAAAATCTTTGTAAAGATTTTGATGATATAAGTGATCTAAGAGTTCTAGAGTCAGTAGGTTTAGATGCTAGAATAGGAGTTAAGTTTATGCTGCCAGGAGGACCTTATTCAGGCCCATGCTTACCTAGAGATAATTTATCTCTTAAAAAATTTTGTTTAGATAATAATATTCAAAATTCCTTTTCAGATGAAGTTCAAAAAATTAATAACGATACAATAGAAAATTTATATAAAACTATATCTAAATTAAAAAAGGAATTTAAAATCAAATCTTTTGGTTTTTTGGGCCTTGGATATAAATCCAATACTCAGTGTATAGAGGAAAGTTATTCAATCAAGATGATGAAATTTTTAGAAAGTTTAAATATAAAAGTATTTTATTATGATCCTTATTTAACTGACAAATTTAGTGCTCAAAAAGTTGAAACTTTTGATAAATTGATTTTAAACACAGACATTATTTTTCTTTCTTATATAGATCCAAATTTCAATCCTATTCTTCAAGTTAAACAGGATAAAAGGATTTGGGATTTATGGCATCACTTCTCAGATTCTAGATATAATAAAATATTTCATAAAGACTCTGATTTTAAAAAATTCAATATTATAAATACTGAGAACAACAAAAAAATTATTCAATTTAATAAAAAATTAGGATAATTTCAAAAATCTATATCCAAACCTAATTGCACAAAATATCAAAAAAAATAAAATTATTTACACCATCGCGAAAATTCCATTTTTTTTGAAATATTATTTTAGATTTGTTAGAAAATAAATATTTTATTTCTTTTTCCTCAAATGGCTCTGCCCATGGAGTGCCAGTGCCATCGGTCATTTGTCCCCATTTTTTATATAATGGATATCCATCATTTATCCATCGTTCTTTAGGATATGATAAAATTAAAAATCTTTGGTTTTTAACAAAATTAGTTGAAAGATTTTTTATGATACGCTTAGTCAAATGTTTAGGATTGTGATGTAAACTCCCTTGAGCCCAAATGAAATCAAATTGTCCAAGTTTGGAGTAATCATCAAAAGATTTAATATGAAAGAAATTTGCAGATAAATTATAAATTTTTGTCATTTTTTTAACTAATTCAAGATTTGGTTTAATCACATCCGCAAAAGTTAGCTTAGCTCCTCTCTTAGCAAAATAAAGTCCATCTTTTCCTGACCCACATCCTAAGTCTAATATTCTTTTTCCCTTAAATTCATTTACATATTTATCTCTATACCATCCCCTTTCATCGTCTGTATGATCAATAATTTCCATTTCATCGTATGCATTCTTTAATATATTTTCATCTAAATTAATTATATCCTTTGAACTACCTCTTTCAGAATTTGGAAGTTTAAGTGGTATTATAAACCATTTTGAATTTTGTCTTTCAAATAAATTACCAAATTTTTTTGCATCTAAATAATTAATTAATTTATTCTTGAATAGATATTTAAGAAATAAAAATAAATTACCCATTTTATTTTTCTAAAGCTAATTTTTAAAATTCTTTATTGATATTATCCTACTTTCATTAATATTTGATTTTATATTAGGATACAAATTAATTCTAATAGATCTTAGAAAAATCTTCAATTTTAGTCTCGACAAAGACTCATATTTTTTATTTTGGTTCTTAGGATAATTAAAAATAGCCCTTATTATTTCAATCAAATAATATCTATTTTTTGATTTAGGTAAAATTTTTTTTTCCAAAAATTTGAAAAAAGAATTTGGTTTTAGGTATTTATTTCTTAACTCAAAGGTTTTATTATGTAATAGTTTATATACAAATCCTTTTTTAATCATTTTTTGTTTTAGCCCCATGAAATGTAAGCAGCCAACAATAAATGTGTCATTATGAAAACCATATCTTTGAAAATATCTTATTTTATTTATCATCTTTTTGTTTACTAAAATGAAGTCACCTACCGCATTAGTGTGTAAATTTATCTTTTTCATTAGGAAATCTGTATTTTCCTGGATTTTAAACTTATTTGATAAAAATTGATCTTTGCTTTTAAAATTATTGAAATAAAAATCTTTCCTTAAAGCTCCAAAAAAATTTAACTTCAAATCATAATTTGATTTGAGTAAATCATAGATTTCCTGGTTTAAAAATGTATCAGAAGCTTTTATCAGGATATCATTTCCGTCCGCATTATTAATTGCGATTTTTAATGCATCACCATAAAAGAAATAATTATTAAACTTATTTTTTACTTTTATGCATTTGATATAAACGTAGCTGCTTTTTTTTCTAATTAGTTGATTGATATTAATTAGATCTTTTTTACCACCATAATCGACAATAACAATTTGAGATTTTATTTTATTAATAGATAAATTTTGAAATAAATCTTCTAAAGCATGTAGAATAATTTTTTTTTTATTTAAGAAATAATTATCGTTAGAAAGTGGGATACATATTGATATCATTATTTAAATAAATTTTGATAAGTAACAAATGCTTCGTATGACCTTGGAGGTAAAAAATTTTTAATTGATTTAGGATTTTTAAGTAATGATTTACATAGATTTAAAGTGTTTTTATATCCAATAATCTCTTCTTTAAAATCATTTGAATAATCATGATAATTTCTTTCTTGAAATACTGTTGCTGGCCCATAACAAACTTTATAACCTAAACTTTGAATATAATATGATGCCCATATGTCATCTAATCTACCTATATGTGGAAACATGAAATAATACTTCAAAATGTCAGATTTAACGAATGTATTTTGAGAATTGAAAGGCGAGATTTTATTTGAAGAAAAAAAATAATTATTATTAAATCTAAAGTTAATTTTTTTTAAAGTAAGTCTGTTAATGGCGTCAATGTCTGGGTTGCCGTTCCATAGATCAGCCCTCACTGCAAAGTCTTGGTATTTAAATTTATATTTCATATTAAAATTATCATTTTGCACTAGTTCTATTGGATATCCTCTGTGCCACAATTTATTAAAATGTTTGAATGGTTTGAGTGGATTAAAAACAAGTTTTTTTTCATAAAATTCTTTAACTTTGATATTATTAAAATTTATATCTATTCCCCAATTATTATATGGGATATTGTCATCATCAACGGTTGCAACAATTTTTGCTCCAAGTTTTTTTGCTTCGATAAACCCAAAGCTCCTTCTCCGTATAGAGTTCCAACCAATTAGTTTACTTAATTTAGAACTTATTTTTTTTGATCTTCACAATTAAGAAGAGTAATATTTTTTAATTTTTTAAAATTTTGTAAAGGTGTTTTTTTATCTGCAACTACTATAAGATGCCAATTTTTTAAATTTGCAAATTTTAATATTGCTTTAGTTGGTTTATTGATAGTGGTTGTAACAATAATATTCATAAGATAAACTATTATATTACATTAATTAATCACAATGAATTTAAAAATTTTAGATGAATTTAATTTCATCAAATCAATTAGTGATTTTCATAATGATTATTTTTATGATTGTTATGGTGTTAAATATGATAAAAAATATATTTTGTCATTAGACATACCTAGTATAGAACAATACCAGGATGGAGTACAAATCCGGGTAAATTACAATGTTTAAAAAGTTCAGCTTTAAATTATCAATTTCTTTAATAACAATCGTGGTTGTAATTATTTATTTTTTTGTTAACTCAGTAATTGGAAGTGATAAATTTAATTATTTAAAATCAATTTTAAATCAAGATCAAAAAAATTTAATAAAAAGATATATTTTTCCCTATAAATCAATAAATGAACAACAAAAAATAATCTCAGATCAACAACAAATAATCTCAGATCAACAAAAAACAATAAATCAACAAAAAAAAAAAATTTATAAACAATCTTACATAACTTTAGAATTAGAAAAAAAAGAAGAGGGTTCTGATATTCAAATTAAAAAAAGTATTCATAATTTAAGAAATAATTTAATTTTACAAAAATATCTTTTAACTTCAGCATTTTATGCTGGAATATGGAATGAATTTCCTGGGAGCGGTTATATTGATTTTAGTGGTGAAGATGTATTTGTTATATCTTCCCGTGGAGTAATTGCTTATAGAAAAAATCTTAATGATGATAAAGAAAATTTTAAACAAATTAAAAATAACATTAATGAATTTATTAGCAATGATCAATTCAATAAAGATAAATGGTTTTCATTAAAAGGGGCATTAATTTTTAAAAATAAAATTTTTATTTCCTATACTGAGGAGATTAAAGAAAACTGTTGGAATACAAGTGTTATTCATGGAAATATAGATTATAAAAATATTATATTCAAAAAATTATTTTCAACTGATCAATGTGTTAATTCTTTAAAAAATATTGATAATGAATTTAATGCTTTTCAATCAGGAGGAAAAATGATTCTTTTTGATAATGAACATATCTTGCTTTCTATTGGTGATTATCGATTAAGATATCTTGCACAGGAAAAGAAAAGTATTAATGGCAAAATATTAAAAATTAATATTGATAACAATATCTTTGAGATTATCTCTATGGGGCACAGAAATCCCCAAGGTTTATATTTTGAAAAAGACAATAATTTTATATTGGAAGCCGAACATGGACCACAAGGTGGAGATGAAATTAATTTAATTGAAATTAACAATATTAATAAAAGTGAAATTCAAAATTATGGTTGGCCAATTTCATCTTATGGTGAGCATTATGGTGGAAAGATAAACAATAATAAAGAAAGATATAAAAAATATCCATTGTATAAATCTCATAATGATTACGGATTTAAAGAGCCAATAAAATCTTTTGTCCCGTCTATTGGTATTACAAATATAGTTAAAATTGGACAGAATAAATATGTTTTTAGCTCTTTGAAAGATAAGTCATTATATTTTTTTGAATTGAACAAAAAAAGAAAAATAATTGAACTAGAGCGTATTGAAGTTTTTGAAAGAATTAGAGATTTAAGATTTTACAAAAATCAATTGTATCTATTTATGGAAGATACAGCCTCTATAGGAGTAATAAAAATAAATTAACAAAATTTTCACTTATATTTAGTTATTAGTTTTGTCAATTTTTTTATATTTTTTCTATTTTTTAATATTTTATTTTGAGCTCTTTGAATAAGAATGTTTCCAGTATCTACTTTTTCATTAACCACAGAATTAGCTGCAATACTGACAAAATTTTTTAATTTACATTTTGGTAAAATTATAGAATTTAAACCAATCAAACAACATTTTCCAATTTTAACATTTCCAAAATGAATGTCAGTATATTTTTTTTTTACTATTGGACCATGTAAAGAACTACTTATATAATTATCAGAAACAGCATAAATTGAACAATGAGCTGATATTGAGCTAAAATCCCCAATTGATATTGAGGATTTTGCGTCTGTAGCTGTAAGAATGCAGAATGAAGATATATGAACTATTTTACCAATATTAATATTGCCTTTTAAAATTGTATAATCATCTATTCTGCAATAATCACCTATAGTACCTTTAAAATTATAAAATTTTACAAGCTTACTAATTTGAACTGATTTCCCTACTTTTTTAACACCCAGTTTTTTTAATTCACTTGAAGTATAAAACATTTAAATAATTTTAATCACTATAGTATAAACTAATATCATTCAAAATAAATCTTGATTTAAAATCACCAAAATTTCGTATTCTAAAATTAAAATCATTATAATTATTCAATTTATAAAAAACTTTTAAATTACTATTTTCATTTATAAAATATTTTTCCCTTAGATTTATTAGATTATTATTTTCAAATAATTTTGAAATAGAAATTCTTCCTTTTATTAAGAAAATATCAAACATAACCCAATAATTTTTTCTTAAAAAATCAAAATTGTTTTTTTTATCTCTTATTTGAATATCTAAAAGTTTTCCATAAGATTCGGTATTAAAATAAAATTCTTTTTTTTTAAATTTGAAAAAAAATTTTTTTAAAAAGATATGATGATTTTTAATTAGAAAGTGGCAATTTAAATCTATTTTTTTTATTTTGTTTTCTGAAATATTGTCCTCAAGAATAAACTTGCCTTCATTAATTTCAATTCCATGAAATCTGATAAATTTAGAAATTCTTTCATATTTACTATTATATTTAATTGCTAAATTTAGATAATTTAGACATTGGCTACTCAAATTATCCATTACAGAAATTTGCTCTACAGCCCACATGTATATACCAGATTTGATATTATCTAATTTATTTTGATTAATTAAATCTATATTTAACTTACAGAATTTATCTAAAGATGAGATTTTAGTTTGTATTAAAATATCAAAACTTTCTGATCTGTAAGATGTAGAAACTCTACTTTTAATAGCTTTTAAAACTTGACAATCAAAATAAATAAAATCTTTATAATTATATTTAGATAATAAATTTGCTAAAAAAAAATAATCACCACACATATTTACATCTAAATCAAATTTAATATCCTTAATCCTATCTCTTTTGAAAAATGTTGAATGCATAGGAAGAACTGTTTCACATGATAAATGTGATATTAAGTTTAGTTTCATATTGTCTTTATTTCCTCCAAAAGGTTTTGAAATTTCAATTATTTCCTCTTCCTGATTCACAAAACTGGTGTTTCCTACTAAAAAGAATTTATTTTTATGAAGACTAAATTGGTCATTGATATTTTTAAGAACGTCCTCATCAAATAATCTCTCATCAGTCGCTATTGGAGAAATGATATCTCCTGAAGCAAGATTCCAGCCTTTAGCATAAGCTTGCAACATTCCCTCATCAGGTTCTGATTTGTAAATAAGATTTATATTTTTCTTTTCATTTTCCAAATATTCTTGAGTGCCATCATTTGATTTTCCATCTATAACTATTAGCTCGTAGTTTTTATAATTTTGTAATTTAATTGAATTAATTGTTTTTCTTAAATTATCGATCGAATTTTTAGTTGCTAATATTAACGAGAACTTATTATTTTCTGATGAATTCATTTTTAAATACTCTTTAAAATTTAATAATTTAAGAAATATAATTATATATTAAATATTTATAACTATAGATTTAAATTTTTTTTATTGATTGATTATCATAGCCGTGTAATAGTTTTAAAAAATGGAGCAGAATAAAATTTCCTTTTTTAAAAAAATTATTTTCTACATCATAACAATAATTTTTTTAATAATCATAGGTATATCTTTAAATAATTTAAAAAATTTTTATAAATCTACTCAATTAAAATCAAAAAAAGATGATAAATTTTTTAATCAAATAGTCAAAAGTGATAATTTTCCAATTAACATTGAAAAATTTCCTTTAAACAGTTCAAAATATGACTCCCCGTCTAGGCATTTAAGTTACTATAGTGAGAATATGTATAATATTGATAATTTAACCTTCGGTCAATGTAAGAGACTTTTAATTGATATAAGAAGAGTTTTAAATGATGGAAATAAAGATGAGGAGATTGTTTTTTTTAGAACCAATAATATCGATTTAGGTAAATCAAGAGTATTAAATAAAAATAATATCATATCCGGAAAAAAATATATTAACAAAATTGGTACACGTAATAAAAAAATAAATAAAAAAAAAGATAATGAAATTAGGATAGTTTTGCTAGGTGGGTCTACTACAATAAATAATAGTTATTTAAACTCATCGAGTGAGTATATGTCGTTTTACTTAAATAAATATTTAAGATCAATTAATTCACCAAAAATAGTAAATGTAATAAATGGTGGTATGGCAGGCACAAGACTAGTTGAAAATTATCATTTTTTCAGAGAACAATTGTTACAATTATCACCAGACATAGTGTTGTTTAAAGAGAGTGCTAATAATATTAATAATAAAATTTTATTAAGTGAAATCAAATTAAATCAGCTTATCAAAAATAACAATCTTACTTTATATGAAGAGTTTATTCCTAAATTTATTGAATTATCAAAAAAAAATGATTTTATTTTTATGACCGCTGATATGCCAATAAACTTCAATTTAATTGAATCTTTTGAAAATGGAAAAGAGAAATTTTGGGATGGATATTCATATCACTCCCCAAAAAGACCAGAATTTCTACTTAAAGAATTATATCCTTTTTTAGATCTGGAAAATTTTAGAAATCTTTATTTTGAGATACAAAAATACTTTGTAAATTTATCCGAAAAATATAATTATAATCATTTAAAAATTTTAAAATATTTCTCTGAGAAAAAAGGAATGTTTGGTGATTTAGTTCACAAAACTGAATTGGGACTTAATTATGAAGGCTATATCATTGCAAATAAACTTATTGAAGAAATCAACTTAAATGAAATTATGATTAATAAAGATAATTTAGAATTTAAAAATATTTATGATGATCTTACGTTAATAACTGTAGACTCTTCTTTTAATTGTAAGGAGTTGAACTAAAATCTTAAAGATTTATTGCTGAGCAATATTTTAGAATACAAATATTTCTTTTATCTACTTTTTCTTAAAAAATTGTGTATATGAAAGGTGGTATGACTGAATCTTCAGTTAAAACAATTATACAACCAAAAATAAAAAGCATTATAATTATTGGAAAAATCCAATATCTTTTTCTAACTTTCAAAAATTCAATAAATTCTTTTATAATCATAGCACTAGGCTCATATAATACTTTCAGTTTATAAATATATAAACAAAAAATTACTAATTCATATTGTTCAATTTTAATTATTTGAATAAATTATTATAAAATTCTCGTACGATTCTCTTACACAGAGAGATAAAATAAAAAAATTTACTTATTCTTCTTGTTCAATTATAAATATTGGCATAAATACTCATGAAATTCATTAA
>MDSW01013533.1_pt1 | contig 12173 bp, 9 predicted proteins | sample 811171 | NCBI WGS metagenome assembly MDSW01 (sample SAMN05326641, study PRJNA326480) | marine metagenome | isolation source: seawater | place: Atlantic Ocean: North West | collected 2012
GATTGAAGACCCAGTTAAATTTGGTAAAACAGTCTATAATGATTTTTCTTACAATAGTGATTCTTTTGACAGGATAATAAATGATTCAGTCACAAGGCATTTCTTTGGCGCAGAATCATTTTATGACCCTGAAGTAGTATCTAAAGTCAGACAAGATCATGAAAAGACTGCATATATCTCCTTAGCTCTAGGTAAATTATTGATTGACAAGTATTCTCCATCATTGTTCTTTAATCAAATGAGAAATTATAGTGCATGGAATCCATTATTTGATCTATTTGATATGGTTGGAATACCGGCAATAACTCTATTATTTACTGCTTTTAATTTTAATGCAGTGCGACTTAATGACTCAGATTTATTCAGACATAAGAGAACGTATCAAAGGTTTATATCTAACAGAAAAAATAAGGAATTGAGTAGTAATGAAGATAGAGGCCTAACAGAATTTATAGAAAATAGAAAATCTGGAAATGACGATTTAATGAAAGAATGGAATTATTTTCAAGAATCCTCAGTACAAAATTTAAAGATTGATAAAAATAAAAAAAATATTTTCTTGTTCACAAATGTGCCATGGGATGTTGGTTTAGATGAATTTGCTGGACCATTTGAAAATGTCCTAGATTGGGTTAGTCGCACAATTGAACACTTTAAAAATAATAAAAATATTGATATTTGGATCAGACCTCATCCAGCAGAAGTTACAAGCACTGCTAAATCTTCAAAAAGTGTTGCAGATTTTATCAACGCAAAATTTAAAATACTCCCTGATAATATTCATTTAATTGATCCAAAGAAAGGAATTAATACATATAGCCTTTTTAAGCATATTGATCTAGGTGTTGTTCTAACTGGAACCTTAGGTTTAGAGATGGCTCTTGAAAAAATACCAGTTGTTTCTGCAGGAATAAGTCCATGTTACGGTCTTGGTATATTAAATGAACCAAAATCCATTGAACAATATTTTGAAGTCTTGAGCCAAAAAGAGTGGCAAGTTGCCCCTTATCAGAAATTAAGATTATTTTGCTATTTTTATTTTATTCACCAAAGCTTAAAATGGCCACTTACAAAAAAAGCGTTCGGAGATAATTTTAGTAATTTCAAGTTTTCAGATCCTAGTGAATTAAGACCAAATAATAATAAGGATTTAGATATCATTTTTAATGAGATAGAATGCTTAATAAATGATTATAAAAAAAATCATATATTACAGATTTGATATAGATGAAAAGACAAAATAAAGAGATATTATCTTTAAATGATCTTGCATTGTATTCAGAGTGGCCAGCGAGATTATTGTCAATTGATTTTTTTAGAAAAAAAGAAAAAAATCATTCAGAGATTGTTCGTGAATTTGGTAATGACAAGTGGGGTAAACTTCTAGATTTCTTCAAAAAAGAATCTTCATTTTTGTTATCAGACGTTGAAAATATGGAAAAAGATCTTGATAAAATCATTCCATGCTACGATCACAGTATTGGTTTTTATCTTACACAGTCGAGGCTGGCTGATCTTGAGGTTCTTCAATATTATAAAAAAGCGTTAAGCAAATACGTTGAAAATGCAAGCTGCCTTGTTGAGCTTGGTGCTGGTTATGGTAATAAAATATTTAAATTATCAGAACATAAATCTTTTAAACACCTTGATTTATATGCCGCTGAATACACAGATTCAGGCTGCGATTTAATTAGTCTTATATCTAAAAATATTAATAAAAATATTAATGTTGGTAAATGCGATTTTAATAATTTGTCACTAAGTGGAATCAAAATACCTGAGAACAGTATTATATTTACTTCATATGCAGTTCATTATGTAACTGAGCTTAAATTAGATTTTGTAAAATTTTTAGATCAATTTAAACCAATCGCGGTAATTCATTTTGAGCCATGTTATGAATATTTTGATGAAAAGACTACTTATGGCTTGATGTGTAAAAGGTACATGGATCTTAATGGATATACAAAAAACATTGCAACATCTATACAAGATGGGTGTAAAAAAATAAGTGCAAATTTCACTGCTCATAAAAACATACATGGCTCTAATCCTTTTCTTCCTTTTTCAATAATTGAATGGACTCCATAATTAATATCAAATATAAAAAATTTAAATGACCAAATGAAAACAAAATTAGCTGATGTTGAAAAATCTCAAAATATTATTGATTTTCTTGCAATTGGAACAAGCATTATTATGTGTCTTGAAGCTTCTTATCAATCAGATCTTGGCAAGAAAGTTCTAATGATAGATAAAAGCTCTTCTTTTGGTGGAGCTTGGAAGTCCATTAAACTTGCTGGAATTTCAAATGTTGAGAATGCTATTCATTATTTTATGCCTGATAAGATTGGAATAAAATATTTGATTGAAGATCTTAAATGGCCAATTGAAGTCTCTAAAAAAAAATACAGATACTTTAATTTTTTTAATCTATTTTATTTTAAATTTAAATATAGTTCTGTGATAGGAAGACTCATAGATAAATTAATCTATCAAAAGAAATTCGCAACATTTTTTAATGTAATAAAAGAAAAAGGAGAGAGATCATATTATATTTCTGAAGGATCAGTTGGCATGACAAATAGAGTAAAAAAAATGTTAAATGATAGAAATATTGATATTTATTTAGATTCAGAAATTACTGAGATTTTTTTTGACAAAGAAAAAAAAATTGTTATTAGTAAAGTTGGTAATAAAACCATTATATCTAGATCTTTAATGATTGGGCATGGTGCAAGATTACCTAGAATTACTCATTCAGACGGAACTTTTGAAATAAAAGAAAAATTCCATCCAAGACCTGCTTATCATTTAGTAGTTAATGATACAAGCTCATCGGATATTTATGAGGCAATTTTTACTTCAGATACTCTTATAAAATATGTTCATGATGTTTCAAGATTTTCATCATTAAAAGAGATATCAAATAATACTAAAAAAGTTTTTGTCTTTGCACTGCAAAGCGACGTTTTAGATCATTTAGGATTAAAAGATAAATTATTTCAGAAATTGAAAGATATTAAGATCATAAGTAAAGATGCTAGAGTTATAGACAGCTTATACTCTGAAGTTATATTGCCAACACTTGATGACAATGATTTGAGTCTTCTTAAGGAAGAGTTTGGAGATATGGTGACTACCCTTAAAACAGAAAATTTTGCTAATGGCATTGGCTATTATGCAGAGCGTTGGAGATCTATACAGAAATGCTAATCTTTTATGAATCTTACAAAGATATATAAAAAAACTCTGTCTTTATTTAGTGCAGAAGCCATAATTGGAGTATCTAATTTCATAGTTGCTTTGTTATTAGCAAGAAATCTTGGTGTTGAAAATTTTGGATTTTGGGGATTAATACTATTATTAATTGGTTATGGAGAGGCATTTGGAAGAGCAAAAGTTGATATTGCTTCTGTCTATATTTTATCAGAAAATAAATACTCACCAATTCAAATTATTTCGTCAGTAAATTTTATAACAGTTATTTCAACATCGTTAGTTCTTGCAGTATTTATAATTTTTAGTAATTTTATTTTTAGCAATCTATTCAGTGAGTTTAAAATGTCTGCAATTAGCCTTCTGCCATTAATTTGTAGCATATTTTTTGTACAGAACCTTTTTTTTAATTACTTATATATAAACTTAGCACTCGGAAAAAGTACTAAATATGGCATATTCAACATGATGAGAAGTTTATTTTTTTTAATATGTGTGTTGTTTCTTATGACATTTAACAAACTCAATATATTTAATCTTTTAATATCTTTAGCAGCTTCTTTTTTTATATTATTTTTAGTACTTTTTTTTGACTTTCACCGTAAACATGGTTTTTTTAGTCCACTGGAAAATAATTTAAATATCTCATTGCTTAAAAGAGGAATCAGCTATTATTTTCTTGGCTTATCTTCACAATTAAATTTTAGTATGATCTTAGTAGTTGCATCTCAATTTTTAAGTGCCGCAAGTATTGGAATCTTTTATGCTGCAAAATCATTATCTGATCTCATATATTCAAGACTTGCATCTGCATTTAGCGGGGTAATGTATCCAATAGTTTCTAATATGTCTGGAGGATATGAAAAGAAAAAACAACTGGTTTTTAATGTAACCATTAGAGTATTTTTATCTTTTATTTTAGTTTACATAGCACTCTTTAATTTTTGGGAAGAAATAGTCGTGTCATTATATGGAAGCCAATTCATAGATGTAACAACAATAATTAATTTCTTGGGCATTGGCTCAATAATATATTTTTCATCACAATTATTACTTGAATATCTTAAGGGCATAGGCAAAGAAATCTATGCATCTGTTCCTCATTTCATATCAATAATTATGCATTTAATACTTTTGTATTTCTTCAGTGGCGATATAAATATACTAAGCATTACTTATATTTACAGTGCATCATTTATAATCTCCTCTTTGGTTTTACTAACAATATTTTTTAGAGTTAAAGATGATAGAAATTAAGTTAAAGAAAAGATTTAAAAAGAATTCTGAGGAAATAATATCTAAATATTTTGATGATGAAAGGTATGAAATAGTGTCAAAATATATGAAAAATATATCTAATAATTTTCCAAATCTGAAAGATCTCGCCTTTATTGAAAAATTAACATTTTTTGAGATGATTATTTTTTATATTAAGAGATATATTCTTAACATAAAAATATTTTTCTCTAAGAAAGAAAAAAATGACGCCGAAAATTCCAAAAATATATATGAAAACATTGCTTTAGAAGCATTTCAATTAGATAAATCAAAAAATAAAATTATATCTATTTTGAATGGTAAGCCCGTCTATTCTTCCCTTTGGAATAGAAGGATCGAAGCTGCTAAAGACTTCATGAAAAAAATAAATGAGATTAATGCAAAAAAAATTCTTGAGATAGGCTGCGGAGAGGGCATTGTTCTTTTTACAGCACTACAAATTAATCAAAATTTTCTAGATGGTAAGTCTTGGAAAGGTTTTGATTTTTCTGTTGCGGCTGCCATAAATTGTAAAACCTTATTTGAGAACTACCAACTTACTAAAAAATCCGATATAGAGATATATAATGGAGATGCAACTAATATTCATTATGATGATAAGGCTTTCGATGTTACTGTCTGTAATAGCGTATTAGATCAAATTAAATATGAAAAGCTGAATGCTTTGTCAGAAATGATGAGAGTTGCAAAATATTCAATAATACGAGAGCCAATTATTAGCAGGCAATCCATATCGGGCAGGATTCATTTTAAAAAAAATGACTACTGCTTATTAGAAGTTGAAGATATTGAAAAATTTGGAGAAATTATATCCATAGAGGATTGTCCTTTGGGAGATCCTACCTATCTTCATTCACTAATTCTTACAAAAAACTATTAGATAGCTAATCAAAGTTTTAAGACAACATATATGAAATTTTAATTTATTAAATATACTATAATACTACTATGAGAAATCTTCTTATAAGAATATCGAATTTAGTCAACCCTTCAATTTCAAAAATAATAAGAGGTTTTTTAGTTTTTATAAGATCTCGTCATATTTACTCATCTTGGAAAATCTTCACTATCTCAGATGAACTAAATAAGTATCAACATATTACTGAAGCTATAAATTATTTAAGAATTGCTGGAGCTAATAATAGATTACCGTATACATATTTTGAATTTGGTTGCCATTCTGGAAGAACTTTTTCTACTGCTATTAATGCTGTAAATTACTTGAAAATGAAAAATTTTGAATTTCATGCTTTTGATTCATTTGGAGGATTACCCGCCACATCCGAAGATGATGGATATTTTAAAGAAGGCACATTTAATACTTCTGACAAAGATTTTATTAATATTGTAAAAAGAAGAACAGGAATGAGATTAACTGATAACTATATCCATAAAGGTTTTTACTCAGAATCATTAACCAAAGAACTTCAAAAAGAACTTCCAAAAGCTGGAGTGATCTATGTTGATGTTGATTTATACTCATCTACTCTTGAGCTCTTTGAATTTATGGAGCCTTTATTATGTGACGGTAGTTTAGTTTTATTTGATGATTGGTATTGTTTTCCATTTGGCAGTGAGGGAGGAGAGGGTCTAGCTATGAAAGAGTTTCTTGAAAAGAATACCCACATTAAGCTTATCCCATGGAAATCATTCTCCACATTTGGACAATCTTTTTTCATAAAGATAAAAGACTAAATTTGTGGCAATGAAGAAGATTCCTATTTATCAGCCCTACTTAAAGGGTAATGAAAGTAAATATGTAAATGATTGCCTTGAATCAAATTGGATATCTTCAAAAGGTAAATACGTTAGCAAATTTGAGCAATCTGTGGAATCGTACATTGGAGATATTTCTGCAACTTCATGTTCCAATGGAACTGTAGCTCTCCATCTAGCAATGTTGTCTCTAAATATTGGACCTGATGATGAGGTAATTGTCCCTACTTTTACATATATTGCATCAGTTAATGCCATCAGGTATGTTGGTGCGAAGCCAGTATTTGTTGACTGCGACATTGATAACTGGAATATATCAGCTGATTTAATTTCTAAAAAAATTACAAACAAAACAAAAGCTATTATGTGCGTTCATTTATATGGAGTACCTATAGATATTGATCCAATTATTGAATTAGCTTGTAAACATAATATTAAAGTTATAGAGGATTGTGCAGAAGCATTCGGATCTTTTTACAACAAAGATCATGTTGGTAAAAAAAGCGATATTTCAACTCTAAGTTTTTTCGGTAACAAAACTATCACAACCGGTGAGGGAGGTATGGTTTTTTCGAAAGATCCAAAACTAATCAATAAAGTAAAAATTTTAAAAAATCAAGCTGTAAGCGAAACCATACCCTATTGGCACGACATAATTGGATATAATTATCGTCTTACAAATATTTCTTCTGCAATTGGATTAGCCCAAATTGAAAATATTGAAAATATTCTAAAAATAAAAAAAAATATTGCTGATAGTTATAAAAATTATCTTGAACACCACGGAGTGACTTTTCAAAAGATACCAAAAAACTCATCAAGTTCATTTTGGTTGGTAGTAGCAAGATTTAAATCAAAAAAGATTAGAAAAGCTGTTTCTAAAAATTTAGAGACTTCGAATATTGAAACAAGGCCTGCATTTCCTTTAATTTCTGAGATGCCTCCATATACTAGATTCTCTGATGAAAGTTATGAAAATTCAAAAAAAATTAGTGATACATCTTTATGTCTGCCAAGTTATCCTGATCTTTCTGATAAAGACATTGAACACATATCAAAAATAATTATACGGTCAATTAAAAGTGATACAAACCTTGAAAAGAATCCATAGTATTCTTAATAACAGCGAATCAAGTAAATGGGGTGGGGGAATTAGTTTATTATGGAGAGGAAATAATTTTTCTTTATATGCTAAAGCTTTTAGGAAATCATTAACCATTAAAAAAATTTCTACTGCAAAAGAACAAGAATATCTGCTATTTGAATCAGCAAGAGTTGCGATTTATCAATATGCAAAATATGTTGGAATTGGACCATCTGATAGAGTTCAAATACTTGGATTTACATGTGATGCCGTTACAAGTGCAATAGAGCATTTAGGAGCTGAAATAGAGCTATATGATTGTGATGAGAACCTTGAATCAACAGATTTTAGTATTAAAAAAGATACTAAGCTTATAATTTGTCAATCAACATTTGGTATAAATTCAATAGGAGAAGATATTTTAGATGATGCAATTAATAAAAATATTCATGTTCTAGTTGATAAATCCTTGTCATATGGACAATCAGACTTTGATTCATTTTATTCAGATAAATATCCAGAGATATTTTCTTTCGAGGTATCAAAATCTTTTACGATTGGTTGGGGAGGCATTCTTAAACTTCCAAATGTTAAGGCTTATCTTAAATTTAAGAATTACTATGACGAACTCGGAACTGTAAATATTTTTAATGACATTTATAGGGTTCTTTCAACTTTATTAAATTTATATATGGTAAACAAGGGAGGATTATTTCAGTATTACTTATGGTTATTATTAAGAGTATTAAGAATTCATAGGATATCTGCAAATTCTTCAAATTATAGATATCACAAGAAATCAAAGCTAGGATCTTTAAGTAAAAAAATTTTTAATAATTTATATTTCAAAATATCAGAGAAAATCGCTAGATCAAATAAGATTCATCAGCAATTGAAAAACGTACTTGAAGAAAAAGGTTTTAAAGTAATTAGTAAAGTAAGCTATAACTGCTCTGTTCCACGAATAGCCTTTCTTATTGAGCCTCAAAAACGAAGTAAATTATATGATTGGCTTAAAACTAATAAAATTGAAATGGGCTTTTGGTTTAATCAATTACCTATGTATAGTGATAATGATCTTAATGGCATCGAAAATTTATTTGAAAAAGTAGTAAATATTCCTTGTCATTGGACACTTAAAAATCATGAATTAAATAAAATTGTTAATACTCTCAGAGAATTTAAATGAGTAAGAGTATCGACCAAACAATGATTAAGCACATTGACAAAACATCGAAATCTTATTTTACCGACAAATTATGTGGATATTTAATGGGATTACCAATTTTCTTTGAATTATCCTCTTCAGGAATCAAACTCCCCACAAGTCATTTTTTTATGGAAGGTATTCCACTCCATACAAGCATGCTAGCACTTCTATTATTAATACCTAGTTATTCAATAAAAAGAGAACATTTAATTTTTGTATTAGTTTTTTTAAGTTACATAACAATGTCAGCATTTCAAGATTTTTCAAGGTCGATTTTAGCTGTTCAAAGTATGTATTTTTTTGCATTTTTTTACCTATTAAGTTCTATTAGTAATGAGAGAGTAAAAACAATAGCCTCCTCAACATGCATCGCTTTCTTTGTATTTATAATTGCTCACTTAATTAGCATCATTGTTAATCTTGATGGTTCTATATTAAATTTAGTTTTAAATAGTGCCAACTTCTGGGGTCAAATAATCTATCAATCTCATTTGACATATCCGCTTGTAATGATTTTTGTATTAATGATGGTAGAAAGCTTGCCTTTAAAAAAATCTTTTAAATACAAATATATTCTTTTAGGATCAGTTATTTTATTGGAAATAATATTATTACGACGAACTTCATTTGCTTTATTATTAGGATTTTTATTTCTTTATAGACCAAAAATATTTTACTCTGGAATATTACTGTTTTTGATCATATTTGTTTTATACCTTGGAATAGTTCCTGATTTTGGGGATAGGTTAAATTTTACTAGAGCTAATGCATGGATAGATTCTATAAATATAATTACTAAAGATTTGTTTTATCTTCTTATAGGAAATGGATTAAATAATTATTCACATAATTATTTTATGCACACAGTATCAACTCACGGTATTATCTACGGACTGGTAATATTTTCAATTTTGTTTTCAATAATTTTTAATTTTCTAAAGAGAATTAATTTTTCAATAAGTCCATCTTTAATGATTGGACTTTTTATATTTATAGATTGGAATGTTAATGCAAATTTATATCAACCATATTATGCAGGCATATTTGCTTTAACATTAATATTATTGTCGATTAACTCAAAAAAGAAACTTATTGACTGATACAATACTAATAAATATTTAATTGACTATGCAAAAATTAAAAAACAATAATATTATTTATTATGTACCTGTTGATTTAGAATATTTTGATAAATGGGAGTACTATAAAGTAGATCTAAAAATGCTTCGAGATGCTCATGATAATGTTTATATCTCAAATAATATTCTTTCTTTTTTAAGTCTAATATTTTCAAAAAAAATTAATTTAGTATATTTTTGGTGGTTTCATTCATCTTGTTTGATTGTTTTACTATCAAAGCTTTTCAGGAAAAAAATCATTGGAACTGGTGCCGTGCACATGTTCGATGAAAGTGGCGCACTGGATTTCTATAAAAAATCTTTTCTATTCAGGCTTGCAAACAGAATAACTTGGAAATTTGCTGATAAAAATTTATTTATTTCAGAAAGTCAGTTAAGACAAATCACTTCTCATGAAAAAGTAAATAATCCTTATGTTCTTAAATCGTCGTCAATTCATGACGCGAATGAGCTTTTTAAGATCTCTAAAAATAAAACACCTAATGTTAAAATCAATATGTTGATTATATGTTGGTTGACAAAAGATCAAATTATTAGAAAGTCCATTCCAATAATTTTAAAAGCAATTTCTAAGTTATCTACAGATGAGAAAGACATTATAAAACTTACTATTGCCGGAGGGAGTGGCGATGGGATTAAATTTCTTAAAAAGCAAATAAAAGAATTAAATATAACGGACTTTATCAATATTGAAATTGATATTACAAACTCTAGAAAGCAACAACTATATATTGAATCTGACTTGTATATCCAGCCTAGTTATTATGAGGGGTTTGGAAATGCCGTTCTTGAGGCCATGACATATGGTACGCCTTGTCTTGTTTCTTCATATACTGCTCAGCCTGAAGTTGTTCGAAGTAGCGGCTACATCATAAATAATATAACTACCGAAGAAGTATTTAATGCTATCAAATCACATATATCTAAATCAGATTTTGAAAGAAAAGAATTGATTTCCAATGTAAGAGATACAGTAATTAACCACCATGGTTATGATAAAAGACTTAAAGAATATTTAAGTTTATTTAAACAGGAAGATAGTTAATAGATGTGTGGAATAGTTGGGATAAGTGGAAAGTTCTCTAAAGATTCATTTTTATCAGCCGTTCAAGAAATTAAACACAGAGGTCCTGATGACGACGGAACATACTTTAGTAATTTAAACAACATTGCACTTGGTCACACAAGACTTTCTATAATTGATTTAAGTCAATTAGGGCATCAACCAATGTTTTCTGATGATAAATCTGTTTGTTTAATTTTTAACGGTGAAATTTATAACTATAAATATTTAAGAAAAGGCTTGGAGCAGAAGGGGCATACCTTTAAAAGCAACTCTGATACTGAGGTTGTTTTAAAGATGATTATAGAAAATGGTATTGAATGCCTTAGAGATTTTAATGGAATCTTTTCTTTAGCATATTACGATAATGATAAAGATGATTTGTTTATTGCTAGAGATCGACTGGGCATAAAACCTCTTTATTATTATTCAGACACAGATTCATTTTATTTTTCAAGTGAAATTAAAGCGATACACAAATTAACAAAAGAAAAATTTAAAATCGATATCGATTCTATAAAGAGATATTTAACTTTTTTATGGTGTCCGGGTGAGGGAACACCAGCATTGCATCTAAAAAAAGTTCTTCCAGGAGAATATATACATATTAAAAATTCAAAAATAGTTTTTAAAAAGGCGTGGTATAAGCTTCCTCAAATCTCACAATCAAGAAAGTTCAATGATAAAAAAGAAGCAATCAAAAAGATTCAAAATGTCTTGCTTGCATCAGTTGAAAGACAAATGATGTCTGATGTTCCTGTCGGTGCTTTTTTGTCTGGTGGCTTAGATTCTAGTTCTATCGTAGCTTTAGCAAGTCAAATATCACCTCAAATAAAGTGTTATACAATTGATGCACTTGGAGGAACTGATGATTTTGCAGAAGATTTGCCCTATGCCATCAAAGTAGCAGATTATTTAAATGTCGATCTAGAAGTGGTTAAAGTTGATCATAAAGATTTAGCAAACGATTTAGAAAAAATGATATGGCATTTAGAAGAACCGCTTGCAGATCCTGCCCCATTGAATGTTTTATACATTTCAAGATTAGCAAGAAAGAGGGGCATTAAAGTTCTTTTATCTGGCTCTGGTGGAGACGATTTATTCACGGGTTATAGAAGACATCTTGCAATAAGATATGAGAGATTTTGGTCTTGGCTTCCCATTAAATATAGAAATCAATTAGAAAAATACTCAAGTAAATTAGATCAAAATAAATCTTATGGAAGGAGGCTATCTAGATTATTTAATCAAGCAGGATCGGATGGTAATGACAGATTAGTTTCCTATTTTCAATGGCTAAAAAGAGATGATCTTATAGAACTATTCTCAGAAAAGATTAAAAAGAATTTATCAATATCTGACATCTCAAAACCAATGATAGATTTTCTAGATTCTTCCTTCTATGAAAATAATATAGATAAAATGCTTGGTCTTGAGCAAAGATTTTTTTTATCTGATCATAAC
>MDSW01196002.1_pt1 | contig 12173 bp, 14 predicted proteins | sample 811171 | NCBI WGS metagenome assembly MDSW01 (sample SAMN05326641, study PRJNA326480) | marine metagenome | isolation source: seawater | place: Atlantic Ocean: North West | collected 2012
CGGAGGATCGCGCGGGCGAGCGCGATCCGCTGGCGCTGGCCGCCGGACAGGTTCCGCCCCATCTCCCCCGCCGGCGCGTCATAGCCGCCCGGCAAGGCAAGGATAAAGTCATGCGCATTCGCCGCCTTCGCCGCTGCCTCGACCTCGGCCTCCGCCGCGCCGATCCGGCCGACCGCGATATTCGCGCGGACCGTATCATCGAACAGAACCGCATCCTGCGCGACGAGGCCGATATTCGCCCGCAGGCTCTCCCCCGTCAGCTCACGGACATCATGGCCATCGACGCACACCGCGCCGCTTTCGACATCATAGAGCCGCATGAGGAGATTGAAGACCGTCGACTTGCCCGCGCCAGACGGGCCGACAATCGCCACGGTCTCGCCCGGCGCCGCCGTGAAGCTGAGCCCGTTCAGCGCCTGCGTGCCATCCGGATAGGCGAAGTGAACATCCGCAAAGCCGACCTGCCCTTTCGCGCCCACAAGCCGGGTGGCCTGCGGCGCATCGGCGATCAGCGCCGGCGCTTCGGTGATCTCGAACACGCGGTCGGCCGCCGCGCCGCCTTCCTGCGCCACCGCATTCAGCGTGCCGAGCGCCCGCAGCTCCGGCGCCGCCACGGCAATCGCGCCGATCACGCCCACGAAATTTCCGAGCGAGGTATCGCCCTGCGCGATCCGCCAGGCGGTCAGCGCGAGGATACCGACAAGCGCCAGCCCGCCCGTAATCTCAAGGATCGGATCCACTGCCGCCCGGTCCGTCAGCACTTTCAGGAACAGGCGCGAGCGCTCCACAAAGCCCTTCTTCGCGCGTTCCTTCTGATAATTCTCAAGGCCGTAGGCCTTCACCACGCGGGCCGACTGGAACGCTTCGCCCAGCAGGGAGGTCACCTCCCCCACCTGCTTCTGCGCGGTGCGGGAGCGTTTCCGCACCCGGTTGCCCAGCGCAATCACCGGCGCGAAAGCGATGGGGTAAACCACCAGCAGCACCAGCGTCAGCTTCCAGTCCATGATCAGCATGGTGATCAGCACGCCAATCACCGTCAGCACGCCCTTGGTGAGATTGTTCGCCACCCGGAGACCTGCATCCCGCAAGGCATTCACATCATTGATGAAGCGCGAGACAAAGCCGCCGGAGGCTTCATTGGAGATGCGCGCGAAATCCCCGTCCGTCAGCGAACGGAATTGCGCGTCCTGGACATCGACGATTGCCCGCTGCACGCCGGTATTGTTGAAGATCGTCATGCCATACAGCGCCAGCGAGCGGACCACCGCCGCGACGCCGATGATCGCGATCAGCCACCAGAGGCTCGCGGGAACGGAGACGATGCCCGGTCCGGCCAGCGCTTCGAGGCCTTCCACAACAAGCTTGAGCAGATACCCATAGGAGGCCGCCGCCACAGAGGTCAGCGCCGCGCAGAGTGTTCCGGCTGCGAACCATCGCCAGTGAGGCAGGAAATGCTCAGCGGCCAGTCGCCTGAGGGCGCTCTGGCCGGGCGCCGGTTTCACCATCTCAGACGTGATGGTGATCCCCCGTCTCCGGGTCCAGCAGCTTGTGCGCATGCAGGATGAAATAGCGCATCTCGGCATTGTCCACGGTGCGCTGGGCTGCATTCTTCCACGCGTCGTAGGCTTCCTTGTAGTTCGGGAAAGCGCCGATGAAATCGATCTGGGAAAGGTCTTCGAATTCCACTTCGGTCACATTCTTGAGCTCACCGCCGAAAACGATGTGGAGAAGTTGTTTGGTTGGTCTGGCTGTGTCGGCCATCTGGGCAGGCTCCATAGTGTCTGCGGGGGCCGGTTCAGGCGCCCTTTCCTGTGGGTCAGGTATATCCACAAATTCTGACCTGCGCACTAACAGAGGATGCAGGGCGTTTCCAGACGCGATGACACTGCGTTGGGCGGGAATGGCCCTGTTGAATATGAGTTTCTCACCGAGGTGGGTTGTGGCGGTGCCACCTGCCTCTTCGACAAGCACGGTGCCCGCGGCAAGGTCCCAGTCAGCCTTCTCGCCCAGCACCAGCGCCGCGTCCCACTGGCCGGAGGCAACAAAGGCCATGCGGAGAAGGGTCGAGTTCGGTTTCGGGCGGGCTACGGTGACAGGCGGCCAGGGCTCCGGCCAGCCCTTGCGGTTGAGAAGGTCCTGCGCCGCGATCAGGCGGCAGCCTTCCTCGATATGACAGGAGGAGACACGAATTGCATTACTGTTCAGGAAGGCGCCGCCACCCCGGCGTGCCTCATAGAACTGGCCGAGCGCCGGCGCATAGAGCACACCCGCCACCGCCTCGCCTTCTTCCACGATGGCAAGGGCCACGCACCAGTGCGGATCTCCGCGGATATAGGCGCGGGTGCCGTCGATCGGGTCGACCACCCAGCAGCGGTTCTTCTGGCGCGCGCGCGGATCATCCAGCGTCTCTTCCGAGAGCCAGCCATATTCCGGCCGGGCGCCAATGAGGCGGGATTCGCAGAGGCGGTTGACCGCAAGGTCGGCCTCGGTCACCGGGCTGCCGCCTGTCTTGTGCCAGGTACGGGCCGGCTGGCCGTCGAGCATGAAGGACATGGCCAGTGCGCCCGCCTCCCGCGCGAGCGCCCGAAGCGTCACCATGTCTTCTGCCAGGGTGCGATCAGCTGCCCGCAAGGCTCATATCCTCGATGAGGATGCTGGGCGCGTCGCGCGTGCCGCGGAACTCGAGGTCCGACGCCGGAATCAGCCGCGCGAACATGGCCGGAAGGTCGCCAGCAATGGTTACTTCGGAGACGGGATAGGCAATCTCGCCATCCTCGAACCAGAAGCCCGCCACGCCGACCGAGTAGTCGCCAGTGTTCGGGTTGATCGACGGGCCGAACATGTCGGTGACGAGGAGACCCTTGCCCACCTGCTTCACCAGCTCCGCCGGGGTCCTGTCTCCCGCCTTGAGATAAAGGTTCGAGCTGGTCACCCCCGGCGGGTCGCCGAAGCCAAGCGCGGAAAAGCCATTCGGTTCCATGCCCAGCTGCCGCGCGGACGGTGTGTTGAGCAGCCAGTTGGTCAGGCGGCCATCATCGATGAGGTGGGTTTCCTTCACCGGCAACCCCTCGCCATCATGGCTGCGCGAACCAAGCCCCATTTCGCGGAACGGGTCGTCGATGACATGAATGCCTTTGGCAAAGACCTGCTCGCCCAGCCTGTCTTTCAGGAAGCTGACGCCCCGCGCGACAGACGGCCCCGAGATCGCGGTCATCAGCGCGCCCAGCAGGCTGTCGGCCACGCGGCGATCGTAGAGCACGGCGGCTTTCTGGGTCTTCAGCTTGCGGGCACCCAGGCGGGAAACCGTGCGCTCGCCAGCCGTCTTGCCGATTTCCTCTGCTGTCGGCCTCAGCCGCGCATAGCGGACAGACCAGCTCTCATAGTCCCGTTCCATCTGGCCGTCGCGCTCTGCCACGGCAGCAAGACCGAGGCTGGTCGACGTACCGGTCTTGAATGCGGAAAAGCCATTTGTCGCCGCGACCCAGCGGGTCGAGCGGTTCCAGGATGCCCCGCAGCCGCCAACGGTCTTCACGCCCGGCACATCAAGGGCGGCAGCCTCGGCCTTCAGCGCCTCGGCTTCCAGCGTCGTGGCGGAAATTTCCGGCTCGCCTGTCAGATCCATGTCGAGATCGCCGGTCGCCAGCTGGCCGGGCTCAGGCAGGCCGCAATACTTGTCTTCCGGCACGGCTTTCGCCATGGCCACGCAGCGCTCTGCGAGGACCTTCAATCCCTCTTCGGAGAGGTCTGCGCCCGATACATGCGCCTGCCGCTTGCCGTAAAGGCAGCGCAGCGCCACCGAGCGGCTTTCTTCCCGCTCGATACTCTCCAGAGCGCCTTCGCGGACGGACACACTCACGCCCTCGGCCTCGCCGATCCGGGCGTCCGCGGCATCCGCGCCCTGCTTGCGACAATGCTCCAACAGGCCGGAAAGAAGTTCCTCCGGCGGAATCCTGAAATTACTCATCCGGGCTAGATGGACCGCACCGCCGCCCCGCGCAACTGCGCAAGTCAGACGATGGCGTAGTGGATCAGCGCAAGCGCTGTCACGACAATGGAAATCCAGGTCAGCAGCGTCCCGCCAGCCCGCGCAGCCATGATCGTGCCGCCAAGGCCAAAGGCATGCATCAGGCGGCCGAGTGTGAAGGCCACGCCCAGTCCGTGGATCACCCAGACCGGCGCATTCATCAGCGCGGCCAGCACGAGACCGATCAGCATGGCCGGCACATATTCGGTCGCATTGCCGTGAACGCGGGTACGCAGTTCCAGCACGGCGTCACCGCCGGTGCCGATGGAGACCTCCGCCGACTGCCGCCGCGACACAACGCGGAACGCGAGGTAAATCAGCAGCAGCATGTTGAGGCCGACATAGATGGCGGCAGCTTCTATGGATGTCATGTGTATTCCTCCCAACAAGAAAGGCCGCCGGAATCAGTCCCGGCGGCCCAGCTATTCTGTTCGTCAGTCCATTTCCGCCTAGTCGTCGCGGCGGGCGTCCGGTAGGCGGTCATTGATGTCGTCACGGATATCGAGCAGCGTCACGATCAGGCCGCAGATAAGGCTGGCCGCGATCCACCCGCCGACCGTGAAGACGGCAAAGTCGGCGATCTGAGCCATTGTTCCGCTCAGCCCGACCAGCTCGCCCGTAAATTCCCCGCGATTGTACAGGCCGAGGGCGATGCCACCAACAAGGATTGCGATATAGGCCACGTAGACCATCGTACGGAAGCTATTGATAATAAAGAACTTCATGGGATCCCCTTCCTTACTTCCAACTCATTTCTATGCGGAATGGACGCGCCCGTCACGCGATTACACGTGAGAAACGAAATCCTGAGCGGCTGACCGGTGCAGATTTGCACCAATTATCCGTCATTCTCCTCCGCGTCTGAAACCTCACACGACGCCATGCCCATGAGCGCGCCGGCAAATTCCAGCTGCTCATCCATGGTGAGTGATGCGACAAAATCCTCGACCTCGCGCTTTTCCCGGCCAACAGCGGCGGCGGTGCGCTTCATCAGGTCGGGGCTGAGCTTGGCTTCCAGTGCGCCCGTTATGCATTCACAGGCTTCGCGGGACTCGCCATCCGCGACGCAGGCTTCGGTCAGCACGTCGCGATCGGATTTCTGGCCACACGCCGCCAGCATGGCAAGGCAAAGGCCTGTCAGGACGAGGACGCGCATTCTGGCAGCTCCCATGATCTTGAGCCACCAACCAACCATGATTTTAGCCAGGAGGAAAGCGCCTATTCGCGCTGCAGGATCCTGTCGATCTGGATGCCTTTGCCGAAGTCACGCAGGAAGTCTTCCTTGACCTTCAGGCGGTCGTAATCCTCGGCCACCCAGCCGAGAAAGGGCTTCCAGTCGTCCGGCGCCCTGCCTTCATTGAAGTCCGCATAGGCCTGGAAGAAGGCATCCAGCATGCCCGTCTTGCCATGCTTGATGTGCAGGTACTTGAAGGAAAGCTGCTCGACCGCCTCGGCAAACGGGACTTTCTCCCGCAAAAGCTTATACAGCACGGCCATCAGTCCCGCCCGGTCTGCGCCGGACTTGCAGTGCATCAGGGCCGGGTATTCGATTGTCCGGAACAATTCGTCTGCAGCAAACAGGGCTTCTTTGGTCGGCGTATCCCGGGAGAAGACCTGAAAATCGATCAGCGTGATTCCCGCCTGCTCGCAGGCCTCCTGCTCCAGCAGGTAATAGCCCTTTGTGCTGCTACCGCGCAGATTGAGAATGGTGCGGATGCCGCGCTTTTCGGCATGCTCGCGCACTTTGCGGGGGGATGGCTGGTTCGAGCGCCACATTTCCGGGGAGATCTGGTGCAGATTCGAGAAAGCGGCCCGCAGGAAGCCGTGGTCCTGCCAGATCAGTTCCCGACGCGCCCGCAGGCGCCCGGCCGGCGTCGACAGGTCGGCGGCAACATGCTGTTTGCGCTTTTTCTTCGGGGTCAGCTTAACCATCGCCCCCCGCGATTAGCCGCCCAGCCCCCTTGCGGCAAGCGCTTCGGCACAGGGCATCCGCCAACTGTCCCGCAAAAAAACTGCAGCGCCCTGCATCCATACAGCGCCTCCGCTGCATCTCAGTTACAAAAGCGCCAATAGCGGCGCCGGAAAAAGCCTGAAGGAGCTTTAGACATGACTGAAGATGTGGTGATCCCCGTCGCCCTGTTCGGCAGTATTTTCGGGATCGTGTGGCTGGTCAGCCACTTCAATTTCAAGAAACGCCAGACCCTGCATGACACGATCCGCCATGCGGTGGACAGGGGTCAGGAACTCTCCGCAGAGATGATGGACAAGCTGTCCCTGATCACGGACCCTGTCCGGGCAGACCTCCGCCGCGGCGTGCTGTTCATCGCCTTTGGCCTGGCCTTCTTTGTTCTCGGCATGCTGGTGAGCAGCGAAGAGGCTGAAGCGATGAAGCCGATGCTGGGTGTTGCCTCCTTCCCGATTTTCCTCGGTCTGGCCTATCTTGGTCTCTGGAAGTTCGGCCGTGGCAGCCGGAGCGCCTGAGCTAAGGCTGGTCGCTATAGGAGGGCGCGACATGCGCACGGACCCTGACCTGGCAACAGACGCCGCACGCGGAAGCGAAGCAGCCTATGCGGAGCTCGTCCGGCGTCACCAGGCCCGCGTCCGCGGCATGGCCCGGCGCCTGACCGGCTCGGCCAGCGACGGCGACGATATTGCCCAGGCCACTTTTCTGAAGGCCTGGCAGAGGATCGGCACCTATTCCGGCGGTACATTCTCGGCATGGATCTGTTCGATCTGCTGGCGGGAATATCTCCAGGCAAGGCGCAGGCAGAAGGTCGAGATCGAGTTCGACGAGACGGCGGAAATCATTCCGTTCGAGCGGACGGAATCCGATGCCTCCGACGACCGGATGGATCTGTCCCGCGCCCTGAAGGGTCTGACTGAAGCCCAGCGTGTCTGCGTCGTTCTCTGCGTCGCTGCCGGGCTGACACATCGCGAAGCGGCCGAGGCAACCGGCTGGCCGCTTGGCACCGTAAAATCGCATGTGACGCGTGGAGTAGACGCGCTTCGCAAGCACCTTGCCAGCTCTGACGTGGCGTGATGGAGTAAAGATATGCGTGACCAGGAAACATATTCCGACCTGACGGACCTCTTCACAGCGGAAGACCGCGCGCTGGACCCAGCCCCCTTCACCAGGGATGTGATGTCCAGCATCCGCCGGCAGTCCCTAAAGCGCCGGGTGATCCTTGGCGGTGTGGGAATTTCCGGTGCATGTATCGCCCTTGGCCAGTTGCCCACGCTGCTGGCGGGCTGGAGCGGACTGGACGGCATCGTCAGCAAGACACTGTCAGATGCGCGCCAGGATGTTGGCGTCCTGTCGACGATCGATCCGCTCTGGCTGACAATCGGCGGTGTTGTGGCCCTTAGCCTGCTGGCCGTCGCGGCGACGGAACGGGCATAGACCTTCTCAGCCTGCGGGCCGCCAGCCCATGCCCTCAAGCAGCATCTTCGTTTCATAAACGGGCAATCCGACGACGGAGGTATAGCTGCCGCTGAGATGGCTGACAAAGGCGCCGGCCAGACCCTGGATACCGTAGCCGCCAGCCTTGCCCTTCCATTCACCGCTGGCGATATAGTCGGCGATCTCGCGGTCTGTCAGCCGTTTCAGCTTGACCCGCGCCAGTACGGTGCGCGAATTCACCCGCCCGTCCGGCGCTTTCACGGCGATTCCCGTGATGCACTGATGTGCCCGGCCAGAGAGAAGCCGCAGGAAGGCTTCCGCCTCTGCATCGTCCGCCGCCTTCTCCAGATTACGCTGGCCGAGCGCGACAACCGTATCGGCCGCCAGCACGAAGCCCTCTTCCGGGCAGGCCTCAGCCTTCTCGCGCGCAAGCCGCTCGGCCAGCGCGCGGGGCGATTCGCCCTTGTGGCGGGTTTCGTCGATGTCGGTGGGGCAGATGGCGTCCGGCACGATGCCGATACTTGCGAGCAATTCCTGCCGCCTCGGGCTTGCGCTGGCGAGTATGAGCCGCGCGGCCCCTGTGGACGCCATGGAAATTACTTGAAGCGGTAGGTGATACGGCCCTTGGTCAGGTCATAGGGCGTCATCTCGACCATCACCTTGTCGCCGGTCAGCACACGGATGCGGTTCTTGCGCATCTTGCCGGCTGTGTGGGCGATGATTTCATGGTCATTCTCGAGTTTCACGCGGAACGTCGCGTTCGGCAGCAGTTCAACGACTGTGCCTTCAAATTCGATCAGTTCTTCCTTCGACATGCAGTCTCCAAATCAGGGCGGTCCGTTGCGCCGCCGAAACGCATATAAGGGCCGCATAACGGTTTGAACAGATTCCGGCAAGATTTGAAGCTCAGCCAGCAATGACGGGCGTTATAGCGGTGTCAGACCCAGAGTCCATCCACCCGGCTACGCAGGCCGAGCGGGTTTGCATCCTGCAGTTCCGCCGGCAACAGACCTTCAGGGAAGTTCTGGTAGCAGACCGGCCGCAGGAAACGGTCGATGGCCAGCGTGCCAACGGACGTCGTCCGGCTGTCGGTCGTCGACGGGAACGGTCCACCATGCACCATGGCGTGGCACACTTCGACACCCGTCGGGAAGCCATTGACAAGGATGCGTCCTGCGCGGTCTTCCAGTGTGGGTAGCAGGGCCTGCGCGGCAGCGAGATCGGCATCCTCCATCTGCAGCGTGGCCGTCAGCTGGCCCTCCATGGCCGCAAGCGCGCCCTTCACTTCCGCCAGCGACGTACAGCGGACGACCAACGTGCTGGCGCCGAAGACTTCTTCGTGCAGTGTACGGGCAGAGGAGAAGGTGGCTGCATCGGTCTCGAACATGGCCGTCGGCTGGCAGCCTGTGGCGCTCTCGCCCTTCACAGCCAGCGTCACGCCCTCATGGGACGCCAGCCTTTCGAGCCCGCTCTGGTAAGCCCCGGCGATGCCGGGGGTCAGCATGGCGGCGGGCGGCGTCGCACCAAGGGCGGAGGACAGCGCCTCACGGAACGCAGCATATTCGGCATCGGATTCCGCAAGGGCAAAGACCAGCCCCGGATTGGTACAGAACTGTCCCGCCCCCATGGCAACAGACCCCGCCAGCCCCTGCCCGATCTCCGCGCCGCGCGCCTTCATGGCTTCCGGCAGAACGATGACAGGATTGATGGCCGAGAGTTCGCCATAGACCGGAATGGGTTCCGGCCGGGCCGCTGCAGCCTTCTGGATCGCAAGACCGCCTGCGCGGGAACCGGTGAAGCCGACCGCCTTGATATGCGGGTCGTGTACCAGCGCTGTGCCCATTTCGACACCGCCATGCAGCAGCGAGAAAGCGCCCGCAGGAAGTCCGCATGCCTGAAGCGCCGCCTGGATCGCACGGCCAACCCGCTCCGATGTCCCCGGATGGGCGGGGTGCGCCTTGGCAACGACGGTGCAGCCAGCCGCGAAGGCTGACGCCGTGTCCCCGCCCGCCACGGAGAAAGCCAGCGGGAAATTGCTTGCGCCGAAGATCGCGACCGGCCCGAGCGGGATCTTGCGGAGGCGCAGGTCCGGCCGGGGCAGCGGCACGCGGTCCGGCAGCGCGGGATCGATGCGGATGTCGAGCCAGCTGCCATCACGCACTTCCGATGCAAACAGACGTAGCTGCCCACAGGTGCGGCCAAGTTCGCCGCGCACACGCCCTTCCGGCAGGGCAGTTTCCTGCATCACACGGGGGACCAGGTCTTCTGCGGCAGCCTCCAGCTCGGCGGCCATGGTCTCCAGGAAGCGCGCGCGCTTCTCCAGGCCGAGACTGCGCATGAGGGCGAATGCTTCTGCCGATGCGGCGCAGGCATCCGCCACCTGATCAGGCGTGGCCATGTGATAGTCCGGAGCGATTGCCTGCCCCGTCGCGGCTTCGATGGCGCGGAAGGCTTCGCCCTGCCCCTGAATAGTATGTCCGGCAATCAGATTTGCTCCGGTCAGTTCCATGGGAGGTGTCTCCTCAAATATGTGTTCATTAGAGCAGGCCCCGCGCGGCGAGGTTCTGCATCAGGTCTCCGATCCCGAAATTCCATGGCGCGGCGTTCTGGCTGGTGGTCACCTTATTGGTGAGCGTGCCGAGGCGTGGCGAGGCGATCTCTACCACATCGCCTTTCTTGTGCGTGAAGCCAGCGCCCGGTTCGTCCCGGTCTTGCGTCGGCGCGAACAGCGTGCCGAGGAACAGGGCAAAACCGTCGGGATAATAATGCTCGCTCATTACCTGCGCGGCGAGGTCTTCCGGGTCACGGCTTATCTCGCTCATCCGGTTCTCCCCTTCCATGACGAAGCCGTCTTCGCCCGTCACTTTCAGGCGGACGACCGCACTGCGGACATCATCCATTGTGAAAGCGCCATCAAACAGGCGGATGAAGGGACCAATGGCGCAGCTCGCATTGTTGTCCTTCGCCTTGCCAAGAAGCAGCGCGCTGCGGCCTTCGATGTCGCGGAGGTTCACATCATTGCCGAGGCTTGCGCCGACCGCCTTTCCGGACGGGTCACAGACGAGCAGGATTTCGGGCTCCGGATTGTTCCAGGTCGAATCCGAGCGGACGCCGATCTCCGCACCCCAGCCAACGGTCGAGAGAACCGGCGCCTTGGTGAAGACTTCCGCGTAGGGGCCGATGGCAACCTCGAGATACTGCGACCAGAGCCCATCCTCGATAAGCGCCTGCTTCAGGCGGTCTGCCTCGGGTGAGCCCGGCACGATGGAACGTATTTCAGAGCCTATACGCTTGCTCAGCGCTTCACGGATGGAACTCGCCAGGGCGGGATTTCCCCGTGCGCGCTCTTCAATGACGCGCTCCAGCGTCGACGCCGCGAAGGTGACCCCCGCAGCTTTCACGCATTGAAGGTCCAAGGGCGACAGCAGGCTTTCGCTGCCCCCACCCGCCGCCACGATGTCCATTTCCGCAAGCATGCCGAGGTCTTGCCCCTGAGCCCCAAGCGTCGCCGGTTCAGCGAGGAGCGCCGACACGGTCGGGCGCACCGCCGACATGTCAAACACACGTCCTGACCGAACCGTAACAGGCGTCGGCCCTTCAGCCGTCAGCAATCGTCCGATCAGGAGGGCCTGCTCCAGGTCCTCCGGCAGGGCGTCCGTCAGTTGCATCTCTCTCCCCGTATGTTTCCCGCTAACCTAGCTGGAAATTCGGCAGATACAACGTTGTCGTAAATTGGCCGCCATTGTCAGGTGACCTGATCCGGAAGGTTTCCACGCATTCAAAGTCAGAGGGGTAGCTCGTCCAGCAACCAGACTGCCCACCCATTCACATTCCGGAGGCCCATATGCGCCGCGTCATCATACTCGCCCCACTGCTTTTTCTTCCCGTCATCGCCTACAGCCTTGTCGCCGTCTGGGGCGGCAAGGCGGCGGATCAGCTTCAATCGGCCCTTTTCGGACTTCCGATGATCTCCGGCGGAAAATGGGTATTCACGCTGGGCGATTTGATTCTGTTCATTGGACTGGCCTGCCTGTTCGTCGAAATCGTCAAATCAGCGAGCAGCAAGGCCGGCGCCATGGTGAACCATGCGCTCTCGATGCTCTTGCTGGTTTTCTGCCTGATTGCCTTCCTTCTGTTTCCCGGCTTCTCGACATCCGTCTTCTTTCTGTTGATGATCATGGCCCTGCTTGATGTGATGGCTGGCCCGGTCATCAGTATCGTTGCGGCGCGGAGGGATTTCGGTGTCGGCGAAAACATTATCCAGTGACACAGCAGCGAACGCCGTCAGCGCGCTCTATGCCGTCGGCGACATCCATGGAGAAGCCGAACGGCTGGCCCGCCTGTACGCGCTGATCCGCGAGCACCACATGCGTGAGTTTCCGGGAGAGCCCTGCCGGATTGTATTTCTCGGCGACTATGTCGACCGCGGCAGGGACAGCTGCGGCACGATCGAGTTCCTCATGGATCACCAGGAGGCAGCCCCTGGCGAAATAATCTGCCTGCGCGGCAATCACGAGCAGATGATGCTGGACGGCCTCGACGACGCCTATGGCTCCACCTATGAGAACTGGCTGTTGAATGGTGGCCGCGACACGATGCAAAGCTACGCTTCGAATGGATACGAGGAAGTGCCGAAGTCTCACCGGAAATGGCTCGACAGCCTTCCGGATATCCATATCGAGGAAAGCCTGAACCTGATCTGCGTGCATGCGGGCATCGACACGGCGGGATATCCCGACTGCCGCCCCG
>MDSW01134461.1_pt1 | contig 12172 bp, 4 predicted proteins | sample 811171 | NCBI WGS metagenome assembly MDSW01 (sample SAMN05326641, study PRJNA326480) | marine metagenome | isolation source: seawater | place: Atlantic Ocean: North West | collected 2012
TGGTTAAATTACCATTAAGGGACAATGAGTTACCTGCAGCATCAACTAACGTATCAGACAAAGTAAATGAGGCCAGCGATGAGGTACCTGAGTTTACTATTGAAACAGTATAAACAATTGTATCACCAACACCTGTCTCTCCATCAGAATCGTTATCAACCACCACTGCTGTTTTTGTCACATCCATAAGTAAAGTAGGAGTTAAAACATTTATTGTTGGATCATTTGTAGTATTACCATCTGAATCGTCCCCGTCGTCAGAGGTGTCTGAAACTGTCGTTGAAAAAATTGCACCTGCTGCTATAGCTGAATTACTCAGACCTCCGTTGTCTAATGCAGATTGATCAATTGTATAAGTAGCTTTATAGGTTGCTGCCTCAGCAATCTTTAAACTATTTGAGTCGGATCCCTTATTAGCACTTAAAAAAGTGAGAGGATTGGTAAGGGAAAGAGTATTTCCAGACAGATCCTTAAGAGTATCAGTAACAGTTACTGAGTCAAGGGTTACATTTCCTGTATTTGAGACTATAATTGTATAGGCAATTTTATCTCCAACCCCTGTAACGCCATCGCCGTTATCAACAATTACTGATGTTTTCATAACTTCTATAGAAGGTGCTGTAATTACAGGGCTCTCTGTAGGGTCACTTGTAATATCTCCATCATTATCAATATTATCATCTGAAATATCAGTTACTGGTTGGTTATTGGGTGTAGTAGCTGATACTGTGGCTGAATTTTTAACACCTCCATTGTTGATATCATCCTGAACCAACAAATAATTTGCATTGTAAGTAGCAATTTCATTGGGTTTTAATGTACCAAAAGAGGAACCCTGATTAGCACTTGTAAAGTTTGGCCCAGTACTTAATGTTCTTGTAGCTGTATTGCTAATAAGACTTAGTTCGTCTAGCATAATTAAATTATCGAGAGTAACATTACCTTTATTTTGAACTGTAATGATATAGTTTATCCTGTCCCCAGCTGTTAGTGTACCTGAGCTGTCATTATCAGTGTAAGTAAATGTTTTCACAGCTTCAAGCGATGGATTCTCAGGTATTGTAACATCGGTTGGGTCATTGAGTAAATTACCATCATCATCATTACCATCATCACTAACATCATTAACCACTGTAGAATCAGGGCCTTGTGCAGAGCCTGTAGCTATATTTCTAAATCCATTATTGTCAACAGCCAATTGATTGACTGTAAATGAAGCAGTATATGTAGCTATCTCACCTTTTAAAAGTGAACCTTTAGCAGAACTTAGGGAACTACTTTGAAATACAGGTGTAGAATTCAGCGATAATGCTGAAGAAAGCAAGATTCCTTGAATAACATCAGTTACTGCAACATTGGTTAAATTAACGTTTCCAGTATTTTTAACTGTTATGGTGTAATTAGCAACATCACCTACTCCAACTATTGATCCAGCTTGATTTACAGATACTGTTTTGGTAACTTCAATTTTAGGTTGTTGAGTTAAATTAACAAATGTTTCATCATTAGATGTATTACCATCTGTATCAATTCCATTATCACTTACATCTAAAACATTGGTATTGCCATCTAATGTAGTTGCACTTGCCGTTACTGAGTTAAAAACTGTTATAGATGCAACATCAGAGGAGACAATGGTATAACTTGCTGTGTATGTAGCTATCTCCCCAGCTATAAGTGATCCTTGCGATGAGCCAAGTGATGCATTATTAAAAGTCGGACCAGCAGAAAGTGATATTGTAGTATTGTCTGTTGAATCACCTCTTTTAAAAACATCAGTAAGAGTTAATGAGGAAAGACCAGTGTTTCCAGTGTTTTCTACTGTTATTGTAAAAACAACTGTATCGCCTGGTCCAGGAAGACTATCACCACTAGTGTCAACTAAAACTCCTGTTTTTGTTGTTTCAATGGATGCTGTAGCAGCAAAATTTGTAACAGTTGAGTCATTTGTAGTATTACCATCCAAGTCATTGCCATCATCACTTTGATCTGTCACATCATTGGTATTACCAGGGCTACTTGCAGTTACAATAGCAGTATTTGAAACTAAACCTGTACCAACTGTAGCAACAGTAATAGTATAACTTGAAGTAAATGTGATTGTTTGATTTACAGCTAACGAACTTCCAGACGGACCTTGAACTCCGTTATTTAAACTCAAACTACCTCCTACACCATCTTTTATGATTTCATTAACTGTAACATTAGTAAGATTAATTTGACCAGTATTTTTAACATTTATGGTGTAATTTATTATATCACCAGCTCCAAGAGTTCCGTCACCATTGTCAGTAACTAAAAATGTTTTTGTAACATCCAATGATTTTTCAAGACTTAACGTTGTTATGGTAGGATCATTTTCTGTATTTCCATCTGAATCATCACCATCATCAGAAGTATCTGTTACATTATTACTTTGACCTGGACTACTAGCTGTGGCTAAAACGGTATTGGAGACGGTTCCTGTATTAGCAGTATTGACTGTTATAAGATAAGAGGCAGAAAATGTAGCAATTTCACCTACTGTAAGAGTTCCTTGAGATGATCCCGCACTATTTGAAATGAAAGTCGGTCCCCCAGTTAAAGATAAAGATCCGCCATTACCATCAACAAGAGTGTCAGTTAAATTAAGGCCACCTAAAGTAACATTTCCGTTATTTAAAACTGTTATTGAATAATTAATTGTATCACCTGGGTCATTTACGCCATTACCATTTACATCATTAACACTAAACACTTTTGTGACCTCAAGCGAGGGTGAAGCAGTAATAGATGTTTCTGTACAATCATTTGTAGTATTACCATCAGTGTCATCTCCATCATCAGCTTGATCTGTAACAGTTGCACCAGATACAACACTAACAGCTGAAATAGTTAAACAGTTATTTAACCCACCACTATCAACATCGTCTTGATCAATAATATAAACAGCCTTATACTCTGCTGTTTCACCAACCAACAAATTACCCTCAGTTGAACCTTGATCTGAAACAACAAAAGGAGTTCCAGGTGGAGTAACACCAGGTTCAATTAACACAAGAGTTACATTGTTATTATTTTTCAAAACATCTGTTAGAACAGCAGTATTTAAAGTTTGATTACCCGTATTTTTAACTTTAATAATATATTCCATTCTATCACCCAATCCAACTGCACCGTTTCCATCTATGTCAACATAGTTTTCTAGCTTAGTTCCCTCTACACTAGCTATCGCCTCTCCAATTGTGATAACATTTGAATCATTTAAAGTATTACCATCAGTATCATCTCCATTATCTCCTAAATCCGAAGTACCAACACCTCCTAGAGTCTGACCAGTTGAAGTAACGGTAAGACTAACTCCACCAGCTGAAACACCCGAAGCGATAAATGTGTATGTGGCTGTATAAGTAGCAACCTCTCCAACTAAAAGAGTTCCCTCAGCAGATGAGGAAGTTGAAGAGTTAAAAACAGGAGAATTTGTTAGTGATAAACTTGCACCATTTAGTCCTTTTAAAGTTGATGTGACAGCAACTGAGCTAAGCTGGATATTACCAGTGTTTTTAACTTTGATAGTAAAAGTAACTTTGTCATTAAGACTAACAAGGTTATTTCCATCATCGTAAGTTAAGTTTGAAAAAGTTGTTACTTCCAGCTCAGGCGTCTGAGCGGTTAAGAAGTTTAGTGAACACAAAAGAAAAAGGGGCAAAAGCCCCTTAAAATTTACAAGTAAATTTTTTAAAAATTTGCATGCTATGCTATTTGTAAATTTAAACCACATAATATGGCTTAAGTTTAATTATTGTCATAGATTAACGCTTCTTATACAGTATAAATTTAATATTTAAAGTTTTTGGATTTGAACAAAAATGATCACATTCTAACAAAACTTATTAACATTGGTTAATAAATTATTTGAATGTGAATAAATAAAATCCTTTATTATTTAATAAAATATGATTTTTAAATTCAAGAGTTTTATCATTTAAGACGTTAGTTAGTTTTGATTCCAACAGACCTAACTCTGAAAATCTTTCTAATGATAATTTATATGGTGATTTATTTTTATTTAAAATAACCATGATTTTTTCAGATTGGTGAACTCTAAACATGACATAAATATTGTCAAAAGGTGCAAAATGAATAGTTTCACCGTGAATTATTGCTTTACTATTTTTTCTAAATCTAATTAATTTCTTAAAGAAATCTTTCATTTCTAGTTCTTTAGAGTTTAGCCCCCTATTAGAGAAACCATTAACTTTATCGCCAGGCCATCCACCTGGAAAATCCTTCCTTATTCTTCCGTGACTACCTGGTCTTTTAGAATTATGCATTAGAATTTCTGTTCCATATAATATTTGAGGGATTCTTGGAAGTGTTAAAATATAACCATAAGCCATTTTCATTTTTGTTATGTCTTGACCAAAAGTAGTATATGCTCTATTTATATCATGGTTATCAATAAAGATCATTAATTCATTTGGATTGGTATAATAAAAGTCATTTGCTAATCCTTCATATAACTTTATAAGCCCGCTATTCCAATTCTCATTCTCGTTAATACCCTCTATAATTTTTTCCTGAAGTGGAAAATCCATAATAAATTTTAAATTCGAACTATATCCATCTCTATTTTTAGAATCCTTATGCCAATAATTTATAATTAGAGGATTGTTATTCCACTCCTCTCCTACTATTGAAAAATTGGGATATTCTTTCATAATTTCACCTGCCCATTTTTTCATGAAAAATTTATCACCATAAGGATAAGTATCTTGTCTAATACCACCAAGATTTAGTGTTTCAATCCACCAAATACTATTTTGAATTAGGTATTTAGACATAAAAATATTTTTTTGATTAAGATCAGGCATTGTTGAAACAAACCACCCGTTATTCATTACTTCTTTATCATATTTTGAGGCATACATGTCTACTGAGGTTGTTTTTTTGTGATTTGTATTTATAAAATATTTATCAATACTATCCTGATTAAATAATTCGGATTCTCTCATATCATCAATCTCAACAGGTCTATCTTCAAACTCTTCTTGATAATTGACCCAATCAATAAAGGGTAGATCATCCATCCACCAATGGTAAAGTCCACAATGATTTACTATTTGATCCATTATTAATTTTATACCATTCTCAGTGAGTTTTTTTGATAAAAGCTTTGCTTCATTTAATGTACCAAATCTAGGGTCGATTTTATAGTGATCTGTAATTGAATAACCGTGGTATGAAAATTTATACATGTCATTAACTACAAATGGGTTTGTCCAAATTGCTGAAAAGCCCATCTCCTTTATATATTTAACATTGTTATAAATCCCCATTAAATCCCCTCCATGTCTTGAATAGTCTTCACCTCTATTAACATTGGTTTCCTTTAAATCTTCAAACGAATCATTTTTTATGTCTCCATTTGAAAACCTGTCAGGTGTTATAAGATATACTACGTCAGAATTATCAAAACCAATAAAATCAGAGGATTTTGTTACTCTTCTTTTTAATTCATAATTATATTCAATTTTGTCTTGATTTAAAAAAGTTATTTTAAATACACCTGGATTAACATTTTCTTTGATTTCAAGGTCTAAAAATAAATAATTATCACTATTGTTTGATTTATGGAAATTTTTAATCTCAATACCTGAATATTCAACAGATGGCTTGTATTTTGATATACCTTCACCTTTAATCATAAGCTGTAATTCATTATTCTTAAAACCCACCCACCAGTTTGGCGGATCAACTCTCTGAATTTGAGAAAAAGAAAATACTGAGAAAAATAAAAAAAATAAAAGATTAATATATTTCATTAATTTGAATTGAATTATATTTGAAAAAAATAAAACTATGGGCGTTGGCGGAATTGCAGTTGCTTCACTTTTACTTTGTATAGTATTTTTTATCATAGCTGAAATAAAAGAAAGATTTTTTTAAAAAAAAAACCCTCTTTCGAGGGAATTTTTTTTATGCTTTAACTGTTTTGGGTCTTTTTTTCCAAAAGTATAAAATGGTAAAAGCTACAATTAAAATACCAGGAAACAATAACATATTAGTTAATGCAGTTTGTCCAACTGCTAATTGAAGTTCATTGCCAGTCAAACCTAATGCCTCTTGTTGTTCAGTAGCAGAATCTACCCAACCACCAATAACTGGCTGAAAAATTGCAGACGAGAACATCCCCATAGCGCCAACTAAAGACATCCCAAGAGCTCCACTCTCAGGAATCTTTTCTGCAACAAAACCAATCATATTTGGCCAAAAATAACAGATTCCAGCTCCAAAAATAATAGCAGCTAAATATGCAATTGAACCTGTTTGTGAACTGTATAAAAACAATCCAATAAATGCAATAACAGCTGAGATCAAAAGAACACCGGTCTGATCAAATTTATGTACAAATTCTCCACCAAAATACCTTCCTATAGCCATAGTTCCAGTTGTTAATGCTAATAAAACTAGTGGATGAGCACCACTTTGACTTAAAATCAAAGATGTCCACTGCTGAGGTCCAAATTCGGAAATCGCAGTGAATGCCATACAAATTATCATAAAAATGAAAACAGGAGAAAAACAAGCCTTTAAATTTTTAACAATAGCAGCATCACCAGAAATTCTTGGTTTGGGGAACTCTTGACCATAAAATAAATATGCATAAATTACAGTTGGAATTATTATATACCACATTTGAACTTCCCAACCTAAAGATAAATTAGTAAAAAATAACGAGCTTAAACTTCCAAGGACTATTCCTCCTGGAAACCACATATGAAAACGATTCATCAAAGTATTCATTCTTTTACCAGTATAAGAATCTGCAATCATGGGATTACATGCAGCCTCTGTACAACCGTTTCCTATACCAATTAGTAATGTAGCTACAATTAAACCTGCATAACCACCAGAGTATATAGCCAAAATAATTCCAATTGTATGAGAAAAAAACGCAAATTGCATAATTCTTTTAGGTCCAATAGCATGGTAAAATAAACCACCCAATATCATAGAGATTGGAAATCCTAAAAACCACATGGAAGTTATGAATCCAAGCTGAGTGGCGCTCAAATTAAAATCTTCACCTAACTGTGGAAGTATACCAGCATATATAGCAAAAGAAAAAGCTGTTGTTATTAAAGCAAAGCAACTTCCATAAAAAAGTCTTAAATCATTTTTCATTGTTTTTGTTTTAATGTTACTTAAAGATAGCTTTTTTTTTAAATTATTAAAATATGAATATGTTCAAAAATTAATATATTTAAAAGGTAAAAAATAAATTTTCAGGAAATTATCGTGTAAAAATCAATGTAATAACTGTAAACTAATATTAAGTTATGTCAAATAATTTATCAAAAAGCGAGATTAATAAAAATTTAAAATCATTGAATTCTAATTGGAAATTGGTGGATAACAAAATTCAAAGAGAATTTATTTTTAAAGATTTTTTATCAGCATTTAATTTTATTAAGGAATTAGCTGATTTGGCTGAGATTTTGAATCATCATCCTGATATTTTTAACTCCTACAATAAAGTGATTATATCATTAACAACACATGACTTAGGTGGGGTATCAAAAAAAGATTTTAAATTAGCGATGGAAATAGATAATTTATAATTTATGAAATGGTATTTAAAAAATAGATGGTGGGTATGGTCTGTTGTTGGCGTTTATTTGGCTTACAGAATTTTTATGTCAGTATATTACTAAAAAATGAATAACAAAGAAAGTATTTCCCATGTGACTCCTGGAAAATATCAGGAATCTAAATTTGAAAAAATTCACTCAGTTGTGTTTGAATCTGCGTCAGTTGCCTCAAAAGTTGTAGCTAAAGAAATTGCTGATTCAATAAAGGAGAAGAAAAATAAACCTTTTGTACTTGGTTTAGCTACAGGTTCTTCCCCAATAGGAGTATATAAAGAGTTAGTTAGAATACATAAAAAAGAAGGACTTAGCTTTAAAAATGTAATAACTTTTAATCTTGATGAATACTATCAAATTTCAAGAGATGATAATAAAAGTTATTATTCCTTCATGCACAGACACTTGTTTTCTCATATTGATATTCCTAAAGAAAATATTAATATTCCAGATGGAAAAATAAGTGAAGATAAAATTCAAGATTATTGTGTAAAGTATGAAAATAAAATCAAAAGATATGGAGGAATTGATTTTCAACTACTAGGTATTGGAAGAACTGCTCACATTGGATTTAATGAACCAGGATCAAACATTAATTCTGAAACTAGACTTATAGCATTGGATGAGATCACAAGAGAGGACGCCTCATCTGAATTTAATGGTTTGGATTTTGTTCCTAAAAAGGCAATTACTATGGGTATTAGTACAATTTTAAAGTCTAAGAGAATAGTTTTGTTGGCTTGGGGTTACAAAAAATCTAATATTATAGCTGAAACTATTGAAGGAGAGGTGTCTACAACTGCTCCAGCCACCTTTTTACAGAACCATAGCAACACTACTTTTGTGCTAGATAAAGAATCTAGTGCTGATTTAACTAAATTTAAAACGCCATGGTTAGTAAAAGATATTAAGTGGAACGATAATAAAAAAAAAAAGGCAATAATTTGGCTTAGTAAACTTGTAAAAAAGCCTGTTCTCAAATTAACCCAAAGGGATTATAAAGAAAATGGTCTTGCAAATCTTGTTGATTCTGAATTTAATGTATATGATCTTAATATATGGATGTTCAATGAACTCCAAAAAACTATAACCGGATGGCCAGGAGGAAAACCTAAACATGACGACACAAATAGACCTGAGAGAGCTCTACCCTCAAGAAAAAGAATTATAATTTTTAGCCCTCACCCTGATGATGATGTCATTTCAATGGGAGGAACCTATGCTAGACTAATTGACCAAGGACATGATGTTCATGTCGCTTATCAAACCTCAGGTAATATCGCTGTTTCAAATGAAGATGCTGAAAAATTTATTGAAGTTATGTATTCATTTATTTCTTCACCGGATGTTAAAAAAGTACTTAAATCTGTAAAAGATGAGCTAGGAAAGAAAAAAATTGGTGATGCTGATTCTGAAAATATCATGAAACTTAAAGGTCTGATTAGGAAAAGTGAATGTATTGCAGCAGCAAATTACCTTAAACTACCTGAAAAAAATTTACATTTTCTTAACCTGCCATTTTATGAAACAGGTTATATCAAAAAAAATGATCCTACTTATAAAGATATTAAGATTGTTTCTTCTCTAATTGAATCAATTAAACCACACCAAATATACGCAGCCGGTGATTTAGCTGATCCCCATGGTACTCACAGAATTTGTTTAGATATAATTTTTGATTCACTTAAAGAATTAAAAAATAAAAAATTTATGAAAGATTGTTGGCTTTGGTTATACAGAGGTGCATGGCAAGAATGGGAGATTGAAGAAATTGATATGGCTATACCCATGAGTCCAGCTCAGGTTATACAAAAAAGAAATTCCATACTTTGCCACCAAACACAAAAGGATAAAGTAATGTTTCAAGGTAATGATGAAAGAGAATTTTGGCTAAGAGCCGAAGAAAGAAATAATAATACCGCAAATCTTTATAACAAACTTGGTTTAGCTGAATATCAAGCTATTGAAGCATTTAAAAGGTTTTATTATTAATTTAAATCAATCTTTCGAACAATATCTCCTTGATTGTTGTAAAAGATTAATTCTCGCGCCTGGCTGTTTACAACAATTTTATTTGAGGATTGAGATTGAAATGAATTGAACGATGTTCGTTCAATAATTTTAAAATTATTTGAGTTAAAAGCAATTTTACATTTAAATTCATTTTTTTTCCAATCAAATATTTTATTTTGTATGAGTTTTGATGTTTTAAAAACCTTTAATGAGTCTTTATTTTGAGAAACTAAATAAAGTATTTCATTGTTACTATTAACAGTTTTTATAAGACTCTTAGCATCTCCTGGAACAAAAAAATTTGTTTTTTCAAAATCAATTACTTCAAAACCTTTTCCATTTAAATTTCTTAAAATAATACCATTGAGCGCATCAGCTCTTCCTTGTTTTGTTTCAATCCCAAAATCATTTCCAACAAGCATCAAATCCTCATATTCATCTTCATCGTAATTAAAAGATAGTATTGAATAAATAGGCGCAAATTGTGTTTTATCAGGTAATGCATGTATTTTAAATTTTTCATTGCCTAAATTTTCAATCCAAGAGGTTTTCATCCAAGAAGAAGATTTTTTAATCGCATCAGAAGAAATTTTCTCATCAAAAATTTCATCCATTGTATCATCTCCAAATTCTCCAAATGAATTATATTTTTTTCTAATTTCTGTATATTGTTTTATAACATCCTCCATTGGGTGATAGATAAACTTTTTCTTTACCCCAATACTATCACGAAGGAAATAAGAAATAAAAGGATCAATGCTTCCATTTGAGTCAAAATCTTTTGCTAAAATAGAAATTGGCATTTCCATATTTGCCTTTAAATATGTATTCTCTCCAAAATTACCTGAAACATAATCAGTATCTCCATCATTATCGATATCTAAAGCCAACAATGAATTCCACCATCCAGAATGATTTTCAATACCCGAGTTTTTAACTTCTGTAAAAACTCCATAATTATTTTTAAAAAATCTAATTGGTGACCATTCACTAGCTACTAATAGATCAGGCCAATTATCATTATTAAAATCAGACCAAATAAAATCAGAAACCATACCAAAGTCAATATTTGGGAAAACTTCAGAGGTTACATCTATTAATTTAGTTTTTTTAGAATTAGATATATTCTTTAATACAAATGTTTTATCTGATAAAGGATAACTCATAGGTTTAACGCGACTACCAATAATTAAATCCAAATCACCATCTAGATCAAAATCACAAGATTTTACAGCTGAACCATTTGATTTGATTTCAGGAAATCCATTTTCTAATATTTTAAAATTACCAAAACCATCGTTAATCCAAATTAGATCTTGATATAAATCACTGTCAACAGAATATTGAGAGGAGCCATGAGAAATATAAATGTCTAAATCCCCATCATTTTCAATATCAAAGATACATATACCAGAATCTTCTTGGAATTTGTTAGGATCTGTCTTTAAATTAAGTTGAGTTCTCTCATATGTCCCATCTGTATTTTGAAAAAAAATGTTCTCATTCATTGCCCTACTTCCACCAACTAAAATATCTTCTTTACCATTTCCATCTAAATCACCAACAGCAAGTGAAGGACCAAATTGAGAGAATTTTCTAGGTAAAGTTCGTTGGAAATTAAAATCTATAAAATCGATGTCATTATCCTTATAAATTATTTTTGACTCATTATTATACTCTTTTAGGTGAGTCAAAGTTGAATCTGCAATTATTTTTTTCTTTAATAAAGCTTTATCGTATTTTAAAATATTTGTGTTATTTACAATTAGATCTGTTTTAAATATCTGCTCATAACCACCTGGCCACGTGACAATCACAGAATCAACTTTACTAGAATTTCCTAAACCAAAATGTAATTCATCTTCGGTTTTTGACAAATAACCTCTTCCCGAAATTAATGTATGTTTTTGTTCTATATTATTTGAAAAAATTGATACAACAGAGCCATAAGCAGATTTATTATCTAAAGTACCCTCCAGTTTTACTCTAAAAAAATTATTTGAATTATTAATTTTATTTTCAAGTAATGTTGCTTTATCATTAATATTATTTAAAACAATGTCTAAATCACCATCGTTGTCTAAATCGCCATATACTGCACCATTAGAATAAGTTGCAAAATCTAATCCCCAATTGTTAGTATAATCATCGAATCTAATTCCATCTCGATTTTTAAAAATAAAATTTTGAATTTTAATTTGCGGAATAGCTGCCAAAAGTTTTTCTTTACTAACAAGTCTACTAGCGGTTTGTCTAAAATCACTAAAGTCTTTATCAATCACATCTTTAGGAAAACCATTTGCAATAAATAAGTCTTTTAGTCCATCATTATCAAAATCTGCGAATAATGACGCCCAGCTCCAATCAGTTTCGTGAACCTCTGAAAACATTCCAATTTCACTAAATATAGGTAACCCAGTTTTTTTATTAATTCCATTATTAAGTTGCAATGTATTTCTAGTATATTGATACTCGTAGTTATACCTCTTTGTCAAAATCTCTCTTTGATAGTTAGTGCCTTTTTGAAACAA
>MDSW01159239.1_pt1 | contig 12172 bp, 14 predicted proteins | sample 811171 | NCBI WGS metagenome assembly MDSW01 (sample SAMN05326641, study PRJNA326480) | marine metagenome | isolation source: seawater | place: Atlantic Ocean: North West | collected 2012
CCAATTCAATATCCTTCTCATGAGCAAATATTTTTACTCTTCGTGGATTTGGAGCTTTTGGAAAATCATACAATTTCATTTTTTTTGTCATTCGTTTACTCCTAGCATCTTTCTATCAGCTCTAAAGGGTAACTCTTCTTCTTGATTATCCATCAAAGGAAGGTTTTTATCTCTCCATAAAGGTTCCCAACATCCAAACTTTTTTAGAAGAATTTCCACTTGAGTTTTTTCCTTCTCTTCAAGTTTGTTGTAACGATCTCTCAACTCTTTTAGGCACCATACTCTGTATAGTGAGTATCTTGCATTTTTTAGAAAAACATTTCCAAATTTGAAATCAAATTTGGTTTTATTTTGTTTTACTGCATCTACATTTGCCGATAAATAAGGTAAATAAACCTTTCCAATTTCTCTGAATAATGGTTCCAAATCTTTGGGAATCCCCTCCTCAAAATCATTATCTATTTTTGACACTCTTGCATTCCACAAATTACTTACCCAGCTTAAAACGTAAGGAGCCTTTTGGCGAATAATTTCTAATGGAACAGGGTCTAAAGCGAAATGCCTAAAGAAAGGGCCAGAAAAACCAATATCAGCTATTGAAGGGCGACTACCGAAGAGAAATTTTCTCTTTTCGAAGATATTATCTAGATTTTTCAATAATTTTAAAAAATCGTGTTCTACTGTTTTCAAATTTTCTTTAGTGATCCCATCTCCCGTCGTATAACCGTTTCTTTGCCTTCGGGTTAAAAATATTTTTTTCATCCAAACAGGCAGAGGAACCGAGCTAAATAGTTCTTCTGCTAAATGCCTTGAGGCAAAATGCGCTCCTTCAGAATAATGCCATCGATAATGCATGGCAGTTCTCCACCACCATTCATCTGCCCAGTCTTCCAATAAAAAGGCAAAAAAAGCTTGAACTTGATCCTTGGGAATTATTTTATTCTTTGGAATTTTAGACTCAAACCATTGAATCATTTTAGTAGTATCGGTCATCCATCTACCGTCAGGTAACTCTACAGCAGGCATTTGATGGATCCCGACTTTTTCTTTCATGGTTCTTTCAAATCCTGGATAACTCAGAACCTTTTGCTCGTAAGAAATTTCTTTGACTCTAAAATAGTTTTCCATCTTCCCGGTAAAATAAGAAATATTTGAGCCATAAAGCTGAACTGGCTTAGAAAGGTCTAGGTCATTCACGTAGTTGCTCTATTCTATGGCGAAAAGTTTTTTTTCTGAAATAAGAGCAGAAATTTTTTCCTCTGGGTAACCAAGGTTCAGGAGGATTTCCCTACTATGTTGTCCTAACTTTGGCGCCGGCCTAGATATTTCGCTTGGAGTTTTTTCAAATCTAGCAGCAGGTCTAGCTTGGCGAACTTCACCAAATTCTTCGAAGTTCAGTTTAAGTACAGATTGGTTAGCAATGATTTGTTCATTCCCTAATAATTCCATACGATCCAATAATGGCGCGCTCGGAACACCCTCTTCTTTGAAACGAGCAAGGATTTCCTCGCTTTCCCACTTCGAAATTTCTGCTCCCGTGATTTCTTTTCTTTCTTGAGCATTACTTACTCTTCCTGCAGGAGACGCAAACCTCTCATCGTCGATCAAGTCCTCTCTTTCCAAAGCTCTACACATCCCTTGCCATTCTGAGTCAGATACCGCCCCTGCTGTAATAAATCTATCTTTAGCTTCATAAATTAAATCTTGTGAACCTTGAAGCTTTCTAACGTCTACTTCATTTTCGGCAAAAACAATTCCAGCCATTCCTTCGGGCCAAAAAAATGAAAGCATTGAATCCAACATGGATAATTCAATGTGTTGGCCTATACCCAGTTTTTCTCTTGCATAAAGAGCAGATGAAATCGCTTGAGCAGCAGTTAGAGAAGTAACTTTATCAGCGATGATAATTCGAAACATTTTTGGTCGACCGGTATCTCTATCTGCTTGTATATCTGTAGCTCCAGACAAAGCTTGAATAACAGGATCATAGACTCTTGAATTTGCATAAGGTCCTTCATTGCCAAACCCACTTATGGAAAGATAAATAATATCTTGATTGATCTCTCTGATTGCTTTTTCACCAAAGCCCATCCTATCGATAGCACCCGGTCGAAAATTTTGCATAAAAACATCTGTATCTTCTGCAAGCTTAAAAAGGATTTCTTTTCCCTCTTTAGACTTAAGATCCAATGCAATAGATTTTTTCCCCCTATTACAGGAAAAAAATACAGGATTTACTCCTTTATGGGTTGCAGCCATATGTCTGACCAATTCTCCTGAGACGGGTTCAACCTTGATAACTTCAGCACCTTGATCGGCTAAAATCATTGCACTCATCGGACCAGAAACCATGCTAGTTAGGTCCAAAACTTTAACTCCTTTTAAAGGTCCCATTTTTTTAGTTTGAATAGTTTATTTTCATCGCTTTTTGATAAGCGCTCCTTAAAGCTATTCTATCTCGATATTGTGCAACATTATCAGGTAATGAAAACTCATAAAAAATCGCCCAATCCAAACAAGTCATCAAAAAAATATCAGCTAGTCCAAATCCATCATTTAGAATGGTTTTTCTAGAATTTAAGTGATTTTCTACTACCTGAATTTGACGCATAAAATATTCCCTACAAGCATCTACCACAATTGGCGACTCGCCATAAATATCTTTCAAATCATAATGCCTTCTCATTACGTAAAGAGAGGTTTCGTCTAATTCTCCATAGATAAAATTGCACCATTCATCTTCCTTGGAAATATCAATATCATCAGTTGGTATAAAAAAATTTTTTGAAGAAAAGTTTTTTTGTAAATATCTACAAATTGCCAGACTTTCAGACAGTTTCAATTCCTCATGCTCCATAGCAGGTATTTTTTGCTTTGGATTGATTTGAGAAAATTCTTCTGTTTGAGTTTCTCCTGTTCGTGGGCCAATTGGAATTAATTCGTAATTAATTTCTAATTCTTCAGCCATCCATATTGGTCTAAGGGTTCTTGCAGTCCCAGCTCCCCAGAATTTAATGGATTCCTTCATCTAATCAGTTTGCAAGATTAAATAATTTCCAAAATCTTGGAATAACCCATGAGACAAAAATTGAGAAGAATAGACCCAGGGAATAACTGTACAAAATAGATATTAATCCGGATAACTCGATAAGCTCTTCAAGTTGAAAGAGAAATATCATTAAAAAGAAAACTGCCACGGTACTCGTTAAAGACAATAAAAGCTTTATTAAGATATTTGATGCAAGAACTAAGTTTGATGCTCCTAGGAACCATCCAGTCATAGCTCCTAATAACCAATTGGATATTTCATGCTCTTCATGTGATGGATAGAGCAAATGAACAAAAGATTGAAAAGCAATTAGAATAAAAAACCAAGATAACTTATCAAATTTTTCATAAAGCTTATAAACAACAGCATAATGCCAAAGCAAAAGAATAAAACTACCAATTAAAAGACCTGCAATTACATCTCCTAAATCATGTACACCTAGATACATTCTGCTAAAGGCAACTAATAAGATAAAAGTTATAGCTCCCACAGATATAAATTTATTTTTTAGTTCGTAAGCCAAAAGCCCCCAAAGAGTTACAGCAATTTGAGCATGGCCACTTGGCCAGCCATAACTTGTTCCAGTGCCTTCATCTAGCATAAGGTCTGCTGGAGGTCTTGGATCTTGAAAGAGATCTTTTAAAAAACTATTTATCACTGCAGAAATAAATAGCAACATAGCAACTCTAGAAAACCTTTGAGGCGACCAAAAGAAATACCCAAAGGCTATAAATAAAAACAAAAAGATTGGGTATCCAGTTAAAGAAACATTGTAAAAAAAGAAATTAAAAAAAGGAGTTCTTATCCCTTCAACCCACGATAAGTCATTCCAAATAGACATCTTTTTTTAAATAGGGTCTCCGCCAAGAACAGCAGGAGTTTCGCAGTAGGTTTTCAAAATATAGTCTCGATGAGAAAGAATTCTGTCACTCAATACTTTTTTGATTTCTGGAATCTTGGAATTTGCTTCAAAGAAAAAAAGCATTCCTTCATTTTGTTTGGTCTTAGGCATAATTTCTAGAGAAGCCGGAAGGATTGTCATGCTGATAGTTGACCAATAAATATCTACTGCAGAAATTTTGTCGCCAATTAAATATTTAGAACCTTTTTCTTCCTGTTTTTTTAGTCGAAGATCAATCAGCTTTATGATTTCTGCCATTTTGCTTGGAGCTTTAGAACTTGCATCATCACTATAACCATATTTTCTAGCAAGCGGACCATCAGATAAGATTCTCATATTCCAAACAAGTCCATCTTCGCCTAAAACTATGGCACACAAACCAAACATATCTGCTCTTTCTTGAAAATTATCTGGAATCAAGTTGATGCTATCCGAGGAGCCAATCTCTTCTACCAGGGCGAGTTGCTCTATCCAGACGTTTCTGGGACGCTCTTCATTATGAAACATTGTAGGCAAAGATGTTTGGCTAGTAAGTTCGTAGAGCCTAGCTTGACGATCTTTTCCTGTTTTTTTGTCAATACCCATAAAGGGATGTAAAACTCTTATGACTTTTATTTTTTTTACATAACAAATATTTTTTAATGCTTCTGCATAAATTGCCTGAATTCCTGGAATGAATGTAATTCTCGTTCCTTTTGTCATTTTTGCAGCTTCTTCAAGCGAAATGAATTCTAGCGAGGAAGTTTCTTTAGTCATATGCTCTCCCTGATATGTCTAAAGTTAAATTAAACAATTTAAGGGTTTTTTACAAGACAAAGACTCTTAGTTACTTATTATTTTTTGTGTATAGTATTTTGAGAAAGAAATATTAGGAAATTATTGTGATTGAACTAGAAAAAAAAGAATCAATTTATCATTTATGTATGAATGCTGGCGAAAACCGTTGGAATACCACATTTGTCAGAGAGTTTGCTGCAGCATTAGACGAAATTGAAAAAGATGAAGGCCCAGGAGCATTGGTAACAGCCTCTAAAGATCCTAAATTCTTTTCAAATGGTTTGGATCTTGACTGGATGCAAGATCCAGAAGGTCATCCGGAAGGAGGAGATAGAGAAGTTTTTGGTGAAGAATTCATGTACTTAATGGGAAGGATTATTACTTTGCCAATCCCAAGTATTTGCATGATAAATGGACATGCTTTTGGGGCGGGCTTTATGTTGGCTTTATCTCATGATGTAAGACTGATGAGAGAAGATCGAGGATTCCTCTGTGCTAACGAAATGCAACTTGGATTTAAAATACCTAGGCCAGAATTAGCATTGTTTAAACATAAAATTCCTGCAAATTCATTTTTTGAAACTGTCCAATTATCTAAGCGATGGACTGGAGAAGCAGCCTTTGGAGCAGGAATCGTTCAAGATAAATGTTCATTTGAAGATCTGCCTAAAATAGCTATGAAAAAAGCTGAAGAATTAGCTCCGCTCGCTAAAGACAGAAAACTTTATGCGGCTCAAAAGGAGATGCTCTATGGAGAAAATGCAGCTATAAATCTTAACCATGGACCAGCACATATGTTGAAAAATTCGAAAGAATTTGAAGTCTAGTTTCAAAGTAAATTTTCAACTCTACTAATAGAGTTTAATGCAATTTTAGCATCAGCTATCCTAGCAAACCTTGAATCAATCTTATTCGATTCGCAATATTCAACAAATGCCCTATCTTGTTCAAATAGGCCTATTTTTAGGCTTTCTTTTGTCTCGGCAATAAATGTTGATTCTAATTTTGGCTTGTAGATTCTGTAAGGAACTTTTTTTGAGGGTTCTATTATCTCGATGCCTTTATATACTTTTAATACCTCTAAAGGTCTTAAAACATACCTTCTTTCATTTGCATAAATTGTAACCGAAAAATTATCAGGGTAATCAAAAGGGAAATCTAATGAAAAATTTATTTTTTTTTCGTTATAGCCCAATAGAGATAAAGTCTGAAGATTTTTATTCTTTTCCAACTTTACGGAAGATTGCCAAAAAATCTCTCCAAATAAGAAAGTTAATAAGTCAAATATATGAATTGAATTTGAATAAACTAATCTTGGCAGAGATTTTTCAAAACCTAAATCTTCTGAAATACTTGATTCAGGTATACATATTTTTACTAAATCAATATTTTTATTTTCCAATTCCGATTTTATATAGGAAATATTAGAGTAAAACCTCCTATTAAAACCAACCAATATATTTTTGTGCGATTCAAGCTGCTTTAGCTCTTCTATATCAAAAGATATTGGTTTTTCAGCAAGGATAGGCTTTCTACTTTTTGCCAACGCATGGACAAATGAAAATGAGAGTTCTTCCCTGCAACAAACAATGACTGCATCCCAGTTACTTTTTTTTTCTAAAGCATCTTCTGCATTTAAAAATATATGATCGATATCGAATGAGGATTTAAACTTACTTAGTGAATTAGAATCTGGTCTAGAAATCACACCAGTTATATTTTGGCCAAGACTTTTTAAACACTTTGCGTGTTCATTTGCCATGTTTCCAGAACCTATAATTAAAAAATTCAAAACTTATTCATGTAATTGGTATGCCTTCAGAAAGATCTATGCCTTTTTCCATAAAGAAATTCCTAAATAAAGGATAAAATAATTCATGATGATAAATTGCCCTATCTAAATATGGCAATTTACATGAACCCGTTTCAAGAATTTCTTCAATAATTCTATGAGTGAAATTGCTCTGAAGGAATAAATCATACTTTCTATTAATTTTCTTATCATTAACTTCTAATTTACAATCTAAACTATCCATTTTGAAAACACATTTTGCTTTTGCATTGGGCGTTGTTATAAGAATGAGAATTTCCTCCCCTTCTAGTTTACCTGCATCATTGGAAGTTAAAAAAAGTTTAGAACCATTGCTTGAACTAACTATAATTTTTCCATTTAGTTCTAAATATCCTTTTCTTTTGCTAAAAATGACTTTTTCAAAATCATATTTTTGTATTTTTAAATCTCTTTTATGACAAAGAAAGTCAAATAATTCTAAATAATGCACAGAGTTACAACATAGGCCCCAGTTATCGCCTGATATAGATATTTCTATCCTTTCATCTTGATTAAAAAAATTACAAAGATCTCGAAAAGAAGGTTCTGCGCTCATCCACTGGTTCACCCATATTTTTACATCTTCTTTCTTATATAATTTTAAGGCTTCAGAAAATTCTTCTTCTTTAGAAAACAATAGTTTTTCTAAAATTAAACGTTTAGGTGCCTTTGTCTTCATAAGACTCTTAAAGATTTCAAATCTCGGCTTTGAGTCTGATGCAATTATTGCAAAATCTAAACCAGTTGGAATTTCATCTAACTTAGAGCATGGCTTTATAGATATTTTAGAATTTTGTTCTAACTCATTTTCAATGAGGTTCAAGGAAACATTGATAGATTCACTTTTAGGATCAACTAAATATATATTTGTTTTGTAATTTAATTTTACAAGCGACTGCAAATGTCTGGAACCAATCTTTCCACATCCTATTAGAGCTATATTTATCATGCTTTGTGGTATTAAAAATTTATTTCTTAATTACAAGAAAAAAAGTATCAAAAAAACCGTTAGAAATTAGATTATTTTTGTAAATTTCATTCATCTCATTCGTAAAAATTTCAGGATATCTATTTTGTCCGCCAGGAACACCATCTTGAAGCCAAGTCACATGGTTAGAAATATCATACCTTTGCTCTGGAATGATCTCATAATTTGTAATTTCTAAATCAGCCATCAAATAATTAATTGAATCAGGTGTGAAGTAATAATGATGTGCAATTGACCAATAAAATTCCTCAAATTTAGGAATATTAAAATGAGACGTAAGTGGATCTGTGGCTGAAGGCACTTCGCAAAATATTAATCCCTCAGGACGAAGCAGTTCTAACTGCTGTTTTATAAATTTGCGTGTGTCTGATATGTGCTCAAGAACAAAAAAATGGCAAATTACATCAAAGTAATTTGCATATTTTTGAGATAAGTCATCAATATCTTTGTAGATTTCATATTTCTTTTTCTTTAAATAATCTGAAAAACCACCTGAAGGTTCAATACCAACAACACTCATTCCTTCACTAGAAAACTTATCCAACATAAATCCTGAACTACAACCAATTTCAAGGAGTTTGCTTTTGCTCTCACAATATTTCTGCATGACATTCCATCTTCGCGTTACATTGCCTGCATTGGTAGCAATATGCTGCTCAGGTCCGCTCCAATCAAACTCTGGCCCAGATCGGACCTCCATGAATTTTTCAAATTCTTTTGCATAAAATTCTGATTCTTCTAATTCATCTAATGGAGGCCACATATATATTAAGTTACAGTTAGCACATTGATAAAATGCTTTGTTACGATCGCTATCGCCAAAGACAGTTGGCGCTCTGAGGCTCTGAGATTTTCCTCTGCTATTGCAGACTCTACATTTAGGCGGTTTTTTTTTCACAATTTAAGTTTTTATAGATTTAATGAATTTTTGAATTCCAACTTTAATATCAATGAAATCAATATCGCCTAACTTTTTAATTAGTTTATTATTATTACCTACAATGCCGAACTGATCTCCTGGAGTACTATCTTTGAATTCAACATGAATTGAATCTTTTATAAATTCAGACTTTATGACATCAATCAATGTTGAAACTTTAGTTTTAATTCCAGTACAAACATTATAAATTTCTGAACCAACAAAATTATTCTTAACAAAATAATTGACTATCTTAGTGACGTCGTCAATGTAAATAAAATCTCTAAAACGATCTTCCGACCCTTTGATAACGATGCTTTTTTTTTCTAAAGCTTGTGCTAGATAAATACTAACCATGCCTTGTCGAAGATTTGACATATTCTGGCCGGGGCCATAAGTATTAAATAATCTTAATGAAACCGAAGAAATTCCGTACTGCTCATAAATCTTTAAATAGTTCTCACTTGCAAGTTTACCTACCGCATACATAGAAAGAGGTTTTGTAGCATGATTTTCATCCACAGGTTCTACCTGAGCTTCTCCATAGACAGACATTGAGCTAGCATAAATAAATCTTTTGCAAGATATTTTTCTAGCTAGCTGTAATAAGTTTAAAGTACTAACACAATTATCACTCAAATCTTGAATTGGATCATCGAATGAAATTTCTCCTGAACTTTGGCCAGCAAAGTGAATAATTGTATGAAAATTTACTCCCTGAAAAGATTTTTTTTGAAAAATTTCTTGGTTAGCGCAATCCCCATTAATAAAATTTACTCCCTTAGGGATATTTTCTATTCGGCCAGTTTTTAAGTTGTCTATTCCAGTGATAGAAAATCCTTGATGAATCAAACATTCGGCTATCTTTGATCCAATAAAACCTGCTACGCCTGTTATTAAAATATTTTTCAATTGTATCTTCTCTAAATTATGAATAAAAATAATAACACTTTAAGGAGGCTTCAGATGATTTCATTACTGCTGCCTAGGCGGGTTAGATAATACCTCAGAATGTTGCCTAGCTTAGAGCATAATCCTTGATATTAATATGAACTTCTTCACTGAGAGCTACTTAAGTCTTGTTCGTGAATTTTATCTGCGATGATTTGCGCCAAAAGTCTATTCCCCTCTGAAGAATGATGAATACGATCAGAATAATTATTTCCTGAAGGGGTGGCCTTATTTGATATATCAAAGCAATAACTAAGATATGAACAACTTTCTCTCAACTCTGCATATAAGCCTCTTATCTCTTGAAGATCTGAATCTGAGATAAGCTTAAAAATTTTTTCATCTTTACTACCTTTTTTTGGTGATGATTGAAGACCTTTTAAACCCATAGTCGGCTGGAGAAAAACAAAATACCTTATTCCGTGAGTCTGAAGAACAGCATGCATTCGCCTGACATTTAACTCCCATCGATCTCCTGCATCCAATATAATAGGATTGCTTAAAGTAAAATTTGATTTTTTAGATTCATCAAACACTTCAGTAGCAAAATACCTAATAAAAGAGGCTATGTTTGGAAAAATAGAAAATAGTCCTGTTTCCATGCGCTGATCAACCCAGGTTTGGCGGTAATTCATCTGAGCCTGTACCGACGATAAAAAAGGGTAATCTATTTTTCGGATTTCATTTAAGCCATGATAATTTGGAGTATCATTGATTCCATTCAAGGAAACTACTGTATGCAAATTCTTTATTCTAGGAGCGTCTCTAATTACTTTGAAAAGTTCTTGGAGAGATGAATATCCAGCAACACCTCCATTCAATATCAAGTACTCGCTTGCTAATAACTGAGAAAGATAGTTAGGATAAGTATCACCAGATGCTAATTCTTGAAAAAAACCTGATGTAGTTGACCCTCCCAAAGTAAGAATAACTGGCTTGGATGGATCTCCTGTGTTGTAACGTACATATTCTCCATCAACATAACCGTCCTTGATATTACAATTTCCTAGATGATTGGGAACGTGATTCAATAACACATCAGTTTTCATTTCCTCACATGGATTGGAATCGATTATATGAGGAAAAATAAAATGCTTCCCTAAAATAACACGAGAAAGCCCAGCAAATAATTCAAGAAAAATTATCATTGCGAAGAGAACCACAAGATTAATAGTTACTACTTTAATCCAGCTCATCACATCCAAACATTCTCATTACCACTCCATAAGGAGTTACTAATCCAAAAAAAATAATACCAAGTATAATAGGTTTTACAATCATTCCAATTAAAAACCCAATTCGTATCCATAGCTTGTTTAGCGCCAACAGAAGATTTTCTTTTAACAAAGTAATAACCAAAAGCAACGATGATGTAGAAATAAATGTATATGCCCAAATCATATTTTCATAGATAAAGAAAAAAGCTGCACATACCGCAAAACAAAGGTAAAAAAGAATCCAAACTTCTCATTCGATGGAAGCTCAACTTCTAGTGATATATGTTAATTTTTTCTGAGTTAGTTAGTTTGTAAAAAAAATAAAACTTTTTAAAAAACTATAGATTAATGAGATAAATAGCTCTTATTATTATTACTGCTCCTACAGTTAGCATAATTGCCTGAGTCCATGAGAAAAAAGTTTTATCATTTATTTTATCAAGAACTTTTTTTCCAAAAGTCGTTCCCACAAGAGATGCTCCTATCACTGTTATTAGGAGCCATAACTCAGGCCAATTTTCGCTAGATGCTGATGTAACTAATCCGCCAAAAAAGATGACCTTAGAAACATGTCCAAGAAACTGAGCAACTGCCTTAGTTGCTACTACCTGATGTCTGGTCATTTCCACCCTTTGAAAAAATATGTCTAAAATGGGCCCTCCTACCCCAGCTAATAAATTTGTTCCTACAACCACAATGCCTGCCAATATACCTACCGGAGTTTTTGTTACATCAAAGGCAAAATTAGATGGCATGGCCCATGCAATATAAGGCAATATACCCAAAGCCAATAAAACAGTTATTCTGTCTGGTTCAAAAGCTACAAAAAATAATATTACTAAGCCCAAAATATTACCGATAGATAGGGTACCTATGATTTTCCAGTTGATATCCTTTCGATTAAGCCATGCTCTATAGCCATTAGAAGTCATTTGTATCAGCCCATGGAGAATCATTGCTTGCCCAACCTTCATGAGACTAACTAGTATCCCCATAAGAATAAGACCACCAAGCATTCCAAAAATAGAGGATAGAAAAGCTGTTGCTAGTGAAGCTACAACAACAATGACTGTTATAAGGTTTATGACCATTAATTAGAAGCTCTTGGTAAAAAAGGTAATATTAATCTTTTGGATATTTACACTTACTAATCGTGACTAGCCCCATCCACCAAACCGATATTGATATCTTCAGGCAAATCTAAATCATCTAGACAGGCAAAATTTACTGCTATTTGATCAGGATATCTTCTTCTTTTGTGGTGAGTATAAACTCCGCAAAGTTTACAAAAATAATGCTCAGCAATATTTTTATTCCATTTGTATAAACCTAAAAATTCTATGCCTTCTATCAAATTAAAAAATTCCTGAGATACCGGTTTCATGACAATGGATTTCTTTCTGCATAATGAGCAGTTGCATCTATATACATCCTCATAAATATTCTTCGTATCTATTTGAAAACGTACTTTTTTACAATGGCAAGATCCTTCAAACATTTATTACTCTTATTTTATTAGTCCATTTCTTGAATCAACTA
>MDSW01195899.1_pt1 | contig 12172 bp, 5 predicted proteins | sample 811171 | NCBI WGS metagenome assembly MDSW01 (sample SAMN05326641, study PRJNA326480) | marine metagenome | isolation source: seawater | place: Atlantic Ocean: North West | collected 2012
AGGCTGTGGCGCTTGGATTTACTGGCCAAAAATTGTTCGACTCTTTCAGCCAGCGCTTGTGGTTTTTGAAGAGAGGGACTGAACATCTCTCCAATTATGTTCTTTTCTGACGCGTCGAATGCATCGGTGCTGTACGACTCGGCCTTAAAAGATGCCTGGGCCCGCTCAGTGAGTTCCAAAAAGCTATCAAGGGTTGGTGAGCCGGAGTCGGGTTTCGTACTTTGGGTTACCCCCATGGCGAGGCGCGTATGAGCGATGGCGAGAAACTGTTTAAAACCCTGAACGATATTTTCGGAAAGAGTTTCGTTTTTCAATTGGTTCTGAGCGTATTCAATCCAAGAGGATTCAAATCGCTTGAGTCCCCTCGTTTGGACACTGAGGTTTTGGAGCGACTTTAAAATCTCAAGGCCATGCCGAGCTAAACTCAATTGCCGGGCAACTCTTAGGGCTTCTCCCCATGTGTTGTAGGCCGATTGGTTTTGACCGGCCAGTGCTTCGAGGTGCGCTAAATTGTTTAAAGCATAGAGTAGCTCTAAACGAATACGAATACCGGTCTCAGAGTCCAGGCTGTTTTCGCGCAGGACTTTCGCTGCATCGTGGGCGTACGCTTTGGCTTGAAGAACCCTGCCTTGCTCTTTGGCTAATTGAGCAAGTCCGATATGGGTCAGAACCGACTCTTGCTCCGGACTGAAGCCGCGAATACCGGCCGTTACATCATTGGGATTGGAGGGGACAACCGCGACAAACAGACCGCTCTCCACAGTTCTGAGCAAGCTTGGGTCTTGGATACCTTTGATAAAGTCCAAACCGTGGCGAAAAGCCGAAATGGCTGCGCGGGTTTTTCCTTGAAGAATTCTCGTTGTGGCCAACCCCCGAAGCGTGGCCAAGGTGCGCTTGGGATTCTCACTGAGAGGCTCACGTTCCATCTCTTCGAATATCTTTTCTGATTTATCGTAATGTCCGAGCATAAATTCGATGGCCGCTAAGCGGCTTCTCAGATCTGCCTGACGTGGTTGACCTTTAAGAGTCTTGGATAAATCCAATGCCGTTTGGGTCATGTCCAAGGCGACATCCCAAACTTCTTCATGCATTGCGGCGCGACCAAACTGCTCGCGGTACAGGACCTCTCTTAGGCCGTTGCGAAAGGGTATTCCTGTTTGTTCTCGAGCAAGAAATGCGGCAAATGCGGCGTCGGTTTTACCGAGAGCCATGAGTGCATTGCCTTCGTTAAGCTGCAGCGCTCCCCAGAGCTCAGGGTTATTTTCGGCGTCGACCAAATCCTTGGCGGTCTGAAAGCTTTCAATGGCTTGTTCTAAGAGGCCATCTCCTGGGTTGCTGTGCTCGAGTTGCATTCTAAGCCAACCCAGCGCGAGGTGAGCTTCTGGGAATCGAGGATAAAGCGTCAGTGCTTTCTCAAGTTGTTTTTGGGCCAAACTGAGCTGATTGGGAAACACATAAGTGAGAACCAAGCCAAGCCCATAATGCGCCAAGCGGTCCCGAGGGTTTTGGCGTATGGCCTTCCGATAATGCCTAAGCGCTTTTCTCAACTCACCGGTTTCTGCGCAAAGGGTGATGTAGCGCCGATGGGCTGTAGCGTTGGTGCGTGATGACTTCACGAGCCGTCGATAGAGTTTTCTGGCCAGTTTTTTATTGCCATTTTTCTCGGCAGTCTCTGCTTCACCCAGCGCGATGCGGGCAATGACCTTTCTGGCTTTACGTGTAGATGCACGGTGGCTGGGGAACTTTTCGAGCAAGAGGTCGAGAGCCTGTAGGGCTGCTTCGAAATCTTGATTGGCGAGAGCAGCATCGGCTAGTTTTTCCAAAACCTCCTGCATGACCATGCCCGCGTTTGGCCATGTGACTGACAGGCTTTCAAGCCGACGCTGGGCGCTTTCGGGGTTTTTCTCTTGTTGCAATTCGGCTTGAAGGATACCCGCACGCACTGCAATGGTTGGGTGTGTCGCGTGCCGATGAATAATCGTTTCCAGTTCACCATAAGGATTGTTGATCCCATTTTGAACGACTTGCTCTAACCAGATTTGGATGGCAGCGTTGCGGATGAAGGGCTCGGTGGCAAATTTGGGGTGATTGAGCCGGGTGACGAGATTTTCAGCCGCCTCTAAATCACCTAACTCTAAGGCTAGATTAATCAAACCCAATAGACTTCTGGCCTGCCAATTGCGTTCAATGGTTTGGTCCTGACTCAGTTTGTTCCAAATCTTAAATGCTTCACCGGTTTCACCCTTCAGTCGATGAACCGTTGCCTTAAAAAGCGCGGAACGTTTGTTGAGAAGGTTGATATCGAGTTTTTCAGCGGGGGCCACTTCTTCTTCAAGCTCTTCTACGGCCTTTTTCAATGCTTCGGTTCGGATGAGGCTATCACCATCGAGTTTCTTTCTAAGTTGAAGCTCGACGATGTCGATGGTTAGTATCCAGCCTTCAACGCTGTTTTGACTTAGGCTTCGCGCGCGTTCGAGAATATTGATGGCGAGTTCGACAGAGCCAATGTGCGCATACTCTTTGGCTAGAATTCGGTGGGCCTTCACACTGAACTTGGGGTGTGTGGCAATGATATGCCGCAACATAAACCGTCGCAGTGCGGGCTGTGGTTCGGTTGTGGCGGCATGGAGCAATGCGGCTGCATTGGTGTTGGGCGGAAGCATGCCATCGAAAGGCAGGGCGAAGATATCCAGATCTCCGGCGCCAGCCGCAGTGTAGACCAACCAAGCATCTCCCGGACGTACGAATATTTCCCCATCCAAAACCGGTGTGAGAGGTTTTGGCGGAGAAGGTGGCCCCGCCTTTTTGGTTCTCGAGGTAAAAGGTAGACTCCAGAGACTCGGGGTGTCGTTTGCATCAATGGACCCATCTCCATTGATATCATCCACAAAGCGCACAAAGATGAGCTCTTCTGCGCCGTTAGGACGGGTGATAAATGTAGGCAGCCCCTCGGCATAAATGGATTGAGTGATGGGGTGAGTTTGTTTGAGGACCAAATCTCTCAGATAAAGGCGTGGAATATTTTCACCGGGCTCCACAGAGACAAAGGCCATGTAGCGGCCATCTTGGCTTAGGGTGGGGTCCCAGCCATGGTCGACAATTTCTGCTTGGTCGCCGCTACTTAGATTGATGGAACGAATCCCGGGCTGGCGGCTCTTTTTTGAGCGTGAGGTAAAGTAAACATGAACACCGTCGGGGTGGCATACAGGCGTACTGTCGGCACCTTCACGGGACGTGAGTTTACGCTGATTTTTCCCATCAGCATCCATGATCCAGATATCACCCTTGACGTCTGCGCGTTTGGATACCCAGACAATCTGTTTGGAATCCTGGGTAAAGACCGGTGAGGTGTCATCGGTAGAATGCTTGGTGAGTCGAAGGGGCTCGGTACCCGGCTCCGCCGATTGCAGATAGATATCAAGATTGCCGGCTATTTGCGCGGCGTAAGCCAATTGGTGATTGTAACCAGATACCGCGGGTTGCAGCTGGTCTTCAGTCGCATTGACCAGTGGAACGGGCCGAGTAAGAAACTGGCCCTCTTTTTGTTCAAACGTAGGCGCAAAATGAGACGTGAGAGTTGTGCCACAACCGCTGACCCAAAACGCTAAAAGCGTGAAGAAAAAGTATGGATTACTGAATCTCTGCACTGGTATCCTTTTGGGTCCAGGTACCATCGCGACTTTCAAATGGCGTACCTTTGGGACTTCGACTTAAAATAAATTGCCGATAAATGAGGATGACTTGAGCACGATGGGATTCTTGCAAATGGTCGTGCTGGCTGATGACCCAGTTGATGATTGCCTCACGGTCGTTTGTTTCTTGTTCTAAAACCTGGTTTCTCAAATTCTCTTGCTCGGCACCTATATCGGAGCACTTGCGGCTCACGAGTTGACCTTGATTGGTTTCCCCCAAACAACCCTTTTCTTTAAAAGTGTTGATGTCGTCTCGGTTGAAAAGCTGCCGGCGCCTAGCCTGAAGCGCCAGTTGGTCAAGGCTTTGTTCTGTTGCCTGGAGCAGTTGAGCCTCGTCTCGGACAGTTCCCAGGAGCATTTCCTCTTCAGTCAGGGGCTCAAAGCTTCCCATGAGTTGATGCTCTAAGCTTGTTTTCTGACTGATGTTCACGGTTTTGATCGTGAAACAGCCACCTAAGAGTAGGCATGTGATTGGCAAGAAATAGTTAAGGTGCTTCATGATTCCATCCCAGTGATTTAGCTAGGTAGCGATCTACGTAGCTTTGGAAATAAGGGTCAATGACCTTTTCGGTAATGGCGTATCGCCTTAGGAGTTCTCGGTCGATGGGTCGAAAGCCGATGTTGGTTCCTGGAATACTCAATCGGGTTGTATAGTCTAGGTCCATGTTTAAATTCTCGTGCCGAATCCAGGCCGTCACCTCATGGATGTTGATGAGTTGCAGATTATTCCGTGTTCTTTGGATCTGACTGTCTTTGCTTTCGGGGTCCAATAGTTGCAAAAAGCGGTCGAGAGTCTTCTTGCCAATCTTTGTAACGTTGACATCAAGGTTGATGTCTCGCTGGGTAGGGGCGGCGAAAAGAGAGAGCCTCATGTCTGCGCTCAATTCAGAGTCAGTCCCTGGCTCAAGGTCGAGTTTAGCAAAGTTGCTGGCATCGATATTCGAAGCTTGAAGGACCAGTAAGCCACTGAACTCCCGCTTGGCGTTCAGTTTCAATGTGAGATTACCCAGTACGTCTCCGCCAAGTAACTCTGTGCTAAAATGATTCGCGCTTAAAGTCCCGTTTCGGATCTTGGCATCCAGCAGAATATTGCTGAGTTCATAGTCCCCAAATTTAAGGTAACCAATTTCTAAGCCTGCCTCCTGCCGATAGGGGCGTAAGTCTTCGTAATAAACTTTGCGACTTGTCTCTTGTTTGGCTGAAGCAGCCTCGGTGTGTAGATAAAGAGTTCCCCCGCCCACAGCAATGCCGTGCGCGATACTCATGTTGCTGGGATGATTATAACTTTCGAAGAGAACGTTCATGGGGATTTTCCCCATCAGGCCTTGGAGTACAAAATCAGGGTTCTTGATGCTTAACGCATCACACTCCATATCGCCCCGGATGGCGATGGCTCCATCTTGGATTTGAATGGTCCCATTTAAATCGAGCTTCCCGTCCAACGTGGGTGCATCACGAATAATTTGCCAAGGTTTCTCGGATTTGACTTTGACCCGACCTTGCAGCTGAGCTTTGACCCCGGGTAATTTTTCTCGCAGCAGGGCTCCAGAGGCCAATGTACGAATGGGATGATGAACAAGTCCTTTAAGCTTGATCAAGATATCTTGGTCGTTGGATTGCACCAAAGAGCGTTCCACATTGAGGTCTTTACCAAACCGGTAGGTGGCTTCTTGATGAATTTTGAGTTCTTTCAGTGGCCGATTTAAACTGTTGTGTTCAAAGTGATTGGCACTCAGGTGGTGCCGCATCTCAATGGTTTGGTTCAATATGTCGAAAGAAAGAATGCCACTGGCTTTTGACATAGCAATGCCGGCGCCCAGTTCACTGGCGGCCCAGTCTAATCTGGTGAGCGTGGCTTTGTCATTGGTGGATGTTTTGAATTTTAAATCTAGGTCTTTGAAGGCGGCTGCATTGTGAACCACCTTAGGCGCTTGAATATTTATTTTCAGATTTGCGGTGAAGCCCAGCTCTCCGCTCAGTGTTTGCATCCAACGGCCCACGTAGTCCACCAGTGGCTGTGCTTCTGTTTCCCATTGGTCTACATCTTCTAGGATAGGCAGGGGAGGCATCACTGCTTCTTGCTTCAGCTTCTCGAAGGCAATGGGCCCATTCAAATCCATAATGAATTGACCTTCTGCATCCAGTTGACTTGGGTAGTTTGGATTGGGGCCAGCCCAATATAGAAGCTTTTGCAGGTCGTGGACTTCAGTAGTCAGGTGGAATCCTGAAAAGGAGGCGGCTCGAGGTGAGAGTTGGTTGATGTTACCATTGACCCGAAGGTCGATAAGGTCATCTACGTTGGCCGTAGATTCTTCAAACATTAAGGCCTGTCCTCTTTTGCGAAAAGATAGCTGCGCAAGAGCCTTCTCAATTGCGATGCTTTTTTCAGGCGCTGGCAAAGTGATGGTTTGCGCGGTGAGGTCAAGTTTGTGGGTTAGGTTTTTAGCCTCTATATCGTCAAGGGTACCTTGGGCATGGGCCATGAGATTGGCGAGGTGTATATCACCTTGTTGGATTTTGCCTGTCTTCAGATTCAAACTGTAGGTTAATGGAGTCTTCGCAGAAAGCCCGCCCAAGATAGCACTGGGGCCATCCAATTTGAATTCAGCTTGTATCTGAGCAACAGAGGCTTGAGATGCATAAACCGCAGGAATCAGGGCTTGTACCTCTATTTGGGTCTCACCGTTGGGAACGGGTGTGGTCCAGTCGCTAAGATTGGTGGTTGCTTCAAAGCCTAAACGAGCAGACTGCATGGACGCCTGCGGGGCCTTAACGCTTATCACCATGTTATCTGAGGAAGCATGTATTTTGTCGGCTTCATAACGAACGGAGAGATTGCCATTTAAGGATTGCAAGGTGTTGAGACCAGAGCGAACACTGACGTCCTTAGTCTCTAACTCGGCTTCCAGGATGAGGTCGCTGATGGCCTCCGGCTTGAGACTTGGTAACGTGGTGGGCTTGACCCGCAAGATTGTTTTTCCCGATGCGGTGAGAGGGACTTCAAAGATATCCAGAAAAGGTTGCAGGGAGTCGAAATCGAGTTGAAGGTCGAGATCTCCGGTTGAGAGAGTGGGTTGGGTGTAAAGCTGTTTGGCCTGGAGCTGGGTTTTAAGATGGGTTTGTTCTCCAAGCCCCAGTTCAAGGGTTGTGACTTTTAGCTTGCCTTGAGCCAAGTCCAAGCCAAGCTCACTTTGGACAGAGATGGAATCATTTGCCATGGGCAGCGAGAGTTCACTGGTGAACTCGATTGTATCGGATTGGGTTGTGTCGAGCTGGATTTGTATGTGGGGTGCACCTTCAAGGGTCAGTTTTGAAGAAGCTGCAATGCCAATCTTTGTATACTCGCTGATGGTTTTTAATTGGATACGGGTTTGGGCGAGCCCATCGCCAAGGGCCAAAGAGCCTTCAAGCATAAGCCCTTCTAGGTTTGCCTTATATTCAGGGTCGTGAGCCCTTAATTGTTTAAGTTCAACTTGGATATTGTTGATGGCTACAACCAAAGGCCAATGCTGCGTAGGAATTTTTGGAAGAACAAGCTTTAGACTTGTCTCAGTTCCGGTTTCGGTCTCTTTGGCTGCTTCTTCGACCGCTTGGGGTTGACCATTTTTGTAAACCGCTAATCCTTGGATCACAAAGTCACTGATCTCAACCCGGGTCCACGATTGATTTGTCCAGTTCCAACCAATGTGAAGAGATTGAGTTTCCATGGCGAAAGGGTCGTCGTCTTTATTGCCCAACTGAATAGATTCGAGACGCAATCCGTCTAAGACGGAGAATTGAAATGTACCGATGTTGAGTTGGGAGCCGAGGGCTTGACTGGCTTGGGTCTCCACCATGGATTTGAGGCGAGCATCGCTTAAATAAATGCGCGCGCCGATGACTGCAGAGCTTAAGATTATCCCGGTGATAAGCACAGCTATCCCGATGCGGCGTAAGCCGGATGCGATGCGCTTTGAGGGAGATTCAGCCATGACTTTCACTATCCGATTTTTTCAAGAAGTGCACACCTTGTCGGTGAATTTGCGGTGCGCTCATTTCATCTCTTTTGAGCATTTCCCGGCGGGTCAGCTCATTGTATAGAAGATGAAGCTTTGGAGGTGAACATGCGAGCGGCGGCTATTTATTCCGTTATTTTTCTAAGTCTGTTGGGACCGGCGACAGGTTTTGCTGAGACTCTGGTCGTTGAGACTGAAAATGGCGATTTCGGAGCAGGGGTGGCCACAGAGCACCGTATTGACGGTGAGAAACTCGTCGTTGTGCTTCGAGAGGGAGCCGATGCTGAAGCCATCGCTGCTGTCTTGCGCGAGCGGTTGGCTCAGGTCGAGATCACGGTACAGGCGCAGAGTCTGGTCTTAAGTGGTGTAGAGCCCATGACACTTTTGGGGCAGTTGTCTCGGGTGCATGTGACCGGTGAAGGGGAAGACGACAACCCGTTGGGAGCTCTAAGTGCTCTTGGCGGTGGAATAAAGATGGCCGACCAAAGTGGTGAGGGCAGCTCCATTCGAGCAGGTAAGCCCATTGCTGCCGCACCTCAAGTTAAGTCTCATGAAAAAAACGAACGCTTGGTAGGACAGGTTACACGTGTGACCCGCGGCGACTTCCCCGAGGTCACCTTAGAGTTTAGGGTTCGCTGGCCTATCCAAGCTGGTCCCTTAAAGGGCAAGTGGCGAAAAGGTGCTCTGGTGAAGGCCACGGTTTTAACCAGCCGGGATCTGAAATCTAAGGCCATGCAGAAGAATCTTTTGGCTTATTACTTGGAGCCGGGAGACCGTATTTGGGCGCATCTTGTGGTGAACGAGAAAGGCGAGGCCACCATGGACTGGTTGGAGCGCCGAGTGGTGAAGCGAAAGTAAGTTTTAGAGGAAAATAGTTGGGCCGCTGCCGGATTCAGGTCCGCTCTCAGAGTCATCGTCGAGAGATTCGAGCTGGGACTTCACATCTCGGTATCCCGGTGCGCTTCCATTGACCTTTTCAAAGTAGCTGCGTGCTTCGTTTTTAACACCCATGGCCAAGTAGGCCTTTGCAATTTCATAGTGCAGGGCAATTTGCTCATCGCCATGGATATTTTCGCTGTGGAGTGCCTTAAAGTAAGTGGCTAAAGCTTCAGCGGCTTTGCCTGCATCCATTTTGCACTGCCCTAAGAGCGTTAAAGACGTAATTTTATAGGCCGGAGATCCTGCCGCGAGACTAAGCTCTCGAGACGCATCATCGACCATCCCCATCTCTTTGTAGGCAATGCCCAGGTTGTAGTGGGTGTCGTAGTCTGTATCGGCTAACTCGCTGGGCAAATGCTGCTTAAGGCTTTGAAATTCAGATGCCTGAAGCAGTGGAGGAAGCTCTGATGTTTGAATGGGATCCAGCGCGGCAGCACCTTCTGGACTCAAGAGTTCCTCGAGTAGAAGTTCCGTCTCGTCTTTGGGCTCATCGGGCTTAAGAGTTGGTTTGACCTGTGCTGCTGCGAGAGATTCCAAAACCGGGTGGGACTTGGCTAAGTGAATCAGTCCAGGGTGGCCGGGATAGGTCTCGAGCAGTGTTTTTAAGACATCTTGCGCTTCCTCTGGCAGGTCGTGTTGGAGAAAGAATCTGATCTCATCCATTTCCGATTGCAGAGGTGGGTAATCACCGTGAGGAATCTTTGCCACAGGTGGTGGCGCAGTCATGGTGCGCTCCATATCATCGGTTTTAACCACTGGCGGAGCGGCGACCGTTCCCGTAGCGTTGGGGGCCGGTGCAATGACCGGGGGCGCTTTCATGGTACCTGAGAGAGGCGGTGGTGGAGCCAGGACAATTCCCATTTCGCTGGGCTCATCCTCGTCGTCGATATCGAAATCTAAGTCGATTTCGTAGTCGCTTTCACCCGGGTCGTAAGCTTTGATTTCGCCGCTATCGTCTTCCTGAACACTTTGGAGTAACCACTCTGAGGGCTCCGAGATGTTGATTTCATCTAAGGTCTGGAAGTGATCTGCAGGGGGCGGCGGCGGGACTTTTATAATTTCGTCGGCTTCGTCCAAATCGATTTCGGCTGCCTCTTTGGAAGGCTTGTAACCCAGTTCGTGGGTAAAGGCGCCTGTGGAGTTGGGTGGCAGTGAGATGGCCGGACTTTCTAGGGTGGGCTCATAATTAGCCAAGGGTCCGTAATTGGCGAGAAGCTCGTTACCATCGGGATGTTCTGGGGCGTGGTGCAAAAGTTCCTGCAAGTCGCAGAGGGCTTCTTCACGGAGCCCAGCTTTGTGTGCCGTGCTGGCCATGGTCCACAAAGTGTTCAGGGCCTCTGCTGTTTTCCCACTTTGAAAAAGCCAATCTCGCTTGCGACTCAGCACATTTCTGTTGTCCGGCGAGAGAATAAGAGCGTCGTCTAAATGTTCGAGCGCTTTGTCCAAACGTTGGTAACGTGCGTAAACATCACACTCTTGAACGATTTTCTCCAATGCAGACATTTGTGGCTCTTGGGGATCGACCAGGGCGGGATTCGGCCCTGCATGGCTGTGCCGAGCCAGTTCTTTTTGAGCGTCAGCATTGTCTGAATCCAAATTTAGGATTTGCTCAAGAATGTTTTTTTCTGACGCCATGTCCCCTACGGCTTTCAAATGGTGAAACAGATCCCACAATACTTCAATAGCCTGCGGAGTCTGTCGCAGTAAAATGAAGCTCTTAGCCAGCATTGCCAAGACGTGTCGGTTATTTGATTCGATCTCTCGGCAAGTCTCAAGATTTGCCAGCGCTTTTTCTATTTCATTGTTCTTGAGACATGCTTGCGCCAATTGGAGGCGCGTTTCAAGGTCACCGCCTGTTTGGGCGATTAGCCTTTCGGTCAGCTCAATATAACCCTCGGTATTCTTGGCTTTTTGGTGAAATTGGCAGGCCTCTCGTAGAACTTTGGTCGCCCGCTCCCCATAACCGATTTGGCGCAGAGCATTGGAAAATTGAATTTGATTGCCCACGTCCAGAGGGTCAATTTTTACAACCTTTTCAAGTACTTCCGCCCTCTTTCGGTGTTCTTCGTTTTGCTGCAGGATTTGGCAAACCCGGCGGTATTCACGGGCAGCATCTCGGGTAAGCCCCAGTTGCTGGTAGGTGTCGGCCAAGGTTAGTGCGGTTTGCACATGTTGGGGTGACATTTTTAAAATTTGTTTGTGAATGGCACAAGCTTTGAGCAAAAAGCCCTGAGCATCGTAAAAAGTGGCCACAGCCTCATAAATTTCGATGGCATCATCGATGTTGCCCATGCGCTCGTGAAGATCGCCGAGCTTGAGCATGGTGCGAATATCGTTGGGATCTAGGTTAACAAGACGTTCGAATTCCCGGACCGCTTTGTCGAGGCGGCCTTTTTCTAAATGCTTGAGCGCATTCGCTCGAATCTTGTCTTTAGGGAGGGCCATGGTTGGCCTCCAAAGAGCAGGGCCGGGCAGCCCTGAGTTGTCAGGCTCATTAAGCCTGACAATCTTAGTTCGCTCGTTCTAAGTACTGACCGGTGCGGGTGTCCACCTTGATGGATTCGCCTTCGTTCACAAAGAGTGGAACGTTGACCACAGCACCTGTTTCCAGGGTTGCGGGCTTGGTAGCTCCTTGGGCTGTATCGCCCTTAACGCCTGGCTCACACTCAGTGATTTTGAAGATAACCTGCTTTTCAACTTCTAGAGTAATGGCGCGGCCATTCCAGAAGAGTACAGATACCGTGGCGTTTTCAATGAGCCACTTGGCCATGTCGCCAACTGCATCTTTATCCACAATCACCTGTTCGTAGGTGGTGTTGTCCATGCATGCGTAGTGCTCACCATCGCGGTAGAGATACTGCATTTCTTTTTCTTCAATATCCGGCTTCCCAATTTTTTCACCAGACTTGAATGTCGGGTCCAAAACGCGTCCTGAAATTAGGTTCTTGATTTTGGTTCGTGTGAATTGGTTACCCTTGCCTGGTTTAACGTGTTGAAAATCAACCACAACATAGGGCTCGCCCTGATACTCAATTTTTAAGCCATTACGAAAATCTGAAGTTTCAAACATATTTAGATGCTCCTCGGGCGGCACGTGTAGCACAGGAAGCTAGCTTGGTAAACGTAATACCGCCTCGAGTGCCAACTCATAGGATGCAACGCCGAACCCACAGATCACACCTTGGGCAATGCCGCTTAAGTATGAGTGATGACGGAACTTTTCCCGTGCATGAACGTTGCTAAGGTGAACTTCTACGAAAGGAATGGACACGCCCGCAAGCGCATCTCGAAGGCTAATGGAAGTATGGGTCAGGCCGCCAGGATTGATGATGATGGCATCGCATTGGCCCATAAGCCCATGGATGTGGTCGATGATGGCACCTTCATGGTTACTTTGAAAAGCAGTGAGCGTGGAACCAGCTGTTTTTGCTTTGTTTTCGAGCAATTGGTTGATGCTCTCGAGTGTTTCGTGGCCATAGACCTCGGGCTCTCGCGTGCCCAATAAGTTTAGGTTTGGGCCGTGGATCAGTGCAATTTTCATCCTCA
>MDSW01049193.1_pt1 | contig 12170 bp, 14 predicted proteins | sample 811171 | NCBI WGS metagenome assembly MDSW01 (sample SAMN05326641, study PRJNA326480) | marine metagenome | isolation source: seawater | place: Atlantic Ocean: North West | collected 2012
CGGCTATCTGTTATTTTAAGATCCAAATCATCACGACATTTGGCCCTCTCATGCGTGCATCGGAGTTTTGTTGGTAAATATGGACAATATATCGCGAGTAACTCTCAATTCGAAACATCAATGAAACGACTAACTTCTGGTGTGACGTTCGATGTTAGTCTCTCCCTAAACCTAGCCAACACTTGCGTAGACCTTTTTTTTTGACATAATTACGTTTTGATTCGCCAATTAAACGCAGAAAAAAGGCTACTTTTGTAGCCTAAGGGGGGCTCTATGGAGGGGGTTATTGATCTCAGCTACGAATCGCTGAGCGACAAGAGCAACATACCAGACACAATCAGTCGGGGGTGGGTTGCTGCAGAGCTAAATGAGAGTGACTGGACAATCGCAGTTAGTGATGAAGCGCTCAAAGAAATCGACCAAATGGTTGACCTTATGCGCAATCAACCGTTACCAATATTGCTTCGCAACGTTATGGATTTTGATTTAATTCACCTTCGCAAATTGTACAAAAAAGTGAAAAAACTCTGTGACTGCGGCGCTGGTTTCGCTGTCATAGATAAATTACCCATAGATGAATACGATATTGACGAGACGCTGGCTGTTTACTGGGTTCTTGGGCAATTATTAGGCACAAATGTTGCGCAAAAATGGAATGGCACCATGATCTATGATGTCACTGATACGGGTCAAAAATATGGATATGGTGTCAGAGGCTCAGCCACGAATGTAGAGCTTGTATTCCATACAGACAATGCCTTTGGCATTGCAGTGCCGGATTATGTGGGCTTGCTATGCAAATATCCAGCGAAAACCGGCGGCTTGAGCCGTTTTTGTAGTCTTTACACTGTTCATCATCGTTTGGCAGAGCGATATCCACAGGCGCTGAAGCGTCTTTACGAGCCTGTTTATTTTGACAGGCAAGCAGAACACGCTCCAGGTAAGCCAAAAACTACGCTGGCACCAATGTTTAGCTGGCAAAATGGGAGATTGCGTTGTCGGGCAAACAGTTCTCTGGTTCGAAAAGGGTATGAAGTTGCCGGCATTAAAATGGATCATGATCTCGCGAACGCATTAGACGTTATCGACGACGTAACATCATCATCAGATTTGTGGATAGAGGCACCATTAAGGCGCGGTCAAGTTCAGTATCTTAACAATCATGAGCTTGGACATTATAGATCAGATTTCGTTGATCACAGCGATCAATCAAAAAAACGACATCTCTATCGATTGTGGCACCGTAATTTTGGTGGGATCAGTTATGACGGATGAGAAGGTGAACGGAACTGTCTCCCGCCACTTGAAGATAAAGTTTGGAGGTGATAACCAAGCTGCGCCGCCAAAAAATAAGTCTCAAAAACATCAGTATATTTTCACAGATTGGAAACCAAACTGACATAAAAGTGTAATTTGTGCACCTTAAACATGTGTTCACACGTATTGTGTTTCCTCCCTAAACTCGGTTGGCCTTTGTGCCAACCTTTTTTCTTGATTTTTGCTGTTTCCAAATGCTCTAGCAGTGTGTTGCTAAACTATGAATCTGAGTAATTGACAAGTCCGAGATTTGTCCATTTCACGATGTCACAAAAATGTAACACCCATTCAATAATCTTGGATAGGGGTTTAGTAAACTTGGCAAGAGTCAATGAAGCTAAGAAAAAAAAGACAGATTATCGAGCGAAAAACATCTGATGAATGGCAAGTCAAAGCGGTCATCAGGACACCCAAAATTGCCAACTACAAGCTTCAATCACTTAGATCTGGGGAGTGCATCACTATTTCCAAGGATGAATTCACGAAAAGATTTGAATGTAAATCACAACCACGCACGGCTGACCTTGGAGAGTTACTCACGAGAATGGCACTTTATGGACCATTTTAACATGGCGGTAGTTAAAATTTTTTCTACTTCAAGGATACATAATGATAAAGAAACGTGAGCTTAAAAAAGTCGACAACTTGTTTGATGATCTTCTGGATGAGTTTGTTGAACTTGAAGTCGAAGACTCAATTATCCCTGCTGAACTTTTGTCAGAATTTCAATCGCGCCAAAAACAAGATTTAGATAACAAAACTTATTACAAGAATCTTCTTAAGTTGCAAGCCGAGCTAATCAAGCTACAAGATTGGGTTGTTAATACGAATACTAAAGTACTCATTATATGTGAGGGGCGAGACAGTGCTGGCAAAGGTGGTGTTATAAAGCGTATCACTCAGCGAATGGACCCACGAGTAGCTCGAGTTGTTGCGCTTCCCAAGCCAACTGAGCGGGAAATCTCACAATGGTATTTCCAACGCTATGTGCCTCATCTTCCTGCGGGAGGCGAAATCGTTCTCTTTGACCGATCTTGGTATAACAGAGCGGGTGTTGAGAGAGTCATGGGCTTTGCATCAAAAACTGAAATTAAGCAATTTTTCCAAGATGTGGTCGAATTTGAGAGGATGCTGATTCGTTCTGGAATTATTTTGCTAAAGTACTGGTTTTCCATCACAGACGATGAACAGCAATTTCGTTTTAAAATGAGAATCCACGACCCAATGAAGCAATGGAAATTATCAGAGATGGACCTTCAAAGCCGGGTCCAATGGGAAAAATATACAAAGGCGAAAGAGGACATGTTCGACCGTACTTCAACTAAAGACGCTCCTTGGTATATTGTTGAAGGAAACGAGAAGCGGCGTGAAAGATTAAACTGCATGTCGCATATTCTCTCAAAAATTCCCTACCACGAGATCCCTCATAAAATTATCGATTTGCCAGAGCGTGTTTTTGAACCCGACTATGAACGCCGAACCATGCCGGATGAACTTTATGTTCCGAAGATATTTTGATTCAATTTCATGTCTAATCGTCATCAAGCTTTAGCTCAAACTTATCAACGATAGAAATTGCTGGTTTGCCTTTTGGCTCGGTGAAATCAACATCCTCTATACCGCATGAAATTGCAAAACAGGCTAATGATATAGCTTTAGGGATCTCAACAACCTTTCCTTTGCGTTCACCCTTTTCATAATACTGAACCGTTCGCAGTTTAAGGCCTAACTTGCGAGCAGCCTTGGTTTGATTAAATCCATGAGCCTTGCGCCATCTCTTGAATTCTTTTGGTTTCATATCAAAATCAGAAGGTTGTTTATTTTTATGCAATATTTGCGTTTTTTATATGTACATTTTGCATACTGATGATATATTTGCAACATGAAAGTCGGAGCCATTGCATATAAAAAAACAAAAAAAGGCGTCAAAATATGCCTAGTGACAAGCCGTCGACATACCGGAACGCTGACCTTACCCAAGGGACACGCAAAACAAAACGAGGTGATGGCGAAAGCTGCCTTGCGCGAACTTTTTGAAGAAGCTGGCGTTGTCGGCAAAATAATCAAAAAATCTAGACCAATCCTTTTTTCTTCGAAAAATGACGAAGTCGATGATGTGTTATATTTTTTTGTAAAAATAAAACAAACCTGCACATTTTGGCCAGAGCAACATATTCGTGACAGAATTTTCCTCACTTTAGATGAGGCAATTGAAAAAAGAACCAGCAAAGCTACAAAAAAGATATTACGATTGCTGGTAAAAAATAACTCCCTTGTTAGACGCATTTCACAAAAACGAAGTCATTCAGCACAACCAGTTTTTTTACACAAAAAGAAATTCTGGAAAAAATCATTCACGCGTTAGCAACTCAAAAAGACGATTCAGCAAAGGGAGAAAGCGTGTTTAAAACACTTTGGATTTCAATTATTTTTATTGCGTGTGGAGCAATCGCAAGTTCGTTCGCAACCACTGATCAATCTATTCAACCAAACGAACTTATTGGCGTCTGGACCACATCAGATAATGGCCCAAATCATCTGATGGAGCCTGATAAAATCACGAAAAACTGTCAGAGCTTTAAGATGGTAATTCATGCCGATTTAAGGGTCGAAGCGATAACACAAGGAAATGATGGCGGCTACATGTTCTGGGCAGTAGCGGAAACGCCATGCTCACTAAAAGATAATATGCTGGCTTGCGCGATGACTGTATATACTGAAAGGCGAGTAATATCTGTAAATAAGCCTGTTGCTTGGTCACTTAGTCGCATTCGGGACGGGGTATATGACTCGACCACCATGATAGGCAACAACGTAACTGACACAATGTATCGTTGTGATCAAAAGATTCAGGACACAAGTCTGATAACATCTCGAACCAAGATATAGACCTATTGGCGCTGTTATCGATTTACGAGCACGCCTTATGCGACTTGTTTGCCACCACAATATACTGAACCCACCACCGGCAAATTATCACGTAATCTGAACCTGACTATATCAGCTCGACTTCCGACTTTTAGACGCCCTCTATCGTCGAGGCCAACGGCATCTGCTGGCGCGGACGTCACACTTTGAATACCTTTTTTAAAATCACCAAGGGCGTACCCTAATTTTACTGCGCCTAACAGTAGCGAGGCTGGAATGTAATCTGAGCTAAGAATATCCAGAAGCCCTGCTTTGCCACAATCTTCTGCAGCAACATTGCCAGAGTGTGATTGCCCACGAACTATGTTTGGCGCACCCATGATAATGGATTGATTAAATTGTCGACAAGACTCGGCAGCCTCGATAGTGGTTGGAAACTCAGCAAGCCTCACGCCTGCAGCAGCCGATGCCTCAACGTCTCCCACTGTGGTATCATCATGGCTTGCCAGAACGGCATTAACGTCTTCAGAAAATTTGATGGCTAAATCACGGTGTTTATCACCGTAGAGTGTTTGCAACTCAATTCGCTCAGCAAAATGCTGATCGATCTTACTTTCTGAGAATCCATGTTTACCACGCAAGTATTCACGAAGTTTTTCAACATCACGAAATTGCCTTTGGCCTGGGGTGTGATCCATCAAAGAAACCAAACCGACCCGATCTGATGAGCTAAATTCTGCCAACTCGTCTGGCAAGGTCTCCGTACATAACTCTGCGCGCAGGTGAATATAATGATTAATTTTCATGTCACCTGAATTAACCATTGAAAGAATTTTGTTTGCTGTGTCACGGGCATATTTTCTATAGCCAGTTGAGTTTTCATCCGATGGGACAGACCCAACACGAAGCGCATCAAACACAGTAGTTACACCCGCACTCGCTAACTCACGATCATGTGCGGCTACCGCGGCTTCTGAGCTCCAAAAAACGCCTGGCCGAGGCTGAATATGTCGCTCAAGATTATCAGTATGGAGCTCTATAAGTCCCGGACAAACAATATCTCCTCCGCAGTCAATTGCCCCCGAAGGAACAGCATCGGTTCGATCGATATTGATAATTCTATCTTCGTCAAAACTAATTAAGCCGACAAATTCATCAAATTCGCCGACGATGTGAGCGTTAGCAAGTGTTATAGCGTTCATCAAATTGTCACACAATCATGTTAAAGCTTTCAGATAACGTGGAAACATTGCAGCAATATGACAAAATATTAGCTTTATGGTGGAATATGGATTTGGCATTCAGACGTTACGCGGTATATTATATTCCAAGGGAAGGCAGCCAACTTGCCAACTTTGGTGACAAATGGCTGGGTTGGAGCCTGATCGATGGAGATTTTATTGAACGTCTCAATGGTCCATTGATTCCCGCTGATTTAACAAAACTTACTCAGGCACCTCAGAGATACGGCTTTCATGGTACGCTGATGGCACCAATACGGTTGGGTGTTGGTTTTGGACAAACAGCATTTATCAACTCAGTAAGGCAACTTGCCAAAAAGCAAAAGCCATTCGACTTACCAAGCCTTAAGGTTTCTATGCTCGACCATTTTTTGGCCTTGGAATTAAGCGAGCCCTGCGCACAGCTTCATGAACTGGCTGCAACATTTGTTACTAACCTTCACAGCATGCGGCGTCCCCCTAGCGAAACTGAAATAGCTAAACGGATGCGTGCCAAACTTAGTGATCGGCAGCTTGAATTACTCAAAACTTGGGGGTATCCCTATGTCTTAGATGAATTTCGGTTTCACATGACTCTCACGGGCAAGTTGGGAATAGAAAAATTAACTTCGATGAAGCCTACTCTCAAAACGTTACTCAACCCTTTACTCAAACAAGCGATTCAGGTGACCGATGTAGCGGTGGTAGGCGAGTCTGAAACTGGAATGTTTCATCTCATAGAACGGGTAGAACTCGGCAATTAGAACTCTTTAGTTGTCAATGGTCGACATACGCAACCAATCGATCAAGAGCAACTTCAATCGGCCCATTGTTTTCAACAACAAACGCGCCTTTCGGCTGTTCGCGCGTATCACGCTCTAAACGACGTCGAATTTCATCATTATTTTCTCGGCCCCTCTGATGTAAACGTGACGCCAAAATATCTGGTGAAACAGAAACCCAAATTATTGACAAATCTGGAAATGTCTCAAGCATGCCATCAATTTCATGACGCGAGCCATTAAATATAACATCTTTTCCAGCTTTTAAATCTTCAAGACAAGATCTTGGAATTCCATAAGATAAACCATGCGCACGCCATGAGAACAAAAACGCATCATCGCGTGCTAGCCGATCAAACATGCTTTGACTCGTAGGACAATGACATTCACCAATGCCATCTTGGGGTCTAGTGATGTAACGCTGGACAATCTTCAATGCGGGCAAACGTGTTGCTAACCCATTCAATAAACTATCTTTTCCGCTGCCCGATGCCCCCACAATCGTGAAGAGGCGCCCGTTCCGTTTGCCGCCATTAGTCATGGTCAACACTGCCAGACAAATCAGTGAGATCGATTTCGCGATCGCATACCAAATCACGCGCCATCTTATCATGGAATATACCAATGATTGCAGCGCCTTGATCGCGCGCACCTTTTACCAGATTTAGCACAGTTTCTCGATTTTCTGGGTCGAGGCTTGCTGTTGGTTCATCTAGGAGCAGGCCCGGATAAGCAGGTCCCATGCCACGTGCAATATTCACTCTCTGTTGTTCACCACCCGAAAAAGTAAGAGGTGACAATTCCCACAGTGACTCAGGAATACGAAGCTGTGACAACAAATTCCTTGCCCTAACTTCTGCGTCTTTACTGAGCAAACCAGCTTTGATCATTGGCTCACAAACGACCTTCAATGTTGATACGCGGGGCAAGACGCGCAAAAACTGGCTGACGTATCCAAGCTTACAATTTCGCATTGCAAGAATGTGCCGTGGGGTAGCGGAACCGATACTGGTATTTCCGATACTTATTGCCCCCTTTTGCAACAAATAATTGCCGTAAAGCATACGAAGCATGGTTGACTTGCCTGCACCACTTGGCCCTACCAACGCAACGCACTCTCCCGCTGAAACTTTGAAGGATACATTGTTAAGAACTGTAAGTTCAGCACCACCTTGATGGTGAAGGCAAAAACTTTTCGTCACATTTTGAACATCAAACATCTAGCTATACCTGTAAAACTGAACTCACAAGGAGTTGAGAATAAGGATGTTGTGGATCATCAAGCACCTGATCGGCTAACCCTGACTCAACTACACGCCCTTGCTGCATCACCATCATTCGATCAGCTAACATGCGCACAACCGCCAGATCATGTGTGACAATTATCACCGCTAGCCCTAACTCTTGAACAAGTCCTCGCAGCAAATCTAGCAGTCGCGCTTGAACGGAGACATCAAGCCCCCCAGTTGGTTCATCCATAAAAATTAACCGTGGTGCCGTCACCAAATTTCGTGCAATTTGCAACCGTTGCTGCATACCACCAGAAAATGTTGATGGCCGATCATCAATACGGTCGATAGCCAATTCAACCCGCGCCATCCAGTCGCTAGCCGTTATCCGGATATCACCGTAATGCCGCGCTCCAACATTCATCAACCGTTCCCCAATATTGCCACCAGCACTGACAGACATGCGCAAGCCATCGCGCGGATTTTGGTGAACATATGCCATATCAGTGCGGGCCAACATTCGGCGCTCTGGCTCTGAGAGCGAAGCTAGATCGAAAAAACCACGATCACGCACATCAAAAGAAATTGATCCGCTGTCAAACCCAAGCTGACCAGAAACACAATTCAAAAGAGTGGATTTTCCTGAGCCTGACTCGCCAACGATGCCGAGCACCTCACCAGGATACAAATCAAAACTTACATCAGCACAACCAATCTGTGATCCGTAATATTTTGTGATATTGCTCACGCGGAATAATGGTATCACGATGCTACCTCTGCAGGTTCAATACTCTGGTCTTTTTGCCGAGATGCACAGAAATCAGTATCTGAGCAAACAAACATTCGGCCTCCACCATCATCAATGATCATCTCGTCAAGGTAACTGTCATCAGCCCCACATATGGCGCAGGTTTGTGACGCCCGTAGCTGGTTGAACGGGTAATCATCAAAATCAAGACTTTTTACCTTGGTGTAGGGCGGAATGGCATAAATACGCTGCTCACGACCTGCGCCAAAAAGCTGGAGTGCCGGGCAATCATCCATTTTAGGGTTATCAAATTTTGGGATAGGTGAAGGATCCATGATATAACGGCCATTAACCTTCACCGGATAAGCATAGGACGTCGCGATATGACCATGTCGGGAAATATCCTCGTAGAGTTTGACATGCATCAGCCCGTATTCGGTAAGCGCGTGCATCTTGCGTGTCTCGGTTTCACGCGGCTCAAGAAAACGCAAGGGTTCAGGGATCGGAACTTGATAGACTAATATCTGATCTTCGGTGAGCGGTGTTTCGGGGATCCGATGGCGGGTCTGGATCAGGCTCGCTTCCGTGGTTTTTTCTGTGGTGACAACCCCGGCCGTGCGTTCAAAAAAACTGCGAATGGAAACGGCGTTGGTAGTATCATCCGCCCCCTGGTCAATCACTTTGACGCAATCATCTGGGACAAGGCAGGCGGCGGTGACCTGAACACCACCGGTTCCCCAGCCGTAGGGCATGGGCATTTCACGCGAGGCAAAAGGTACCTGATATCCCGGTATCGCCACAGCTTTGAGCAGAGCACGGCGAATCATGCGTTTGGTCTGCTCATCAAGATAGGCAAAATTGTAACTGTCCTCAAAAGGCTGATCGTCATGGATTTCAGAATGCGTTGTCATTCCCCAATCTCCAGCATAAGGGCATCTCGCCGTATCTGACGGATGAGCTCAAGTTCCGATTGAAAATCTACGTAATGCGGCAACTTGATATGTTCGACAAAACCTGTTGCCTGTATATTATCGCAATGCGATAGGACAAACTCCTCATTCTGGGCGGCAGCACCCAAATCATCCTCACCAAGTTCCCGCCACCTCAAAGCACGATCAACTAGGGCTATGGAAATGGCTTTGCGCTCCTGCTGACCAAAAACCAATCCATAGCCACGGGTAAATTGTGGTGGTTCGGTCTTGGATCCCTGAAACTGATTGACCGTTTCACATTCAGTGATTTCCAATTCACCTATTTCAATGCTAAACCCAAGTTCCGGAATGAACATCTCCACTGCAACAAAGCCGATCCTCAATTCGCCAACAAAGGCGTGATTGCGGGCATAGCCTCGCTGGGTGGAATAGCCTAGACCAAGAAGAAACCCTTCATCCCCCCTCGCCAGCGCCTGAAGGCGAACAGCGCGGCCCGCAGGAAAGGACAAAGGCTCTCTTGTAAGGTCACCTGGTTCCGCATCGCTGCATATTTCGTCCTGAATAAGACCATCCTTGTTAAGAAGAGACAGAATATGCGGGGTAGGTGCATCAGTGGGCTTGCCAACCGTTGCTTTAGGGATATCGCCATCAGCCATCAGCTTGAAATCAAGCAGTCGATGCGTGTAGTCAAAAGTTGGCCCCAGAATCTGTCCGCCCGGGATGTCCTTGAAAGTAGCGGATACACGTCGCTTGCACCGCATCGCTCCTGTATCCACCGGATTACTGTAGCCAAATCTCGGTAGAGTTGTCCGGTAGGCACGGATAAGAAATATCGCCTCAATCAGATCGCCGCGCGACTGCTTGATTGCAAGCGCCGCAAGTTCGGGGTCATAAAGTGATCCTTCGGCCATCACCCGGGCAACAGAAAGTGAGAGCTGTTCTCTGATCTGGGCAACAGAACTATCGGGAAGATCAGGGTCGCCCCGGCGTTCTTCAGCCAACCATTGATGCGCGCTCGAGATAGCCTTTTCTCCACCTTTAACTGCTACATACATCAGCATGCCTCCAGTCGGACTGTGCGGGGAAGTGCTGCCAGTTTGTCTCCAGCAGTGAGTATCAGATCCCGGCCGCAAGGATAAAGGTCAACACGCCGCATTTCATCACCACCAACGGGAAGATCGAGCCAGTGCTCCTCTTTGATTCCAGGCCCCGTCAGGCGTGACTTTCCCGAGCCAAGCGCAGGAAGAGCACAGATCAAAGTCGCAGACTGATCGGGATACTCATCGTTTCCTGATGAAAAGTCTCTTATTTTGAGCAGTTCATCCCAATTACCAACAGCAAAATCCGCCTCTTGAGATGATGCAAATGGAGCACCTGTGTGAAAAGCGATCCAAGCCCTTACGTCGTCGTTATCCACCGAAGGAGCGAGATAAACCATGGTATCGGCATCGCAAAGCGTCAGCACCACCACCCCTGCCGCGATGGAAAGTGGCGCCGGTGGCTCTGCTCCCTTCACTGCAAAGATAAGTCCCGGCCGAGCCATTGCCTGAATTAGAGCGCGAAAGGCCGTCGCAGATTGAACCGCATGATCAACAAACCCGCCGGAGAGTGACGACGCATCCATCAGCCCTCTCCTCTCACAAGCGTGAAAAAGTCAACCTTGGTAGCCGCAGCTTTCGCCGAAATACGTTGATCATTGTCTTTTTTCAGCGCGAGCAACGGTTCAATAATGTTGTCTTTAACCCGTTGTTTATCTCCTGTTTGCAACAACGCATCACATAAGGCTACCCTCGTTGCCGTCGTCTTTGACCTTCCCATGGTATAGCCATGCCCTACCGTTCCACATGATAGTTTTATTGACGCTCGGGTTACGGTCATTTCGCCCAGATTGAAGGCGTCTCCTATACCACCCATCCGGCCACGAACCATTACGCTTCCAATTTCAGGGCTGCGAATTACCTCGAATTCGGGTGACAGGCCAGCTTTTTGCCAGCATTCGTCCACAACTTTTGCTGGTGATTTAGCCATCAAACCAAGCCAACTTGCACGCTCATCCATGATAAAATACCTGAATTAGAGTTAGCCTATACAACTAGACTAATTTTAGATATGTTGGTTGTGTTGCTCAACAGAAATTATATTAAATTTTCGTGACAAAAACTATGCTATGGCGTTCCATTCACGATCGGTTGCATCAAGAGATTGCCACCGGCCATTACAAGCTTGGAGAGAAACTTCCAACCGAGGTTGAACTTGCACGCCGGTTCAGCGTAAACCGGCATACTGTTCGGCATGCCATAGCTGAATTGCGCAACCACGGTATTGTGCATTCAAAGCGTGGTGCCGGCATTTTTGTTGCCGCAAAACCCATACCATACAAGATTGGACGGAAAACACGGTTTTCGAAAAACCTACTTGATGCGCAGCAAGCCCCGACCATTCGCTTTCTACGGCTTGAAACACGTCATGCCGACAAGATTGAGCGGGAGAATCTTGCCTTAGGCAAATCTGACGAAGTTCATGTCGTTGAAGGGATTGGGCTTTCCAACAATACTCCCGTAACCCATTTCACCAGTGTATTTCCGGCTGCCCCTCTTGATGGCTTTATTGCAGCGCTCAAATCAGCAGGGTCCATCTCAACAGCGCTCGCCACCTGCAACATCATGGATTATGAACGCCAACGCACCGAGATCACAGCCATTCTAGCGACACCTGAAACCGCGGCCCATCTGGCTTGTCAGGTCGGCGATCCGCTTTTGCGAACCCGGAGCTTAAATCAGTCAGATGGTGTTCCGATCGAATACGGCACCAGCCTATTTTCGGCCAATCATATTGCCTTTGTGATAGAATAGGACAGTTCAGACTAGCCGTATTTCTCCAAAAACGCCTCAATAGACAAGGCACGAAAATCTGGCAGGGCTTGCTTCAGTTTTTCATGCGGCCAGTCCCACCAGGCAAGATTGATCAGACAGCTCGCAACATTGTCAGGAAAGCGGGCACGCAGCGGTTTAGCTGGCACACCTGCCACAATCATGTAATCCGGCACATCCTTCGTAACGACCGCACCTGCCGCA
>MDSW01137726.1_pt1 | contig 12169 bp, 14 predicted proteins | sample 811171 | NCBI WGS metagenome assembly MDSW01 (sample SAMN05326641, study PRJNA326480) | marine metagenome | isolation source: seawater | place: Atlantic Ocean: North West | collected 2012
AATTTGCACATATGTTTTATAAACCAGGAGCGGCATTGCAAAAAAATTTGGCTGAAGCAGATGGTTCTAGAGATAATTTACCCCCAGAATCTGATGCACCTGAACAATATGGTCTTGGTATTAAACGTGAGGCACCAAAGCACTATTAATATGCATAATTTAAATATAAATAACAATCGCAATTCAAAAAAAAGGAAAAAAAAATAATGTCAACTTTTGTATACATGACTAGATGTGATGGATGCGGACATTGCGTAGATATATGTCCATCAGACATAATGCACATAGATGAAACTATAAGAAGAGCAGTAAATATTGAACCTAACTTTTGTTGGGAATGTTATTCATGTGTTAAGGCATGCCCAAACCATGCGATTGATGTTCGTGGTTATGCTGACTTTGCTCCAATGGGTCACAGTGTTAGAGTAAGACGTGAAGAGGAAAAAGGAACTATTTCTTGGAGAATTAAATTTAGAAATGGAACTGAAAAAAACTTTGTTTCACCTATAACAACTAAACCATGGGGAAAGCATATACCAAAACTCGCAGAGGCTGATAAGCCTAACCAAGGAGAGCTAAAATCTCAAATTTTATATTCTGAGCCAGAAGGATTAAATACAAATAAAGAATTACCAAAAGTTGATAAAAGTGCTTTTAAAAAAGGGGTATATTATTAATGTCCAGAAAAACCATTGTAGAGAATTGTGATATTTTAGTAGTTGGTGGAGGTATGGCTGGAACGGGTGCAACCTTCGAAGCAAGACATTGGGGAAGAGATCTAAAAATCGTTTGTGTTGAGAAGGCAAATATCGACAGAAGTGGAGCAGTGGCACAAGGATTATACGCAATAAATTGCTACATGGGAATGCAATGGGGAGAAAATCAACCCGAGGACCATGTAAGATATGCAAGAAACGATTTAATGGGTTTAGTAAGAGAAGATTTAGGTTACGACATGGCTCGTCATGTGGACTCAACGGTACACATGTTTGATGAATGGGGACTTCCAATGATGAAAAATAAAGAAACTGGTCGTTATCAAAGGGAAGGTAAGTGGCAAATAATGATTCATGGCGAAAGTTACAAGCCGATAGTTGCAGAAGCTGCAAAAAAATCAGCTGACAAGATTTATAACAGAATAATGGTTACTCATTTATTAATGGATGAGAACAAAGAAAATAGAGTAGCTGGAGCTGTAGGGTTTAATATGAGGACTGGTGATTACTATGTTTTTAAAGCGAAAACAGTGATTGTTGCAGCAGGAGGAGCCTCTCATATATTTAAACCAAGAGCAGTTGGAGAAGGGATGGGAAGAACATGGTATGCTCCTTGGAGTAACGGATCCGCATATGCTCTGCCAATAGAAGCTGGTGCAAAAATGACTCAAATGGAAAACAGGATAGTGCTTTGTAGATTTAAAGATGGATATGGTCCTGTTGGAGCTTATTTTTTACACTTAAAAACCTATACACAAAATGCAAATGGCGAAAATTATGAGAAGAAATGGTACGAAAAAACAAAAGAATTAGTCGGTGAATATATAGACCATCATCCTACACCAACATGCCTACGTAATCATGCCTTTATTCAAGAAACCATCGCAGGCGGTGGACCGATACATATGGTTACAAAAGAAGCTTTTCAAGATCCCCATCTGGAAACTGTCGGCTGGGAAAATTTTTTAGGTATGACAGTAGGACAAGCTGTAGTTTGGGCCTCACAAAATATAGACCCAAAATACACAAATCCTGAACTTACTACATCAGAACCTTATGTTATGGGATCACACGCAACTTGCTCAGGAGCCTGGGTTAGTGGACCTGAAGATTTATCTCCTCCAGAGTATTTTTGGGGATATAACAGGATGACAACAGTTGAAGGTTTATTTGGAGCAGGTGATACCGTCGGAGGAAGTGCTCATAAATTTTCATCTGGATCTTTTACAGAGGGAAGATTAGCAGCCAAAGCCGCTGTAAAATATATAGAAGAAGATAAAGCAAAAGATATTAATGTAAGTGAAAAACAATATGAGAACTTTAAGAATATTATCTACAAACCATTAGAAAACTATACGGTTGGTAGAAATGAAATAACTGGAGGGACAGTTTCTCCAAGCTACATATCTCCAATCCAAGGACTTCAGCGTCTTCAAAAAATAATGGATGAATATGTTGGCGGAATTACCTACAATTATATGACAAACGAAAATACACTAAAAAAAGGTTTGGAGTTATTAGAATGGCTGCAAGAAGATTTAGAAAATGTTGGTGCAGAAGATTATCACCAACTAATGAGAGCCTGGGAATTAAAACATAGAACTGTAACATCGCAGTGCGTTACAGAGCATACACTTTTTAGACAAGAAACTCGTTGGCCTGGGTACTACTATAGAGGAGATTACATGAAGCTAGATGATGAAAATTGGCATTGTTTAACATTATCTAGAAGAGATCCAAAAACAGGTAAATTTACGATGGAGAAGGCTCCAGTTTATCACATTGTTGACGAAAAAGAGAAAAAAGAAGCATCTTAGGACAGGATGAGACTCGTAGATAAGTCCGATCAAGAAATAATTGATATAGCCAAACCCATTTGGGATAACCTGGTAAAATCATCAAACATAAAAGATTACGGCGGATTTACAAAAGATTTTTCATCTCAAATGTTATACGGAGCAAATGAGGTAGAGTTAGGTAAACAATGGGCTAACAATGAGCTTATTTCATCCCTATCAGAAGGCTGCAAGGCAATGGGTTGTCTTAGAAGAGGACATTACATTACAGTATTGTATAAGCAGACGAGTACAAAGATACCAGGCGAGTTTATTGGTAGATTAGTTTTGGGAGAAGAAGGTGGTGTGACCAAAGTCTTTGGAGCAACAATTTTTTAAAAAAAAATATAATTTTTTTAAAATTATGCTTGCAAAATATTGTCAACGGGTGTAATTCCCGATTATGCTTAATAAATTTTACCATAATACAAAAAATATTGTTAAGCATCTTCCAAATTTAAATACATTAATAACCTTAAAAAACACTATCTATTTTGGGTTAGCTGCATACTGGAGTTTAATTTTATTTGGAACATTCTTTATCAATTAATCAATTGTTGACTTTCATAACTTAGGGGATTAGTTAGAGTTATGGAGTACTTTCTTCCAATTGCTCAAGTAGAAATCAACATAGTTTACATATTCATTCTTAGTTTATTCGTAGGAGTTCTATCTGGACTCTTTGGTGTTGGTGGAGGTTTTTTAATGACTCCTTTTTTAATTTTTTTAGGGATACCACCAGCTTATGCTGTTCCAAATGAAGCAAGCAACATATTAGGTACATCTGTTTCGGGCTCAACCACTCATTATTTAAAAGGCACCTTAGATTATAAAATGGGATTTATGATTGTATTAGGAGGTATTTTTGGAACATTATTAGGTATATTAACTTTTACTTACCTTAAGGATATTGGAAAGATAAACGATGTTATTGCTTTGGCATACATGTATATTCTAGCAATACTTGGAACTTTTATGTTACTCCAGGGCGTTTCAGAAATTGATAAAGCTCGAAGAAAAATAATTGTTAAAAAAAAATTACATCCTCACTATTGGATTCATGGACTTCCTTTTAGAATGAGATTTAAAAAATCCAAAGTTTACGAAAGTGTATTTACCCCAATAATAATTGGCTTAATTGTTGGTTATATAGCAGCAATTATGGGTATAGGTGGTGCATTTATATTAGTGCCTGCAATGATCTATATAATAGGAATGCCAACTAAATTAATTCCAGGAACATCTTTATTTGTAACTATCTTTGTTAGTGCAATTGTTACTGTTCTGCACGCACTTAATTATGGAACTATAGATTTAGTTTTAATTACTATTTTAATTTTAGGATCTATTTTGGGGGTCCAGGTAGGTCAAAAATTAGGAGAAAAAATTGATAGTTCAGAGTTTAAAACCATTTTAGCAATTTTGATTTTAGCAGTTGGTATAGCGATTGCTTACGACAGATTTATTAAAGAAGATGTTGTTATTGAAACAGTAACAAACGGTATTAATCAATTAAGTGTTTTAGATGAGTTTATTTTACAATACTCAAAAGATCTTCCAACATTTTATGGACTAACATCTGTAGTGCTTGCAGTTGTATTAGGGGTAGCAGCAGCTGGTCTTAGACGATTTATTTCGAATTGGAATAAAAAAAGATTAGCAAAACTTAGAGCTAGTGATTAAGCACTTCTATAAAGTTTAGTCATAACAAATTCTTTATGACCCAAAGCTTCTGCGCAAGTTATTCTACCATTTGCAACTTTTAAAGTAGCTTTAATTAGTTCATCTCCAGCTTGATCTAAATTCATTTGACGTGATAAAATTTTTGAAACATCTACATCAATATGCTCGCTCATTGTTTTTGCAGTTAATGGATTGGCTGTCAATTTAATTACAGGTTCGATTGGATTACCAATGATATTCCCTTGGCCAGTTGGAAATAGATGAATATTAAACCCTCCGGCAGCTTGTAAAGTTACACACTCTGCTGCAGCTGATGAAGTATCCATGAAATAAAGTCCCTTTCCTTTAGTTGGTTCTTCAGCGGGTTCCAAAACATCTATAAATTGTCTGGTTCCAATTTTTTGAAAGTTTCCAAATGCTTTTTCCTCAATTGTTGTAAGCCCTCCAGCTATATTTCCAGCAGTAGGTTGACTTTCAGATAAGTCGTCAGTTGCTTCTTTTAAAATAAAATCGTTGTAAGAACTCCAAGTTTTCATGAATTTTTCTTGAGCTTCAGGTGTTTTTCCCCTTTTAGCACATACATTTTCTGCCCCTGTTAATTCTGATGTTTCACCAAAACATAAATGAACTCCTAGTGGCTCTAACTTATCCATTAAATTACCAACAGTAGGATTTGAAGCTAACCCAGATGTAGTATCAGACTCTCCACATTTTACTGATATCCATAGATCACTGATTGGGCATTCTTCTCTTTGTTTTTCTGATGCCCACATCGAAAACTCCTGGGCTTTTTTTGAAACTTTTGCAATTGTATCTATATCTCCCACACCTTCTATACTAAAACCTTCAACAGGTTTCCCCGTTGTTGCTATAGCATCTACAATTTTTTTTGTCCATTTTGGCTCAATACCAATAACTATCACTGCTGCTACATTTGGATTTTTACCAGTTCCAATCATAGTTCTAAAATGAAGTTCTAAATCAGCTCCAAATTGTAGTCTTCCATATGAGTGTGGAAGTGCAATTGTACCTTTAATGTTATTTGCTACAGCTTCAGCACAAGCGTTTGAAATATCGTCCACAGGTAAAATGATTACATGGTTTCTAGTACCAGCTCTACCGTTTTCTCTTTTGTAACCTAAAAAGCTTTTTGGAATATCCATGATTACCACTTTTTTGTTTTTACATTATGAACATGTACATGTTCACCTTTTTTAATAGCTTTGACAACTTTTCCTATATCGTGGCCATATTTTAGAATAGTATCACCTTCATTCAAATCAACCATAGCAATTTTATGGCCCAATGATATTTCATTTTTTGATTGAATTTTAGTAGATTTGTCATTTTCCATTATCCAACAATTACAGTCTTGATTTGGGGTAATTTTCTCAATAACTACAACGCCTACGTTGTCTTTTTCATCATGTATTATAATATCAGTCGCTGTCATTGTGACGATTTCTTTATTTGAAATTTGATAGATCTTATATATTAATCGTTCACATTAACAAATAAAAAAATTAAATTATTTATAAAGATTTTATTATGACCAAAATGACAACAGAAGAGGCTTTCGTAAAAGTTCTACAAATGCATGGTATCGAACATGCTTTCGGAATAATAGGTTCAGCTTTTATGCCTATATCAGATTTATTTCCAAAAGCCGGAATTACTTTCTGGGATGTGGCTCATGAAACAAACGGAGGACTGATTGCAGATGGCTACACAAGAGCTACAGGAAAGATGTCAATGGTTATAGCGCAGAATGGTCCAGGAATAACTGGTTTGGTAACACCAATTAAAACTGCTTATTGGAATCATACACCGCTATTATTAGTTACACCTCAAGCAGCAAATAAAACTATGGGGCAAGGAGGATTTCAAGAAGTTGAACAGATGAACTTGTTTAAAGATATGGTTTGTTATCAAGAGGAAGTTAGAGACCCATCAAGAATGGCAGAAATTTTAAATAGAGTAATTGAAAAAGCAATCAGAGGTTCAGCGCCAGCTCAAATAAATGTACCAAGAGATTACTGGACTCAGGTTATTGATATTGAACTACCCCCAATAGTAAGATTTGAAAGACAAGGTGGAGGAAATGAAGCCATAGCTAAAGCGGCCAAATTACTTTCAGACGCAAAGTTTCCTGTCATTTTATCCGGAGCAGGAGTTGTTATTGGTGGAGCAATAGAAGATTGTAAAAAAATTGCCGAAAAATTAGATGCACCAGTCTGTAGTGGATATCAACACAATGATAGTTTTCCAGGTAGTCATCCGTTAGCGGTAGGGCCATTAGGATACAATGGATCAAAAGCAGCCATGCAACTTATATCTAAAGCGGATGTTGTTTTGGCTTTAGGCACAAGATTAAATCCTTTTTCAACTTTACCAGGATATGGAATTGATTATTGGCCAAAAAATGCCTCTATAATCCAAGTCGATATGAATCCTGATAGAATAGGTTTAACAAAAAAAGTTACAGTTGGAATCTCAGGTGATGCTAAACTTGTATCGCAACAATTGTTAGAAAAACTATCACCAACAGCTGGTAACAACGGAAGAGATGATAGAAAAAATTTAATTCATAAAACAAAATCAGCATGGCTACAAACATTAAGTGGATTGGATCACGAAGATGATGATCCAGGAACTGTTTGGAATAAAGACGCAAGAGAAAGAGATAAAGATAGAATGTCACCAAGACAGGCGTGGAGAGCAATTCAAAATGCAATGCCAGATGATGTAATTATTTCAAGTGATATTGGAAATAATTGTGCAATAGGTAATGCATATCCAACTTTTGAAAAAGGGAGAAAATATTTAGCACCTGGTTTGTTTGGTCCCTGTGGATATGGTTTTCCATCCATACTAGGTGCAAAAATTGGTTGTCCAAATACACCCGTTATTGGTTTTGCGGGAGACGGAGCTTTTGGTATCAGTATGAACGAAATGAGCTCATGTGCAAGAGAAGAATGGCCGGCTATAACCATGGTTATATTTAGAAATTATCAATGGGGCGCTGAGAAAAGAAATTCAATACTTTGGTTTGATGATAATTTTGTAGGAACTGAATTAGATCCTGAGTTAAGTTTTGCAAAAGTTGCTAATGCTTGTGGATTAAAAGGAGTTACAGTAAAAACAATGGAAGAGACAACAAAAGCGATTAAAACATCATGTGAAGATCAAAAAAAAGGTATTACAACATTTATTGAAATAATTTTAAATCAAGAATTAGGAGAACCTTTTAGAAGAGATGCTATGAAAAAACCAGTTGAAGTAGCTGGTATAAAAAAAGAGGACATGAAACCTCAAAAATCTCAAATAAATTAAACTATCTACTTTCATTTATTTTTCTGTATAATCTGAAATTGAATAAGATTAAAAAAGAGATCAAAAATTTAAAATGAAAAAAGATCTACCTTTATATATATTTTTGGCTTTGGCAGTAATTGCCTTATATATTTCAACTAAAACATATAAGAATTTTAGTTTAGATAAATCCATAAAATCATGTGTTATTTCTCAAATGAAAAAAAATAGCAATATGACATCAGACCAAGCCAAAAGTTATTGCATAGAACAGATTAAAGTAAAATAGTCAGAATATAAAATGGAAAAATTTTTATTTAACTTATCACTATTAATTATAGGCATGATAATTATTAGATTTGGCATCATACAATTAAAAAAAAGGAAGGAGGGAAAGAGTCAAATTAAAAAAAGTTTATTTAGTAATGTTTTTTTATCAATTTTTTTTTTACTAATTTTAGGAATGATTGTTTATTCAGTATTAAGTTATTTTGCAAAATAAAAAGTAAGGTTACAAAGTTACCAAATCAAGTTTTTGTTTACCCAATCTTTCGTTGCTATTTTCAGTAACCAAATAAGTTTCTCCTAAATTCATGGCTAAATTATTATGAGAATCCATCAATATCATGTGCATAAAAAATACATTACCTTTCTCTATTACATATGGGTTTCCTGTATACAACATTGGCCAATCCATCCAATTTGGCGAAAAGGTTGCTCCAAGAGAATATCCGCAAGCATTCATTCTTGCTTCTTGAAAACCTAAATCATCAAAAGTTTTTGCGTGTATATCAAAAACTTCGCCAATCTTATTACCTGGTTTTAATTTACTTTCACAATTCCTTAGTGCCTCTATACAAGCTTCGAACATTTTGTAATGTTTTTGATTAGCTTTACCAATTGGTATAGTTCTAAACATTGCTGAATGATAATGTCTATAGGTACCTGCCCACTCAATAGTTAATTGATCTTGATTATTTAAAATTTGCTTTTCAGCCTGATAACGGCATAGTAAGGCATTTTTTCCTGACCCGATAATAAATTCGTTTGCAGGATAATCTCCTCCTCCTTCAAATATAACTCTATTCATTTCTGCTAATATTTTGGATTCACTAACACCTGCTTTAGCATGTTTCCATACTTCATCTAAAGCTTTGTCAGCAAGTTCAGCAGCTTTTTTAACATAAACTATTTCTTCTTGTGATTTAATAACTCTTATTTTTGTGATTAGATCTGACTCATCTTTAATTGAACAATAGTTTTCCAAGGATTTATTAAGTTTCATTGCATTTTTTCCTGTTAATCCATAGGCCTCGTATTCAACACCTAAATTTTTCCCTTTTAAATTCAACTCATCTAGGATTTTTTTAAGATCATCTGTTGGATTTGAATTTTCTTTATCCACCCATATTCTAATATCATTAATATTAGAAGTATTTTGAGCTTGTCTTAAATCAGGAGTTCTAGTTAATAAAATTACATTTCCTTTTTGATCTAAAACCAATGCTTGAAAAAAAACATATCCAAATGTGTCGTAACCTGTCAGCCAATACATAGACTCTTGTCTAAAAATTATAAGAGCATCCAAACTCTTATCTTTCATGGACTTCAATGTATTTTTTTTTCTTTTTGAAAATTCTTCTTTACTAAAATGAAGACTCATTAATGTATATCGACACTTACTGAGCCAATTTTATTAATATTGCCTTTGTACAGTCCCTTGCCTTTAAACGGCACAACTCCTAAAGTAGAACCTGTAAAAACCCAAAAATCATTATTTAAATTAATTTTTTCTTTTTTTACTTTATTTAAAACAAATCTAAGAGAATTAAGTGGATTTTTATAAACAACATTAGTATTTCCATTAACTTTTACTCCATTTTTTTTGCTCACAAGATTAGTATTTAAATTTCTTAGATTAATTTTTTTAAATTTCACTTTTCTTCCTAATACAAATTTAACATTAAATCCAAAATCACTACAGATATCACCTAGATAAACAAATTTTTTATTTCTTTGCCTAAAGCCAACTATTTCGAAACATGGTCCCATAAATTTTATAAATTTAGTTGCATTTTTTTTTGTAACTTCCCCCTTAAAATTAAAAAAAGATTTTTTAATATAATAATAGACTTCAAGTTCTATCCCTTTTGTATGTTGATTAATTTTTACTTTACTACCAGATTTAACAACTCTTTTCTTAAAAACGCTTGCTATAAAAGGTTCTTTCTCTTTTAATTTTTTTAAAGCCTTTATTCCTGTGCCTCCTGCCTTTATACCAATTATTTCATCCTTAATTTGTACTTCACATAATTTCCTCAGTTTATTTGCTAGATTAATGTTTTTGCAATATTTTAAAGGTATAGGATTAGTAACATTATTTGTATTGTAGGCTTTAACCAATCTATCTGCAATCCGATAAATTTCTTTTTTCATAGCAAGAACTTATTGAAGAACACTCATTGGATCAAGTCTAGTTTGAAACCAATTTACTCTAAAATCTAAATGTGGACCAGTCGATCTTCCAGTTGATCCGACTGATCCAATAATATCTCCTTGATTAATTTCATCCCCGACTTTCACCATTACAGTTTCCAAATGAGAATATATAGTTGATATTCCATGACCATGATCCATAATTATTGTTCCACCAGTATAATACAAATCATCTTCAGCCATTGTTACAACACCTGTTCCCGATGATTTAATAAGAGTCCCAAGTTTTGCGGCTATATCGATACCATAATGGGGCCATCTCGGTTTTCCATTTAAAATTCTCTGACTTCCATAAACACCAGAAATTATACCATCTACAGGCATAATAAATTTATTTTTAAAAAATTGCAGTTCAGAATTAATAGCTCTAGCTTCTCCGATTCTGTAATTTTCTGCTTTAATTCTTTTATATACTTCCTCAGGTGGAGTAACTTTTTTTTCATCTAGTCCATCAATTCTTTGAATATTATATTTTCTTTTAAGAACCTTTTTTACAATTTTTTTATTAAAATTAGGATTTTTAATTTTTATAACAATATCAAACTTTCTATCTCTGTCTATTCCAAATACAAAATAACCATCATTTGAAACTCTAACTTTTGTTTTATCAATAACTACCGAAGAGCCCGGTTCTGTCTTGCCTAAAACAAAATGTCCTTGAATAAATTTTCCATTAAATTCTGCTGCATGGCTGTTGAATATAAATAATAGAAAAATTAATAAATATTTAATTATCTTGCTGTCCATCCACCGTCTACAAGTAAAGAAGTTCCAGTTATCATTGATGCAGCATCTGATGCTAGAAATACAACAGCAGATGAAATTTCAGGCAACTCTGCAAATCTACCAAGCGGTATGCTATTTAGCATATCTTTTCTGAATTTTTTATCATTAAGAAATTTTTTTGTCATTGGTGTCACAACAAAAGTAGGGCATACAGTATTAACTCTTATATTATACTTAGCTAAGTCCAATGCCATACCTTTTGTTAGACCCTCTAAACCAAATTTTGTCATACTATATACACTTCTTTTAGGTCCACTAACATGACCCATTTGTGAAGACATATTTATTATTGAAGCTCCAATTTTTTTTCTATTTTTTGCCTCTAGCATTTTGTATGTGCATAATTGAGCGATATTAAAAGTTGCCTCAGTATTAATTTTAACAAGATATTCCATATTTTTCTTTTTTACTTTTTCAAAATACTCGGGAATATTAGTTCCTGCATTATTTACTAATATATCAATTCTATTTTGTTTATTTATTATTTCCTTAATTTGATTGTAATTAGTTAAATCACAAACATATGATTTGCACTTAACTTTATATTTTTTTACGGCTCTTGATACTTGATCAAGGTCTTTTTTTGTTCTGCTGACAATTATTAAATTCGAACCTGCTTCTGCAAGAGCTATTGCACATGCTTTGCCCAAGCCTTTTCCGGCTCCAGTAACAAAAGCATATTTATTTTTTAAATTATATTTTTTTAAATACATTTCTTATATGAATATCTTTATATCAGTATAAATCAATTCAATTGCTACAATTAGTATTGCTATTAAGCCGAGCCAGGCAATCCATTTAAACTTCTTAATCCAACCTGAAATTAAAGTAGCTCCCACTGCCATTATTCCAATTGATAAAATAAGACCAAATATTAATAAATAATAATGGTCTTTAGCAGCTCCTGCTACCCCTAAAACATTATCTAAGCTCATAGTAAAATCTGCTATTAAAACAGTAGTGATAGCTTTGAAAAAATTTGAATTATCTACATTTATATTTTGATTATTAATTGATTGATTTTTTATTACATCTACATAAAGTTTATACACTATATATAATAAAGCCAAACCACCTATAAGTCTTAAACCTTTTATTTGAAGCAGATAAGCAGTTAATAAAGTAAGTATTATTCTTAAAACAACAGCACCACCAATTCCCCAAAAAATAATTTTTTTTCTTTGTTCTGATGGAAATTGAGACGCAACCATTCCTATAATTATAGCATTATCACCTGCTAAAACTAAATCGATTAAAACTATTTGAATAAAAATTAGAATTTGTTCGGATAGCATTAACCGTTCAATATCATATCAGCACCCTTTTCAGCAATCATTATTG
>MDSW01037679.1_pt1 | contig 12168 bp, 9 predicted proteins | sample 811171 | NCBI WGS metagenome assembly MDSW01 (sample SAMN05326641, study PRJNA326480) | marine metagenome | isolation source: seawater | place: Atlantic Ocean: North West | collected 2012
CCGCCGCCGCCGCCGCCGCTTCGGCGGGATCGTTTCGCCGGCGGGGACATCTCGAGCGCGTCCGGCGCGGGCGGGGATCGACCCATGCCGGCGCGCGTCGAGCGCGCGACGGAGTAACGTCGCGGGATGGAAGGATACGACGGCGGAACTTTTTTTCGAGCGAATCTGATGCAGTGCTGACGCCACCTGGCGAGGAAGCCACCTGACCTCTCGGGGGCGCGGGCGGGCGAGCGCACTCGAACGCGCGCGTCTCTTGGTGACACGTTCGATGCTCTCGCTCGTCGCGGCGAACGCCGCGCCCACGCTCCGGCCGCGGGCCGCCGCCGCGCGCGGCGGCCGCGCCGTCGCCCGCGTCCCCGCGGCGGTCCGCCCCGCGCGTCGTCAGATCGCGACGAGATCTTCCGTCGCGCGATATATCGCGAGATCTTCCGCGCGTCGTCCTCGCGCGACCGCCGTCGCGTCCGCGTCGTCGTTCTCTTCCGAAAACGAGAGCCGCGGCGCGTCCTCCTCCTCCTCCTCCTCCTCCTCCTCCTCGGAGAAGGCGCAGCAGAGGAGCGCGCCGTGGTGGAACGCGCTGATCGAGAGGTGCAAGGCGCCCGCGTGCGCGCTGTTGATCGCCGCGACGACGCTCGCCTTCCCGCTGGACGCGCTCGCCGCGCGATCGGGAGGGCGCATGGGCGGCGGCTCCTTCCGCGCCGCTGCGCCGTCGCGGAGCTACTCGAGCTACTCGAGCGGCGCGGCGCGATCGGCGCCGAGCGTCGCCGCCGCCGGCGGCGCGGGCGCGATCGGCGCCGGCGCCGGCTACGCCTCTGCTGGCCTCTCGACGCGAAGCGTGATCGTGCCGTTCGGCGTGGGATACGGGATGCCTTTTTTCTTCTACGGCGGCGGCGGCGGCGGCCTGATCGCGGTCGCGCTGCTCTCGCTCGTCGCGTTCGCGTTCATCGACGCGATGAAGAACATGTTCAACGGCGCCGCGAGCGGCATTCAGCTCGGCGGCGACGCGATCGGGGTGGTGAAGATTCAGATCGGGCTCCTCGGGCTGGCGCGGTCGCTGCAGCTGGACTTGGAAGACATCGCGGAGAAGGCGGACACGTCGTCGCCGGAGGGTCTGCACTACGTCCTCGAGGAGACCGTACTCGCGCTGCTGCGGAACCCGGAGTACTGCGTGTACGGACACGCGGAGTGCGCGGTGGTGAAGGGCCCGGAGGCGGCGGAGGACGCGTTTAACGAGTTCTCCATGGACGAGCGCGGAAAGTTCGCGGAGGAGACGCTCGTGAACGTGAACGCACGGAAACGAGCCGTTTCGTCGTCCGCGGCCGCGGGCGGCGACGAGCAGAACATCAACGAGTACATCCTCGTGACGATCATCGCCGCCGCGGACGGGAACGTGAAGCTGCCGGAGATTGTGGACAGCGCGGCGTTGCGGACGGCGTTGAAACGGTTGGGCGCGATCAGAGTCGACGCGTTGCAAGCCGTGGAGGTGCTGTGGACGCCGCAGGAGGAGGGGGACACGCTCACGGAGGACGAGCTCCTGCGGGATTACCCGCAGTTGAACATCTTGTGACGACGACGGAGGAAGGGAAGGAGGAACGAGACCTTCGAATGCCTCCGACGAGAGACTACTAGAATATTTAAGACGGACGAAACGGGACGACTAAAACGCAAACTGGTACGCCGCGCCCTTGGACGTCGCCGCCGCGTCCGTCGTCTTCGCCCTCTTGCTCGCACTCGCGCCGCCCTCCCCGCCACCGCCCTTCCCGCCGAACCCGGCTCGCGTCAAGATCACCCGCACGCTCTCCCCCGAGGCCACCGCGACGCGCGCGTCGACGACGTCCTTCCACGGCGCTCCCGTCGCCAACAACGTCGCCGCCGGGACGACGCGACGCATCCCCGTCGCGACGCGCACGTGCGCGTCCAGCGCGGCGTCGTCCACCGCCGGCGCGGGATCGCCGTGGATCGCGCGCGACAGCGCGACGCGCGCGTCCACGTCGCTGACCCCGGTCAAATCCTCGATCAACCGCGCGGCGCGGCGAAACAGCTTCGCGTTGCTCACGCGGAGGTCGATCATCCGGTTGCCAAACGTCTTGCCAATCAACACGTGCGCGCCGGTCGAGACCGCGTTCGCGACGTGCTTGACCGCGAGCTCGACCGCTCGAGGCGCGAACGATAGGATCTGCGACTGGTCCTCGTAGCACCCGAGCTCGGGCCCGAGCGCGGGGTCGATCTCGATCGCGCACGTTGCGAGCGTCGCGCGCTCGGCGGCGCGGCGCGTCCGGTGCGCCGTCTCCGCGGCGGCGGCGAACGTCGCGCGGATCGTCTCCGCGCGCGCGATCGCGTCGTCGTGGCCTTTCACGCCGACGGCGACGACGGCGACGCGGCAGCCTTTCTCCGCGACGACGTCCGCGACGACGTCGACGATCGAAGAAGAAGACGTCGAAGACGACCCGCCGTCGCCGTCGCCGTCGCCGTCGCGCGCGTCCGAATCCGACGAACGTTTCGACGCCGAGTCTTCGCCGCCCGTGACGAACACCACGATCAGATCGTCCGCGCCGAACGACCCCGCGGCGGCTCGAAACCCCGGCGACTCCGACACGTCCAAGTCCGCGTCCACCCCGGCCGGGACTCGCATCGACCCGGTGACCACCTGCCACCCGCCTCTCACGTACGCGCGCACGTCCGTCTTTTTCGCGCCAAAGGTGGGCTCTTGCTCCGACGCGTCGATCGCGCACGTCAACCCGACGCCCACGCTGTCGCTGGCGAGGTAGTGCACCCCCGCTTTCGCGCGCAGCGCGTCCGCGGCGGCGTCGATGAGCTGAGAGTCGTTCCGCGCGAAGCGACGTCGGGGTGGGGTTCAAAGGCGTCAGTCAGTCGGAGTTGAAAGGCGTCGAGGTGGGTCGGAATCGTGAGCGAGAGGTTGTGGGCGGAGAGAAGCGCCGGAAGAGAAAGTCCTCCTCAAGGAACGGCGCGCGCCGCGCGAAGAGACCAGCCGGGCATAAAACACACGCGACGCGCCTGAGACAGCGGCGAGTCGTCGTCCTGCGCTGCCTGCGACACCGCGCGCGTCGCCCTCGACGCGACGCAAACGCAGTCCCTCGTCAACGCCGTCGCGCCGCGCGTCGCCCGGATCGGAAACCCAATCTCCTCCGTCGTCTTCACGTCGCACGCGAGCGCGATCGCCGCGTGGATCGACGCGTCGAGGATCACCTTCGTCGCGCTGCCGCCCTTCAGTCGACTGCTTCCCGTCACCGCCTCCGGACCGAGCACCGGGTTCAACGCGAGCCGTCGTCGGTACCGCATCGTCTGCGTGCTCTCGTCGTCGTCGTCGCCGACGCCGCAGTACTGCCCGCCGATGTCGAGCTCGAACCGCCACACCACCTCGCGGAACGACGCCGGGCGGATCGGTTTGGGGCCGTACACGTCCTCGGGGCGGTCCTTCCCCATCATCCAGTCCGTCGGGTCGACGGGGGCGACGCCGGGGAGCAGCGTCGCCTGATGCGAGCGCAGCATCCGATCCGCGCGAGAAAAGGGCATCGGTCAGTTACAGTACAGTATTGAAAGGGGGCGCGATCGACGCGACGTTGAAACCGGGGCGATGGCGGGTGAAACATTGCACGTTCACGCGCCTGATTGCTCGGGTTGAACCCCAGAAACGCAACCGCGAACCGGTGCTTCGGGTCGTCAAATGCCCGGTTCAGCATCTCCGCGACGTACCGCGCGCTGAGCCCCGCGGAGATGCCAATCATGAACGCGTCGGTGATCGCGTCGCCGCCCGCCGCGGCCAAAGCGGCGTCGTAATCGTCTCTCGCGCGCGCGCCGTCGTCCTCCGCGGATTCGACGCACTGAAACAACGCGGCGTCGCCGCCCGCGACGACGTGCCTGAACATCGGCGCGTGCCCGCGCGCCTTCAGCGCCGCGTTCCCCGCGCGCGACGCTTGGAACGCGAGGCGCCCGCTCGTGCCGCAGCCGACGATGAAGACGACCGCGCGCGGTCGCCACTTCCCCGGCGTCGTCGCCTCGATCGTGGCGCCCTGTTGATTCAGACGGACGTACTCGACGATCTGGTCCGTGAGCTGGCCGAACATCCGCGCGAAGTGCGCGCTGCCCAAGCCCGCGTGCCCGAGGACGTCTCCCGTCGGCATGCCGTACATCTCGCGGTCGCACTGCGTCAGGAGCCTCGCGAGGTCCGCGGTCGTCGCCTGCGCGTCGATGAAGTCCGTCGCCGGGTTCGGGCGCTCTGTGATCGGGGTCTCTTCCTCCGGCGGCGGGCCCGCGGCCTCGTGGAACAGCGGCGGGAGATTCTCCTCCGCGCGCGGCGGCGGCTCGTCCGCGTCATCCTCCGACGACGACGACGACGCGAGACCCTCCTCCATCGCGCGGGCGGCCGACAGCGCGCGGAGGAAGCGGTGTTGACGAGAATGGCAAATGGCCGACAGACGGACGAAGTCACGAGTGCAACGACATGACATTCGAGCAGACGAGCAGAAATTTGATCGGCGCGCGTGGGTGAACAATTGCCGGTGAACGCGCGCGTTGAAAGGACGACGCGGTGCGATGAATCTTTAAGGCGAAAGCATCTCTCGCGCGTGTGTGTCATGTCATCGTCACCGCATGCCGCACGAGAAACGGACGCGTGGCGGCCGCCGCGGTTCGGTTTTCCGAACGACGACGGCGTCACTTCAACGCGCGGCGCGGGGCGGCGCGACGCGCTCGGGAGCGATGTCGAATCTCGGGGACACGACGACGTTCAAGTCGTTCGTCGAGCGCGAGGCCGCGGCGGAGAAGGCCGCCGCGGACGGCGGCGGCGTCGCCGGCGCGCCTCCGACGACGTCATCGACCGCCGACGAAAAAGGTCCCGTCTCGAAGAAGAAGAAGACACTGACGCGCTCCATCACGATGGACCGCCTGTCCACGTACGTCAACGTCCTCAAGCGCGAGAAGGCGGCGAACGGCGCGGTCCCGACCGTCGAGGTCAAGTGCGACTTCTCGTACACGCTCCGACTGCCCAAGAAGACGGTCGAGCGCAAGATCGTCACGGTGCCGGAGGCGTTCGCGGCCGTCGCGATGGCGCCTTTCAAAGCGATCGCCGCCAAGGCGGGCGCGCGACTCGCGAAGAAGAACGACGACGACGACGACGACGACGACGACGACGCGGTCCAGGAGTTCCGAGTCCTCCGCCGCGTCGAGTGCGCCTTCAAGCCCGGGACGCTGACGCTCGTGCTCGCGCCGCCGGGCCACGGGAAGACGTCGCTGCTGAAAGCCGTCGCGAACGCGCTCCCGGACGGCGCCGTCGACGGCGCGATAACGTACTCCGGCCTCACCGCCGCGGAGCTCTCCGAGCGCGCCGTGGACGCGAACAGACTCGCGACGTATGTGGAGCAGCTCGACACGCACCTGCCGTTCTTGAACGTACGAGAGACGACCAAGTTTTCGCACGACAATGCGACGCCGCCGCCGACGGATGCTCAACTTTTCGACGACAAGCTTGAGGCGGTGACCAACCTCCTCGCGTTAGGCGCGTTCTCCTTCACACTGGTTCCCATACGACCCCGTTCGCGTGGTGAACGCCGATCCTTAAGGACTTTTCCCGGCGTCTCTCTCCGCCCATCCCTTGCGTTCAATCCCCGCCCACGACGCCTTTCAACTCCGCTTCTGACGCCCTCGAACTCCGCCCCGACGTCGCGTCGCCTCGCGCGGACCCTCGACCCTCAGAGTCGTGCCTCGACACCATCATCGGCGACGACCTCGTTCGCGGCGTCTCCGGCGGCGAGAAGAAGCGCGTCACCGTCGCGGAGGCGCTCGTGACGAACGCGCGGGTGCTGTGCATGGACGAGATAAGCACCGGTCTGGACGCGGCGGTGACGTACAACATCGTCGCCGCGCTTCGCGCGTGGGCGCGGACGACGGGCGGCGCCGCCGTCGTCGCGCTGCTTCAGGCGCGTTCTATACACTGGTCCCCATACGACCGCGTTGGTGTGGTGAACGCCGATCCTTGAGGACTTTTGCCGGCGGATCTCTCCGCCCGGGGTCCCACGCTCTCAATCACCGCCCTCGACGCCTTTCAACTCCGCTTCTGACGCCTTTGAACCCCACCCCGACGTTCGCTCGTATGGAACGACCCTCAGCCCACGCCGGAGGTGTTCGACCAGTTCGACGATCTGCTGCTGCTGCGCGAGGGCGCGGTGGTGTATCACGGCGATAAGAACGCCGCGACGAAGTACTTCGCGGGGATGGGGTTTCACAAGGGAGGCGCGGAGGAGGACGTCGCGGACTGGTTCGTGAACCTCGTCGCGGACCCGTCGAAGACGCTGACCAGGTGCGCACTGGTTCCCATACGACCGCGTTCGCGTGGTGAACGCCGTTTCTTAAGGACTTTTCCCGGCGTGTATCTCCGCCCAGCCATCGCTTTCAATCCCCGACCTCGATGCCTTTCAAATCCACCTGACGCCTTTCAACTCCACCAGGGGGAGCAAAGCCGACGTGAAAGCGCTCGCGAGCGCGCCGACGACGACGGACGCGCTCGAGAGCGCGTGGAGGGCGTCCAAGTCGCCGATGCGCGAGGCGTCGATCGCGACGACGGCGACCCCCGCGGACGTGGCGCTGACGTCCGACTTCGCGAGAGCGCAGTACGGCGCGTCGTACCCGCGATCGCGGATGACGCACTTCAAGAGCGTCCTGGCGCGCCAGGCGACGGTGACGGCGCGGAATAAGCTCTTCGTCATGACCAGGCTGTTCAGCGCGCTCGTGACGTCCGTCGTTCTCGGCAGCGTGTGGTTCGACCTGGACAAAGAGAAGGGCTTCGAGAAGCTAGGCATGCTGCTCTTCTGCGTGCTGCACATCTCCTTCAGTAACTTCAGCGAGCTCACGTTTAGCGTGGAGCAAAAATACGTGGCGTATAAACACCTGGACGGGAAGTTATTCCCCCCGACGTCGTACATCGTCGCGTGGGCGATGGTGCACTTGCCCATCGCGATCGTGGAGACGGCGGTATTCGCGCTGGTCATGTACCCCATGGTCGGTCTGGTGTGGGCGTTCAAGAACTGGCTGTTCTTTTACTTCAACCTCGTGCTCGCCAACGTGGCGATGGCGTCATTTTTTCGCATCATCGCGTTGCTGGCGCCGAACATGGAGGCGGCGCAGACGTTCCCCGGGCCGGTCATCGCGGTGTTCATCATCTTCGCCGGGTTCTTGATCACGCCTTCGAAGATGGGGTGGCTCAAGTTCATGTACTACGTCTCTCTGTTCGCGTACTCGTTGCGGTCTCTGTGCCAAAACGAATTCCTCAGCGACAGCTACCAGGACACCAAAGTCGCGTCCAACGCCGTGGAATACGCGACGTACATCGCCGCGAACCCCGCGGAGAAGAACACCGCGGTCGCGACGCTGTGCGATCGCGGCGCGTTCACGTGCACGACGATGGGCACGGCGATCATGGACACGATCTCGATCGAGGACGACTCGTCGTGGTTCTGGGGCGGCGCGTTGTTTTGCCTCGGGTTTTTTTGCGTGACGTTTTACGGCGCCGTCCGCGCGCTGAAAAAAGTGCGCATCACCCGAAACGTCGGGTCTTCCCGGACCGGAACCGCGGACGACGAAGAGAACGATGCGGCGCGAGAGAAGAAGCCGAAGCCGACGGACGCCGCCGTCGTCGCCGCCGCCGCCTCGGCCGCGGTGGACGACGTCGCCGTGAACGTGAACGTCGAGCAGAGCAGCGTCGAGTTCGTCCCGATGAGCATCGCGTGGCGCGACCTGGAGTACACCGTCGACGTCGCGAAACAAGCCGGCGGCGGCACGAAGAAGCTGCTGCAGAGCGTCACGTCCGCGGCGCGCCCGGGGCGCGTCCTCGCGCTCATGGGCGCGTCCGGCGCCGGGAAGACGACGCTTCTGGACGTCATCGCCGGGCGGAAGACGGGCGGGCACAGGAGAGGGACGATCACGCTCAACGGCAACGAGGTTGAGAAACAGACGTTCGCTCGTCTCACGGCGTACTGCGAGCAGAACGATCTGCACAACGAGTTCGCGACCGTCGGCGAAGCGCTGGAGTTCTCCGCGACGCTGCGGTTGGACGACGCGGTCACCGCCGCGCAGAGGCGCGGGTTCGTGTCCGAGGCGCTGGATATTCTCGAGCTCCGACCGCTGAGGGATCGAATGATCGGCAAGTCCGGCGACGCGAACGGATTGTCGCCCGGGCAGCGGAAGATCCTCACCGTCGCCGTCGAGCTCGTGTCGAACGCGCCGGTGTTTTTCCTGGACGAGCCGACGTCCGGTCTGGACTCGAGAGCGGCGCTGATCGTGATGTCCGAGGTGAATAAAGTCGCGAAGATGGGACGCACGGTGATCAGCACGATTCACCAGCCGAGCCGCGAGATTTTCCTCATGTTCGACGACATGCTTCTGTTACAACGCGGCGGCTGGCAGGTCTACTTCGGCCCGCTCGGCCCCTCCAACGCGTCCACGTTCGTGAGCTACATGGAGTCGCTCGCGAGCACTGGGTACAAGAAGCTCCCGAAGGGAATGAACCCCGCGAGCTGGATGCTCGACGTTCTCGGCGGCACCGACTCCTCCGCGGCGGCGGGGGAGGAATCCAAAGAGACGGGCGAAGTTCAGGACGGGAAGACGCTCGAAGACGCGTTCAAGGCGTCCAAAGCCGGCGCCGCCGCGTCTGCCGTCGTCGCGGAGTTATCCCGCGCGGAAGATGGCGTCGAGATGTTCTCGTTCGCGTCCGAGTACGCGCGCACGATGCCCGTTCAACTCGCGACGATTCTCGCGCGATCGCATAAAGCGCAGCTCCGAGACGTCGCGTACAACTGCGGCCGGATCGGCGTCCTCTTCGTCCTCTACATCCTCTTCGGCACCATCTACTACGACCTCGACACCTCGGACGAGGGCGGCGTGCAGTCCATGGTCGCCGTGGTGTTCATGTCCACCATATTCACCGGCATCATCTGCATGAACAGCGTCATGCCCGTGCGCGTGAGGGAGCGATCCGTGTCCTACCGCGAGCGCTCGTCGCACATGTACGACGGCGTGCCGTACTCGCTCGCGCACGCGCTGATCGAGATCCCGTGGATCGTGACGATATCTTTCGTGTCCGTCACGCCGCTGTACTGGATGGTCGGCATGGTGGACAGCGCGGGATCGTTCTTCTTTCACGTCCTCGTCAACGTTCTCGTCGCGTATTGCTTCCTCTCCTTCGGCCAGTTCATCGCGTGCGTCTGTAAGACGATTCAGACCGCGCAAGCCGGCGCGAGCGCGATCATTCCGATCATGTTCCTCTTTGGCGGTTTGTATTTACCGTACCCGCAGATACCCGTGTACTGGCAGTGGGCGTACTATCTCAATCCGGTGTCGTTCGCCATCATGTCCGTCGTCGCGCCGCAGTTTGAACGCCGACGATGCACGGGCGCGTACCCGGCCGGGGACTGTCCGAACATCGCCGCGTTCCGCGGGGCGTACTACGAGCAGATCGACACGCTCGCGTACGTGGAGGATAAGTACGACATCGATTACGACGATCGATGGATGGGGGCGCTGTATTTATTCATATTCGCGGCGTGTTGTCAGACGGTGCACGTGCTCGCGGGGAAATTCATCACCAACGTGAACCGGTGAGATATGATAGACTCTTCGGAGCGCGGGGTGCGGGCGGACCTCGACTACATTCTTTATGATTCTTTCGCGCGTTGTTATTAACACGCACTTCATTTAACCCTCAAACCACCTCGCGTGTCATTACAAAAAACAAAACTCGACGTCGTCTAAGAATCTATCAAGACGGGAGAGAAAAGGCGCCTCGTCTTCGTCGGCGTTTAGTCGAAGAGGTCGAACGCGGCTTCCTCCTCCTCCTCCTCCTCGGGCTCGGGCTCGGGCGCCTTGGCCGCGGCGGCGGCGGCGCCGCCACCGCCGCCGCCGCCGCCGCCGCCACCGAACGCCCCCGGGTTGGCGAGGTAGTCCTTCACCTTCTGCGCGAGGTCGAACGTGTAATCCGTCGCGATGGAAATCGCGAGGACGTTCTTGTACCCGTTGATGATGGCGTGAGGCACCGCGGCGACGGTCGCGTACCCGGTCGCGAGCGACAGGGCGGCGACGTTCTTGAGACCCGCGCCGAACATCTGCGTGATGTCGTCGTCGGAGATGTCCAGAACCTTCACGTCGAAGATGGCGCCCTTGTCGTACACCATTTGCACCTCGAGGCCGTACGTGAACGGCGTGAATCCCATCTTGCCGAGGAGCGTCGCCGCCGAGGACGTAACCTTCTCGCCAGCCTCGACGCACTTGAAGTCGGACAAAATCTCGATCGCGCCCTTGTTGATCTTCGTCGCGATGTTGAGCACCTGGAAGAAGCCCGTCTGCGACGGCTCCATGCCCGTCGGGCCCGCGGGGATGACGACCTCGCACGGCGCGATGGCGTTCACCTTGGCGGGCGCGGGGACGACGAACTCGGCGATCGTTTTGCGCACCTCGGCCATGTCGCCGGTGGTGAAGATGATGCCGACGTTGCCGATGAGCTTATCCGCGAGGGTATTCCAGGAGTCGTCGCCCTTGCGTTCGCAGTACTCGCGGATGCACTTGCGCATCATCGTGTTCTTGCCCATGAGAACGTGGGACACCGGGCGGAGCGCCTGCGCGATGCGACGAGGACGACGGAGTGGAGGCGGGCGGTGAGTCGCGCGTTCGTCGCGGAGAGAGGATGGCGGGGGGGGAGAGACGGCGGGTCCGAGGCGCGCGCGCGCGGCGAGAGCGCGGGGACGACGCGCGAGGACGCGCGGCGTCGCCGCCTCGTTCGCGTCGCGCGCGCGGATCCGGGTGAAAACCCTAATAAAAACAAGAAACGAAAGGGAGGGAAGAGAGGGAAGGGAGGGGAAGCGCACGCACCGCGCGGATGTCCATGAACTGGCGCGAGCCGACGTTGTCCGCGTGGACGAGGAACGCTCGGTCGTGATCATCGAGAAGCTTGCAGAGACGGTCGTTGTACGCCTGCTTGACCTTGAGGATGGCAGCGGAAGGCATCTTGATAGATTTGCTTTGATGTAGATGTGGAAGTGGTGTGAGGGTGTGGTGAACGGCGGTACCAAACGGATCAAGTCACGCAAGGATGAACTGCAGGTTCCAGTTCTTTTAAACCGTGTGCCGTTTAAGGGTGCGACGCGTTAGCGAGGCAGGGGTGCGTAGATGGTTGCACGACGTGCAAACCAAAGAGACCGGCGGGAGGGCGCGGCGGGAGGGTTTTCTTCGGCGGAGGACGAAAATGAAAAAGAAAAAGCTCCCTTTCAACCGCCCGATGAACCGATTTTCTCGAAACCGATATTGGTCGGTCGTCTAGTTTCAAATCGATCGATGGTGGGCGCAGAAAAGAGCTCAAGTTCAGTCAATGTCATGTCAGGTCTGGTCTGTGTAAGGTCTGGTCCGAGAAATTCGTCAGTATCCGACGCGCATCAGTCGGCGTATCAACCCCGCACGTCATGGCGTTCGCGGCCTCGCGGATGGAGCTCGAGCTCTGCTTCGAAGACGTCGCGAGGAACGTCTTCGGGAACGAAGACGGCACGATGACGCGGTGCGTCTCCGTCGTATCCGTCGCCCCTCCCCCCCACGGATGGGATGTCGAATCGCCCATCGGATCCGTTTTCGTGTCGTCGAGAAGAATTCGCCCTCGCGCGTCGCGCTCGACTCGCCGCCCGCGACCGACGTTCCCGACCCCGTCGCTTCGCTCCCACAGGCCTCAACTCGCGGCGATCCTCGGCGCGGACACCGGCCTCGCGCTGAAACCCGCGGAGCTCAAGGTGTTCATCTCCGAATTCGACGTCAAAGAGCGAGTCACCGCGGAGGTGTTCTGCGCGATTTACTCATACCTCGCGTCCCGTCCGGCGACGCCCGCGCCCGCGGAGTGGGCGATCGACTGCGTCAAGGCGGCGTTCGAGAAGTGCGGACCCGCGGGCCCGGACAAAGAGGTGGACAAAGAACTCCTCGTCTCCGAGCTCGAGGGGATGAACCTCCGCGACAAGGGCCCCGTGATCCTGGCGAGCGTTAAGAAGAAAGCGCCCGCGGTCGTCGACTGGCCCACCGTCGAGAAGCTCGCGCGCGCGGGCATCGGCCTCGTCGCGGGGCCGGAGGACGCGTCCACGACGGGAGGCGGCGGCGACGCCGGCGCGGCGGGAGGCGGCGACGCGGGCG
>MDSW01067848.1_pt1 | contig 12168 bp, 10 predicted proteins | sample 811171 | NCBI WGS metagenome assembly MDSW01 (sample SAMN05326641, study PRJNA326480) | marine metagenome | isolation source: seawater | place: Atlantic Ocean: North West | collected 2012
AGTTGTTATTTTTTTGAAAATTATTTTTGGCATTTAGGGCATAATTATAATTTTGGTAATTATTTTTCCAATTTGCTTGTGTTAACGATGGGATTTGTATATCTGTGACTAAAGAATCTAGTTTATAAATATTAAATTTATTTTTTTTAAATCCAGTAAAAAATAATTGATTATCAAACGTTGTGATTTGTTTGATACCAGTAAAAACATTAGTAATTGGCCTCACTGATTTTAATGTACGATTCAATACATATATATTATTAATTCCATTATCATTTGCTATGAAAGCTACTAAATTACTTTCTTTTAAATTAGTAGGATAAAATTCATCATATGGTGTATCAGTTAATCTTATTAATGCACTATAAGTAAAATTTTTATTTTCAATTATTTCTAAAGGAACTGAATACAAATCATATTGCTGTCCCCAATTTGTTGATTTTTTATTGCTATTATTTGCATTATTTTCTCTATCAGAACTAAATAACAGTTCATTCCCATCTATACTCCAATTGACATGTTGATCAGTAAAAATATCATTAGTAACATTAATTAATTCTTGTGTTTTTAAATTAAATAAATACACATCACTTTGTATATTGTCAGAACCAATAAAAGATATCCATTCATCATATACTGGATTCCAAGCAGGATATGAAATTGCTTTCAGATTATTAAAGGTTAATTTTTCTTTTTTATACCCATTTTCTGTATTAATTATAAACAACACATCGTTTCCTTTTGATTTTACTGCAACTAGTAATTTTTGACTATTTGGTGACCATGAAATTTTAGGTTTTAATATATGCAATTCTTCAATATTAGCAGACATTTCACCTTTTAAAATATTTGTTATTGATTTTTTATCACATTTTTTACAATCACTAGGCATCAAACATAAGCTCATGATTCCTTCTTCATTAGAATAAAAAGCAATTTTCTTACCATTTGGAGAAATAGAAGGAGCAATATTATAGTTAGCACTAATTTTTTTGAGATCTATTAAGGGTGTTGAGAAATCTTCTAGATAATTTCTTTCATTAATATCTAAGAAATAATTTTCTTTAAGATATTTATGCCACTCTTCTTCAAGTTCTATTAAATCTAAATTAATTGATTTTTCTAATGCAGTATTTAAATCTTGATTTTTTGTAATAGATTTAAAAATAGATGAAATAATTGTTGGAGCAGGGGTTGTTCCATTTGAAAAATCTGTATCTAACGATTCAATTATAAATTTCCAAATTGATTGCCCTCCTCTATATGCTAGATAGCCATTTAAATCATTTAGTGTTGGCAATTGCTTTCCATTAATTACTAAATCACGAATCCACATGTCAGATTCCGTGCTCCAACTCTCCGTTAAAAACTCTGCTAACCCTTCATTCATCCATAGCGGTATTGGTGTAATGGATTCATTTTGCATATTCATAGCATTACCTTTATAAATATAGTCATTAATAAATGCATGCACTAATTCATGATGGATTACATGTTTAAAATCTTGATGAGTGCCATCATAAGGAATTACAACTCTATTTTTATATAATTCAGTAACCCCTCCAACACCCTCTGGCATATACATATCAATTACATTAGTTTGTTGAAAATCATTATGAGAATTATAAACAATAATTGGTACTCTATTTTTTAATTCCCAGTTCAAGGCATTAGATATATTAATGTATGCTTTTTGTGATTCTATAGCGACATATTGAGCATTAATATCAGTATCATAATAATAAATATCAAAATTTTCTGTTTGCAAATAATGCCAATCAAAAGTTTGATATTGGACAATATTTTTTCCAAATTGAGCATATAATGGAATCAGCAGTATGAGTATTATATATTTCTTAAAATGCATAAAATTATTTGATATCTATATACTTATAATAAAACAATGTTTTAATGTTTCAAAAAAATATCATCAATAAATAAATTTATTTTAGCCTATATATCATATTATATTTAGAATAATGAAAAAGCCTATATATATTGTATCTGATAATCATTTTATGCTTACAAAAAGTAATGATGAAACTATTAGAAGAGAAAAGATTTTTAATTTGTTTAATCATATTAATAATACAAAAGGTACGCTCATTATTGGAGGAGATTTTTTTGATTTTTGGTTAGAATCTTTTTATGGCGTTCCTGCATATTATGAGGATCTTTTATCTGAATTAAAAAAATTAAATTCAAATGGCATAGAGATTCATTATGTTGTTGGAAATCATGATTATTGGGATTTTGGGTTTCTTACTAAAAATTGTGGCATTATTATTCATAAGTCAGATTTTATATTTAATATTAATAATAAAAATTTTTTAATAACACATGGTGATGGATTATTGAAAAATGATTCCTTATATCGATTTATGAAAAAAATTATTAGAAGTAAATTATTTGTGTTATTAGTACGACTAATACCTTCCTCTATTATGGCCACTATTGCAAAAAAAATTTCTAACACGAATTCTAAATTTGATCAGTCGGAACATTTACCTCAAAACTGTAAAAAGGAATTAGAAGATTATGCCATTAATGAAATAGAAAACAATAATATTAATACTGTATTAATGGGGCATTACCATCAGTTAGGAATTAAAGAAATCAACGATGGACATTTTATACATCTTGGAGACTGGATTACTCAATTCACTGTTACCATTTTCAATGAAGAAGGGCTGTGGGAACAGAAAAGTTGGGATTAATAAATCATATAGATATTTTTACATTATTTCATGTATATTCCATGGGTGAATAAAATAATAAATTTTGTTATAATGAAAACGTATTTAAAAATATTAATAATACTAATTACTTTTTTAAGCATTAATGGTTGTGTTATGCGTGATGGAAAAATACAAAGAGTATCTTTTTCTGGCGCTGCTATTAAGACTATGGATGATGTTGAAAAGCAAAGAGACTATTTATCAAATGAAAAAAATAAAGCTAAAGCTATAAAATTATTAATTGAAGCCTATAATAATAAAAATTTAAATCATGAAGTTAGGATGGCATCTTTAGAAGCATTAGCAGAGAGTAAAGATAAATTAGTTTTAGAAGCAATTCAAAAATCAGTTCGAAATGCAGAATTATTAGATTTAGAAATGATGACAAAATCTGTCGAATTATTATCTGAATATGGCGATTTAGAATCAATCGATGCGCTAGTAACAGGCTTAAAGAAAAGTGAATCAAAAATTATGAATTTACGTGAAGTCATCATTAATGCTATTGGTAAAAATGGCTCTGATAATCATATTATAACACTTTTAGATTTATATGAAATCAGCAGAATTAATCATCAAAAAAATAGTGAATTATTAGCTTTAACTCTTGGAGATATGGGTGATGATAGAGCAATACCAATTTTGATGGATATTGCAAAAAATAAGGATAATAATTTACGTACTAGAAAATTAGCTGTTGATATTTTAGCTAAGAAAGAATCTTCAGAATTAGTTGATTATTTTATTGAATTATTAGGTGATGAAGATACGCGCCAAAGTATGAATGATTTTGCTTTAGAAGTAATGGGTGATTTAGATAATCAAAGAATGATGTTAGCATTGTTAGAGTCATATCAAATTGGTAAGCAACAGTACTATAGTATGCTTATTAAATTAATGGATGTTATGAGTGAATCAGAAAATGTGTATCTTAAGCCTGTAATTGTAGAAATTGCCTTAACCGAACATTTACCTTATCATATTAGAATGAAAGCAATAACTGCATTACCAAATTTTGGCGATCCTAGTGTTATAGATGATATACTACCTTTACTAGAAAATTCAGAAAATTATATTTTTTATGATACTATTGTTGATATGATATTATCATTAGATTCAATGCCAGATTATAAAGATGCATTACGTGAGGTAGGGCTAAGAGCAGCTGAAAATGAAAAGGAACAAAATAAATGAAACTAGTTAATCATATTTTATTTTCTATTATGATAACAATGATATTATTTTCATGTTCTGGAAACAAGCAAAATAATAAAACAGAAGAACCTATAGTTGAAGAAACTGCTGAATCATCTAACTCTCAATATTTGTTTGATGATAGTGTTGAACCATTTTATACAGTTGACCCTAAATTAGAGGACATTGAATCTGAAATTGCAATTTTAAAAGAAAAGGTTATGCAATATGAATCTCAAATTTCTACTCCAAATTTTAATACAGAAATTTTAAAATTAATTAAGACTCCAATAATTAAAAATGAAATAGAATTATCAAATGGCACAACTATTCAAGGAACAATCATATATGAAAATGTTGATGAAATGATTGTTGAAACTCAAATTGGTCAATTAAAAATTAATAAAAATGAAATTATTAAAATTGATGATGTATTACCTCCAATTGCAATATTAGAATTTATAGGAGATGGAGTTGAAGAAATTTATCAAGATAGGCGAGCTTATAAAGGGACTTTAAAAAACATTGGATTAAAAAGAGCTGATTTTATTCGTGTAATTTATTCCATGTATGATGAAAACTCTAATTTAATTGCATCAGACTCTTCATTTGTATCTGGAGAAATGAAGCAATTCAATTCTGGAATTATATCTGATGCTTCTCTAAATCAAAATAATTTTGCTGACTATTATGTAATGGTTAATATTCCAAGTGACCAAATAGTAAAGTATTTTTTACGTGAAGTTAGGTGGGAATATTACGAATAAGTATGAAACAAATAATGGCCGTCATCATTGCTACTATTTTTTTATTTAGTTGCGATTCAAATAAAAACATAACCTCATTTAAAATTAAAAATCCTTATTTATCTGATAGAGATAGAAACTTTGTTCTAAATGTTGATTCCCAAACTATTGTTGATAAAAATAGCAATATAGTTAATGAAAATGTATCAATTAGCATTTTTCCTGGTGAAGCAGGAGGGATTAAACAAAATGTTAATAGATGGAGAAGGCAATTAAATCTTACCCCACTACCTCTAGATAATATTAATAAGGAAGCAATGAATAATCCTTTATTAGGCGATTATTATTTATTTCATGAAACAAATGACAAAGAAAATAAATCAATCATTGCTGCAATTATACCTCAAAAAGATAATACAATTTTTATAAAGATGAATACGTCTGCTCTGTTATCAAATGATAGAAAATATGAATTTACATTATTTTGTCAATCTTTATATTTAGATGAAGCACAAGAATTAGTTTGGAATGCTCCTAAGGGCTGGATAGAAAAAGAACCAATTAATATGAGTAAAGCATTTTTTGAAATTAAACATTCTGATGAAAATTAAACTATCTAACCCTAAAATTTTTGTGATTACTATTATTTGGTTAATGGTACTAGTATTTTTTGGTACTGTTGAACAAAAATATATTGGTTTATATGCTGCTCAAAATAAATATTTTTCTAGTTTAATATTATGGATATGGTATATACCATTACCTGGCGGTATGCTTACCATGTTTTTTTTATCAGTCAATTTATCCGCATTTTTATTTAAAAAAAATATATGGAAAAAAAATAATATAGGGATTTTAACAATTCATTTAGGTGTGATGCTTTTATTATTAGGTTCTGCTATTACTTATTTTTTTAGTTATGAAGGAGCTATGCAAATTACAACTCTAAATAAACAATCAAACTTTATTCAAAGTTATCATGATAAAGAATTAGCAATTATTAATTTAAATGAATTTCAAGATAGCATCGAATTTACCAATTTTAGTGATCGTATTTTTAACGTTGGCGATACTCTTACTTATCCTACCATTCCATTTGAAATGGAAATTCTTAAGTATTGCGATAATTCAGAATTATTACTTTATTCAGGCATAGAACAAACACGAAAAGGTATTGCAAAAGATAAGACAATAAGATGCATTGACTTAGAGGTTGAAGATAGTGATAATAAGCCAGCAATTAAATTATCTTTAAAATCTAAAGATGATATAAATTCAGCTATTAATGGTATTTATATTTCACGTTTAGATGTTGGTCAAAATATTGAACGATTTACTATTGATCAAGTTGAATATGCATTAGTCCTACAACCCAAAAGAACCTACTTACCTTTTGAAATTGAATTAATTGATGTGACTAAAATTTCACATCCAAATACTCAAATAGCTAAAAGTTATACTTCAGAAATTAATGTTTTATATAATAAAATAGTTAGAAGGCAGATTATTGAAATGAATGCTCCATTACGTTATAAAGGATATACTTTTTATCAGGCACATTACGAAGAAGACCCAGTAACGGGCATTAAAACTAGTGTTTTTGCTGTAGTTAATAATTATGGAAGATTATTTCCATATATATCCAGTATCATTATGTGTATAGGAGTATTATTACAAATGTTAGTTAGGTTACCACAATTATTTAAGAAATGAAAATTTATTTAAAAATATTATTATATTTTTTAATTATCTGCATGTCATATGCTGATACTTTTTCTTATAAGCATATTCCAATTCAAGAAGAAGGTAGAATAAAGCCATTAGATTCTTTTGCAAGAAATCAATTATTAAGATTTAATGGCAAGACCTCTCTTACTATACATCAAAATAATGAAAAATTAAAACTTGATGCTATTGATTGGTTAATGTCTATTTTAACGCAGGACCCCAGCTCACTTGAGATTCCCATTTTTAAAATTGAAAATCCTGATTTAGTAGATGTTATTAAATTAAATTGGAGAGAAAAATCTACCTATAGTTATAATGAAATTAATGATGGATTAAATTATGTTGATGATAAGATTAATAATCCAGAATTAATTAATACTCTAATACAGCGTAATCGTCAAGAGGGAGAAAAATTAGATTTAGTTGATAAACAATTATTGGATTTATCTCAAAGAAGAGATTTATTTAACCAATTATATCATAGCGCTTCAATTTTAATACCTAATATTACAATAGATAACCCCAATATTATGCGATTATTACAAATTGAAGATAATCAATCAATAAGCTTTGCATCTTTAATGATTAAAATTGATGATTTATATCAAAAAATAGCACAGCGTTCTGAAGAAGATAGGGAACAATTAATGCAGCAATTTGGACAAGATTTTATTGATGACCCTAATTTATTATCAGATTTTATTTTACAATTAGTAATGCAAGAAATTAATATTGAAGACGTATCATTGCCATCTGATATTTTAAAAATATTTCCTGCTAAAAAAACTAATGATGCTTGGATATCGCCTAATGATTTAGATAAAACAAATATAGCAGAATATGCTGTCATCATTATTACAATTGAAAATATATTTAAATCATACATTGATAATACTTCTATTAATACAGATGAGCTGAATCAATATAAAGATATTATCTCTAGTAAATATAATGTTAATACTAATGTATTAATTCGAGAAGCTAATTATAATAAAGCAAACTTATTTTATTGGAGTTTAATTTTTTATATTCTCAGTTTTATATCCGCCACTATATTTTTGATGATTAAAAATCGACATTCAAAATTAAAGTTCATACCATTTATATTCTTAATAATTGGGTTTTTATATAATACTGCCGGTTTAATTATCAGAATGACTATTTTAAATAGACCCCCTGTTTCTACTTTGTATGAATCTGTGATATTTGTGGCTTTTATTGCTGTTTTATTAGCAATTATTTTAGAAATTATTAGAAGAGATAATTTCAGTTTATTAATTGGAGCGTTATCAGGTATTATTTTACATTATATTTCATTTGGTTATGCTGCAGACGGAGATACTTTTGGTGTTTTGGTTGCAGTTTTAAATAGCAATTTTTGGTTAGCTACACATGTTACAACTATTGCTACTGGTTATGGGACAACCATTATAGCAAGTTTAGTAGGTCATTTATATTTATTAAAGGCTGCATTCAATCCTAATAAAAAAGAATTAAAATCTATATTCAATATTATGTTAGCTACAACTTTTATAGCTTTATTTTTTACTATGTTTGGTACTATTCTTGGAGGTATATGGGGGGATCAATCATGGGGAAGATTTTGGGGATGGGACCCTAAAGAAAATGGCGCATTATTAATTGTTATGTGGCTTTTAATGATGTTGCACTTAAAAATATCAGGTTGGGTTAAAGGATCTGGATATGCTTTAGGATTAGTGTTAGCAAATATTACAGTTGCCTTGGCATGGTTTGGAGTTAATCTTTTAAGTGTAGGATTACATAACTATGGTTTTACTGAAGGTGCTGCTTTCAATTTATTAATATTTATTATTTTTGAATTATTGTTTGGCAGTTTATTGTACACTAAAATTAGATTTACTAAATCATAGCTATAAATTATTTATTTACTTAAAACATTGCCTCCAGCCATATAAATTTTATTTTCATTTTTATCTAAATTGAAAATAATATCTACTCCATTACGTGTTGCTATCAGTGTATTACCCGTTATGTTATATGTGCATTCCAACCATTGTTCCAACATATATAGTTTTCCTTTATTACCAGGAAGTACACTTAATTTAAATTCTACATCATCATACGCTGCAGTAGACCATGTGCCCAGTGTCCATTCATTTGGATCCACCTTGACTGTTTCAGTAGTTTGAGAATTATTAGTATTATCATCTGAGCAGCTTTGAAAAAAAATAGCAGCTAATGAGACTAATGCCATTAATAATAATTTTGAGTGTATTTTATTTTTCATAAGATTATCCTTTATTTAATATCAATTAATTCAACTTCAAACACTAATGTGGCATTAGGAGGTATTACACCACCTGCACCTCTTTCTCCATACCCTAGTTCAGGTGGAATAATTAAAGTTCTTTTTGCACCTTTTTTCATATTGAGCAATCCTTCCTCCCAACCTTTAATAACTCGATTTTCTCCTAATGTAAAATTAAATGGCTTACCTCTATCATGTGAACTATCAAATTTTCTACCGTCCGATAAAAATCCAGAGTAATGCACAATCACTACATCACCTGCTTTAGTTATATTTCCTTCACCTGCTATATGTTCTAAATATCTTAATCCAGACTCTAATGCAACCTCTTCAGCTGGTATTGAAAAATCATTGTCCACAAATGGTTTTTTAATATCAAATAATTCTACTTCAAAAATTAATGTAGAATTTGGCGGTATATTTCCTATAGCTCTATTACCATATCCTAATTCAGGTGGAATAGTAAATTTAAATTTTGAACCAATAGGCATTAGCTGCAATCCTTCAGTCCATCCTTTGATTACTTGATTTAAACCAAATGTAATAGTTTGACCTCTTTCTACTGATGAATCAAATACAGTACCATCTTCAAGCGTACCATGATAATGCACTTCTACTTTATCAGTGGCTTCTGGCTTTTCACCATCTCCTAATTTGATAATTTCATATTTCAAACCAGAGCTTGTTATAATTTCTTGCTGTACTTTATCTTTTGAATTATTATTCATTTTTTCTATTCCTTCTTTATTATTCATTTTTGCTGCTCCGCTTTTATCAAAAGAAAAGAAAACTGCGGTATTTATTAATATTACAATTAATATGATTATATTTTTTCTCATGAAATTATTTCCTCTATTAATAACACTATATCTAAAATATTGATTCCATTATCATTATTTAAATCAGCTAGTGTAATTTGTTCTTCATTTAAATCAATTAAGTTTAGTATATAGTTCATTAAAAACACTACATCTAACACATTTATAGTAAAATCTTGATTTACATCTCCCATCATATATTCTTCAATATCTTCTTCAAAATAACATCTTTGAATTAAAGAATCATCTATAATAAAAGGATTGGGATAATCTTGAAATTCTGCGATCTTATTAGTTCTAATTATTTCTTGAGATGTGATAGGGTCATTTTGGTGCCATTCATATAACTGTTCTTTTTGAACATCAAAAAAATCATCATCTGCCACATCTGAATACATTGTATAAAAATAAAATATACTTCTTGCAATATCGCCTTTCATATCTTCTCTTGGTTCAAACACAGTAGAAGCGCTTTCTGAATATTCATTAATATTTTGGGCAGGAGGATTAGATAAATCATATTCTAGCCAATACCAGTGATTTACTTGAGAATCAACTGCTTGACCAAATGGTTTATTCCCTCTTGAAGAATTAACATTTGTTTTGCAAGGGCGCAAATGATGCATATCTGATTTCATAGGACTTTGAGAGGCACCCATACTTTGAGGCCATACGTGTTCACAATCGATTCCATTTTCATAAAGATGTGTACTTGGGTCTACTCCAGTTGGTAATTGAACGGCATAATTTGTATATACTGCTTTAACCTGTCCATTTATTTTATCTACCTCTGCATATAAAACATCACGTGCATTATTATAACTTAAAACATTAGATGTTTTATAATTATCAGTTAAATAATCAATTAAATCATCGCCTACCAAGCCATCACCAATAATTTCTTGATTAATAGATATTGATATTATAATTAATAGTATATATTTTTTTATAAAAATCATAATTCACTCTATTTTATTATATTAAATAATCCTTTATATTTACAATTGTAATATAAAGACTTTCAGCATTCTTAATATATGATTTTCGACACACAAAAAATTTTAAAAGATTATCCGTGGTTGAAGAAGAAAAAATTACCAATGATTATTTCTTCTAATTACGATGGTTTGATATGTGCTTCTTTGCTGCATCATCATTTAGATTGGGATTTAGTAGGTTATTACAATCACGAGTCACTATGGATTTCAGAAGATGCTATTAATCGTAAAAAAGATATTATTTGGGTTGATTTAAATATTTTGCCTAAACAAGGGAAAGCTATAGGAGGACACATTGTATCTGTAGATGGTTTTATACCAACAGGTTTTGAAACATCCTGTAATCCTAATATTTTAAATCAATTAACTTCTGATAATTTTAATGCTAAATTTCCTTTTTCGACTTTAATATTTTTACTTTGGCTTTATGGGATTAAAATTCCTAAGAATGAGTTGGCAAGATTATTTATTTTAAATAGTGATGCGACTTGGCTCAAATGGCAGAATTATAATGATAATTGCCAAGATTGGATATTGAAATTATCAAATTTTAATTGGGAAGAACTATTTTATCAAGTAAATACCAAAACCTTTGATAAAAAAATTGATCAATTATTATATCCTGAATTATTAGCAATTGGAGAACTTAAATCTTTTGGTAAGTTATCTAGTAATTTTTTAAAAATTAAAAATCGAGAATTTATTATTAATCCAGACTGGGATGAAGATTTGATTCTTAGTTTTTTTCAATTGCTTGGCAATCATTTATTATGGTCTAGCCCAAAACCACCTCATATTATTCAAAGAATTGATGGTATGAAAAAAAAATGTTTATTATCAGATGTAAAAAAAATAGGATTAAATAATTTTATTAGCCAAGAATCTATATTTTCATATGCTATTACTTCTCCACGTTATTTTAGTTATACAACTTTTGGTTCAACTAAAAAAAGAGTAATTGATGTTAAACCTTAGTCAATTAAAAAGTAAATATGGTAATCCAGATGCTTTAATTGACCCTTCTTCTAATAACTCTGATCGTTATGCAGTATGGGGATTTGAAGAAGTATTTGAAATTAATATTAAAGGCTGTTTTTTAAATAATAAATTACTTTCTGGCTCTCCATTGGTTTTATTACAAAATTTTATTAATACAACCAAGAATAGTCGCAATCACAATATTGCGTGTATAGGATTTATTTCTTATGAGTTTAAAAATGTTATTTACAATCATATTCCATTTAAAAAGAAAGGTGTAAAAGATTTTCCTTTATTATGGTTTTGTAAACCAAAATTAATTAAGCGTTATTCATTAGATTATCAAATTGATAATTGCAATAAATCTCTTAGTATGATTGAAGATATTATTTCTTTAACAGAATATGCAAATAAAATAAATCAAATCAAGTCTCATCTTAAAGATGGTAATGTATATCAAATTAATTTTACCGCTAAAAAGAAATTTAAATCAAATTTTAATACCTCTTTCGATTTATATAATTCCTTAAGAGCTCAAGTCAAGCCTAAGGAAGGATTTTTTTTACATACTGATCAATTTGATATTTTGTCATTCTCTCCAGAATTATTTATAAAAATTGAAGATAGTAAAATTCAAACTATACCTATTAAAGGCACTAGGCCGCGTTCCAAAAACAA
>MDSW01128664.1_pt1 | contig 12168 bp, 10 predicted proteins | sample 811171 | NCBI WGS metagenome assembly MDSW01 (sample SAMN05326641, study PRJNA326480) | marine metagenome | isolation source: seawater | place: Atlantic Ocean: North West | collected 2012
TAAAAAAATCGCTCCAGCTAGAACACCAATATAATAAAGTAAAAAAGGAAATTCTGAACTCATATTCAAATTTATGAATTTAATTTTATCTAATAAATGATAATAAATAGAGATATCCGTTTAAATTACTTTTCTCTTACAGAATACAATAAATAAGTCATTTTTTAGTTTTTTATTATATTTGCCATCCAAAATAAATCTTATGAGACTATTATATATATTAATATTTTTCTCAATGTTTGGTTACTCCCAATCAAATGAAGCAATAATCAATAAAGCTATTGAAACTGCTAACTCACAGAATATTACAACTCAATCTCAAGCAGCTAAGGCGCTTGAGGCAAGCGGATTGACAGAAATTCAAGCAAGACAATTAGCTGCTGAAAGAGGACTTAGCTACGATCAATTATTAAATGAATATTTCTCAGATTTCAATCTTGAAAACTCTGAAGAAAATAAAGAGGGTGAAAAAGAAGAAGAAGAAGAAGAAGAAGAAGAAGAAGAAGAAGAAGAAGAAGAAGAAGAAGAAGAATCAGGTAATAACAGATTAGATGAGGCTAAATATTTTGGATACGATATTTTTAACAACAACCCATTTTTAGACAAAGAGTATTTGCTTGGAAATGTTGATGAAGGATATCTAATAGCTCCAGGAGATGAAATAAGAATAATTGCTTATGGTGATAATTCTTTTGAGCAAAATGTTAAAGTAGATAGAAACGGTAATATTAATATTAAGGGTTATGGTCTCTTTTTTGCTTCCGGAAATTCTTTTAAAACATTAAAATCAAGATTAAAGGTGTTTTTAGGTAAATATCTTTCCGGATTAGTTAGTACCCCCGCCAAAACCTTTATGGATGTATCTCTAACTCAACTTAGACCTGTTAAAGTTGTGGTGCTTGGTCAAGTAAATGCACCTGGCCCACATATTCTAAATACTTCAGGATCAGCATTATCTGCTCTTTATGCCGCTGGTGGAGTTAAAACTAGTGGAACCCTGAGAGAAATAAAAATTTATAGAAATAATAAACTTTATAAAACAATTGATCTTTATGACTACATAACTAAAGGTCAACTTAAGGAAGATGTTAGGTTAACAAACAACGATATAGTTTTTGTCGATACAAGAAAAAATAGATTTCTATTGCAAGGTGAAGTATATAATAATGCAGTATTTGAATTAAAAGAAAATGAAGGGCTTTCCGAATTATTAAAATATTCTGGAGGTTTACCAGTAACAGCGCAAATAACTAAGGTGAATATTAGTAGAATCACGCCACCTGAAAAAAGATCTAAGGATGTCATTGCAGACAGAGAATTAATAACCTTTAATTATCAAGAAGCTAAAGTTTCTGGCAAGAAAGTTACTCTATCTGATGGAGATAAAATTACATTTTTTCCAATTTTAGATATGGAATTAAATCAGGTTACTATTTCTGGTCATGTTGTTGAACCTGGCACGTATTCACTTGGAACTTATAAAGATTTGAAATCATTAATAACAGATGCTGCAAAAGGGGTTTTACCCGATGTTTATACGGAAAAAGTTAATGTTATTAGTATTGTAAATGGGATAGAGGTTAATAATTCTTATAATTTAAGTGAGGTTTTAAACTCGAATATTTCTGTTACATTAAATGATATGGATCAAGTAGAAGTTTTTAGTAATAAAAGAGTTGAAGGAGATAAATTTGTAACTATTACTGGCTATGGAGTTGATAATCTTACCACAACCTGGAAAGAAAATTTAAGTCTATATGATTTAATTTTCAGTGCATCTGAAATTAATAATCCCGATTTTTTTAATTATTTATTAAAATCCCGAATTGATATTAAAAGATTTAATAATGAAACAGGAGAGTATAACACCCTGAGATTTAAATTTAATAATAAAAAAGAATTAAAATCCACTCTATTACTCCCAAGAGACAGAGTCCTCTTATTTAGTACCGGTACAACAGAAAATATCAAAAAAACAGTCGGAATATTTGGCTATGTCAAAAATCCAGAAATATATACCCTCGAGGCAAATATGTACCCAGAAGACCTGCTGTTACTTGCTAATGGATTTCAAATAAGTGCTGATCAAGAGGAATTAATTGTAAACAGACCTGAGTTAGATATGTCAAATGAAAGAGTTGTTAGAAAATTCAATATCAAAATTGACAAAGATTATCTTCTTGGATTAAAAGAAAAACCTGATAATGAGTTTATATTAAAGGATAGAGATATTTTAGTTGTGAAGCAAATATTAGGTTATGAAGAAACTATAAGAATTAGTATTTCCGGAGAAGTTAATTTCCCACAAACTGTGGTTGCTGAATTTAAAAATTCATCATTAATAGATGTAATTAATTACGCAGGCGGATTAACGTTATATGCTAATTTAGAAGCTTCGTCCTTAATCAGAGACGGAAAAGTAATTTCTCTGGATTTTAGAGATTTAAATGCTGAGGAAATATTTGAAAATGGTGATATTATTAATATAGCATCTAATAAAGGAATTGTTTCTACCACAGGTGCCGTAACGAATCAATCTAATTTTATTTGGGAAAAAGGTATAAAAGCAAAAAAATATATAAAAAACTCGGGTGGTAAATTATTTAAAAAAGGCGGAATGTCATATGTGGTTTTACCCAATGGTAAAACCAAGAAAATTGGTTTATTTAAAAACCCTAAAGTACTTCCAAATTCAATTATCATAACTGATTTTAGACCAGAAGGTGAAGATGCTAGAGTACGTATTCAAAGATTTATTGATGATGTAAGCGGAACTTTACAATTTGTTGCTACTACCTTAACATCTGTTTTGATTGCTACAAAATTATAATTTTATAGATGAAAGGAGATCAAAATAATATAAACAATACTATAGAGGAAGATTCAATTGATGCAATATCCATAATAAAAGCAGTTTGGATAGAAAGAAAGCTGGTTTTAAAAGTAGCATGTGCTTCTTTTTTTATTGGATGTATAGTAGCATTATTTAGTCCTGTCATCTTCGAATCACAAACAACTTTTGTACCACAAACCTCTGATCAAAATAGTTCGAGAAAAAGTCTTGGTTCATTAGCTTCATTAGCAGGAATAAACTTAAACGAAAGTGCATCATCAGAAATTGATAATTATATTTCTCCGCTATTATACTCTAAAATAGTTGACTCAGAAGAATTTTCTGTTAATTTATTAGATGAGGAATTACTTTTTATTGATGGAAGCCGATTAACTATTAGAGATTATTTATCGGAAAAAACTAATGGATTTAATTTAATAGGATTTATAAAAAAATATACAATTGGATTTTTAAATAAAGAAAGTGACAAAAGCAGTGTTAATAATAAATTGAATAATGATTATAATTTTATAAGTGAAGAAGATTTTCAGCTTATTAGATCATTTAAAGAAAAGTTTTCAATCGAAGCTAATAAAAAAGATGGATATATTAAAGTAATTGCCACTGACAAGAATGCATTTATAAGTTCACAGCTCGTAAAAATTATAACTATAAATCTGCAATCAAGAATAATTTCATTAAGAACAAATAAAATCAAAGAGCAATTGGATTATTCCACGGAAGAATATTTCAAAAAAAAGGAAGAATTTGAAATTTTGCAAAAAAAATTAGCTGAGTTTAGAGATTCCAATAAAAATATTTCTACAGCTGTATTTATGGCAGAGCTGCAAAAGCTAGAAGCTGAATTTCAATTACAAAAAAGCATATTATTGTCATTGGCAAATGAATACAATAGTAATAAAATAAAACTGAATAAGAATACTCCTATATTTTCAGTCCTGGATGAAGTTTCCGTACCAAATAAAAGATCTAAGCCGAAAAGAAGACAAATAGTTATGATTTATATGTTTTTAGGTGTTACTATGTCAATATTATTCATATTTTCCAAAGATTATCTAAAGGAAATTATTCAAAAAATAAAGGAAAATTAATTTACATTTTATCCTTTATTGTTTCTTAAAATTAATTCTCGTGTTTTAAAGAGACAATTAACTATGAGTATTACAGTGTGATATTCATTTATTATTCTAAAGAAAAGAAATTAAGTTTGTTTACGAATCAATGACTCATAAAGAGATTTTTTCATCCAAATTGATTTTTAAAAATTATCCAATTAAAAAAATGGTACAATTGGAATTAAAAAAGGGAAGTAAACATAAGCCCTCAATCACGCACTAATAATAGTTTTATTGAATTTTTTCAATCCAATTTTTATTATCAAGATACCACTTTACTGTTTTTTCTAATCCTTCTTCAAATTGTAATGAAGGTTTCCAGCCTAATTCATTTTTTAGTTTTGAAGCATCAATTGCATACCTAAAATCATGTCCTTCTCTATCCCTTACATACATTATTAATTTTTCAGATGAACCTTCTTGCCTCCCAAGTAATCGATCGGTAACTTTAATAATTAATTTAATTAAATCAATATTTTTCCACTCATTAAAACCTCCAATATTATAAGTTTCATTTAATTTACATTTATGAAAAATAGTGTCAATAGCTCTGGCATGATCTTCAACATATAGCCAATCTCTAATATTTTCACCTTTTCCATAAACAGGAAGAGGTTTATTATTTATAATATTAGTAATGAAAAGTGGGATTAATTTTTCAGGGAATTGATAGGGGCCATAATTATTAGAACAGTTAGATATTACTGTCGGTATTCCGAACGTTACACTAAATGCTCTTACAAAGTGATCAGAAGATGCTTTGGAAGCAGCGTAAGGAGAACTTGGATCATATTTTGTAATTTCAGTGAAAAGTTGCTCATCTTGATTTAAAGACCCATATACTTCATCGGTAGAAATATGATAAAATAATTTATCACAATAATCATTATTCCAAGCCTCTTTTGCTGCTTGCAACAAACTTAGAGTTCCCATTACATTGGTTTTGGCAAAAGAAAAAGGATTCTTAATTGAACGGTCAACATGTGATTCAGCAGCAAAATGAATAACTTTATTTATTTTATATTTAATAAATATTTCTTTTACCTTTTCAAAATCACATATATCAGCTTTTATAAAATTATAATTATTTTTATTCTCAATATCTATTAAATTTTTAATATTAGCTGCATATGTAAGGATATCAAGATTGTAAATTTTATAATCAGAATACTTTTTTACAAAAAGGCGAATAACATGTGAACCAATAAAGCCTGCACCTCCAGTTATTAAAATATTATGTTTCATTTTTTAAAATTTTAATGCACTTTTTCAGACTATCTTTGTAAGGAATTAGTTTAATATTAAATGTGTTTTTAATTTTTGTTTTGTCCAATAAAGAGTATTTCGGTCGCTTAACCATGGCTGAGTACTGTTTTGTTGATATTGCATTAATATTAGTATTAAAACCATATATCACTTTAATATCATTAGCTAGATCATACCACGAAATTTTACCTTTATTTGTGTAATTATAAATGCCTGGTTTCCAGTTATTATTATTAATTATATTCACTATTACCTGTGCCAAGTCAGCAGCATATGTTGGGGAACCAATTTGATCGTTTATTACGTTTAATTCTTTTTTATGTTGCATTAGATTAATCATTTTTTTGACAAAATTATTTCCGAAGCTAGAATACAACCATGAAGTCCTTATAATAATTGAATCTGGATTTATAACTCTACAAGCTATATCTCCTAATAATTTAGTTTTTCCATAATTATTTATTGGATTTGTTGGAGCATCTTCATTTATTGGAGTCTCTAAGTTTTCATCATAAACATAATCAGTTGAAATATGTATTAACCTGCAATTATTAAAATTACACCATTTTGCAATATATTTAACCAAAAGGTGATTTAAAATATTTGCAGATTTAAAATCATCTTCAGCATTATTTACAGAAGTATATGCAGCGCAGTTAATGATTAGATTTGGATTAATTATATCCAGACTGACATTTATATTCTTCAGATTAGATAGGTCAAAATTATCACGACCTGTAAACACCCAGTTATAATTATATTTTGGAGAAATTTTATTTATTTCAGAACCTAATTGCCCATTTTCTCCTGTAACCAAAATCTTCATTAAAATGGATTAATAATTTTAGCTAATGGTGATAAGTTTTTGTCTTTTTCTGACAAAATAACTTCATTAGCATTAATTTTCCAATCTATATTTAAATCTTTATCATTCCATATTACTCCGCTCTCATAGTTAGGGTTGTAGTAGTTATCTACCTTGTATGAAACAATTGCCAATTCACTTAGAACAATAAAACCATGTGCAAAACCTTTTGGAATAAAAAGTTGATTTTTATTTTTATCAGATAATAAAGTAGTTTCAAATAGGCCATATGTTCTAGATTTTTTTCTTAAATCTAAAGCTACATCTAATATCTCTCCTTTTAAACATCGAACTAGTTTAGCTTGAGCGAATGGTGGCTTTTGAAAATGTAAACCTCTTAAAACACCTCTAGAGGATTCTGATTCATTGTCTTGAACAAAATGTATTTTACCAAATAACTTATTTATGATTTTCTGATTATAAGCCTCCGTAAAATAACCTCTTTTATCTTTAAAAGCAGTTGGCTTTAATAAAACTAAGCCATCAATAGTTGTTTTAATTAAATTCATTTACTTGTGAGATTTAATAAATACTGACCATATTCGCTGCTTGATAAATTTTGAGTCAAATTATTTAATTGTTTAGAATTTATATATCCCTTATTGAAGACAATTTGCTCAATACAAGCTACCTTTAAACCTTGACGTTTTTCAATAGCTTGAATGAAATTAGAAGCTTCTAGTAAAGAATCTGGAGTTCCGGTATCTAACCAAGTAAATCCCTTTCCCATAAGCTCAACATTTAATTCGTTTCTTTTTAAATAAGTATTATTAATTGAAGTAATTTCTAATTCTCCACGCTTACTTGGTGTTATCTGCTTCGCTATTTTTAGAACAGAATTTGGATAAAAATACAAGCCGACAACAGCATAATTACTCTTAGGAGATAAAGGTTTTTCTTCAATTGATATAACATTTTTACTATCATCAAAACTTAAAACTCCATAGCGGTTCGGGTCATTTACATAATAACCAAAAACTGTTGCTTTTTTAGATTTTTTAACATTTTTAACAGCATTAACTAATAGTTCGTTAATGCCGTTACCATGAAAAATATTATCCCCAAGTATCATACACACATCCTCAGAACCAATAAAATCTTTAGCAATTATAAAAGCTTGTGCTAAACCATCTGGTTTCAATTGTTCAATATAGGATAACTTTATACCTAGGCTACTACCGTTGCCTAATAATTTTACATAATTAGGCAAATCTTCAGGTGTAGAAATAATAAGAATGTCTTTAATACCTGCTAAAAGTAGAGTAGAAAGCGGATAATAAATCATAGGCTTGTCATAGACACACAATAATTGCTTTGAAACACTTTTTGTAATTGGGTACATGCGGGTACCGTTACCTCCAGAAAGTATTATTCCTTTCATTTTTTGGTTTTAAATATTATAAATAAATGATAAAAATAATGAATGCTATACATCTCAAATATAAAAATATGAATGTAAACAAAAAAATGTAATTGGTATATAAGAATTTTTTAAAAACAATGAATTAAACAGGAGTTATTTGGTAATGTTATTTTTTATTCCTAACTGAATTAATTTCTCTTTGTACCAGTTTTTATCGGTCAATCTTTTAAATAACCAAACTCTATACTCTTTGTATATTATGGACTTATAAATAATATTTAATCTAGATTTTAAAAATAGATAAACCTTAATGCGTTTGTGACGTCTTTTTGTTGTTCTCCAGTCGGCAAACTGATTATTAAAAACACTTAAATAAGAGGCTGTCTTTTTTGTATTGTTATATTTTAAACTATCTATATTATTAAAAACTTCATAACAAGCTGCCAAAAAACAATTTAAGGGGTGACTTAGTTTGTCTAAATTATTAACTGAATTTTTTGCATTTGTTTTTTTAGACAATAAAAAAACATCATACGCATTTCTTAACGCTATCGTCTTATAATAAAAATCCCTATCATTTATTTGATTGGCAATGATGGATAAGTTTAACTTATTTGCATAACTCAAAACAGCAACCTCTTTTATAATTTGACTATCTTTCTCTACAAAATTATAATTAAACTCGTTGGTATATTTCTCTAATATAATCTCTTTATGAATCTCTAAAGCTGCAATAGAGTCTTCCTTTTGAAGTCTTCTATAATGTCTTGTTTCGGGAAAATAGTATTTTTGATTTTCTAATTCAGAATACCCAAACTCTCTTAAAATTCTGATAGCTTTTGTATAATCTTCTTTTGATAAAAGAAAATCAATATCACCTACCATTCGCTCAGAAATATCTTCATATAGTCCAGCTAATAAATTACCCGTTCCTTTTAAAAAAAGAGGTCTGATATTATAAGATAATAATAAGCTGTTTAGTTCTTTTGCTTGAGCTATGATTTTTTCGTTTCGCTCCCTATTTATTTTTGAAAGATATTCCATATAGCTAACCAAATCTGACGGAAGATATTGGAGTAAATCTGTTCGCTTTAAATTAGAATACAGTGTCATAAATACAAATTGATCGGTACTTACTTTTACAATGTCATCCCAATTTATAATTGTTAATTTTAATTGCTTTTCAACTTCTTTTCTGTTCTTTGCTTCCAAAGAAATAGTCATACATTTTGCGATAAAATATAGTGTTTCTTTGTAATTCACATTTAATATTCTATACTGTTCAATATCGATTATGTTTTTTTAATGATTAAAACTTCTCCTAGGTAAGTTTTTAAACCATTTTTCATAAAGTCTTGAATTAGGAAATAAAATTACCCAAGCCGTCATGAAAATTAATTTTAAGTCTAAAAATAACGAACAATTATTTTGATACCACATTTCAAGTTCACCTTTGTATGGGAGTATTATTTCTTCATAGCATTCATGAGCAGTTAGTTTAGATTCTGTCAATATTCTCTCTTCATCACGAAAAACAATAGAGCCTATTCCGGTTAAACCGGGTTTTACATTATAAATAGAATTTTGAAAATATAAACTATATCTGTTAAAACCAGCCCTCATTAAAGGTCTTGGTCCAATGATAGAAATATCACCCATAAAAATATTGAATAATTGTGGGATTTCATTTAATTTAGATTGTCTAAGAAATTTACCAACTTTAGTTACTCTAGGATCATTTCGTAATGTTACATCACCAGCTCCAATATTTGGACTGTTTTTTATCATAGTAGCAAATTTATAAATCATGAATCCCTTATTTTTATAACCTACTCTTTCTTGAAGATAAAATACTTCACCTTCACCTGTTAATTTAAGTATTAGTATAATTAAAATTAAAATCGGCGAAATTAATAGAATTGCGATAGTAGATAAAATTATATCAAATATGCGTTTAAAAATTAAGTACATGTTTTGTAAAATTTTTTTATTACTTCAACAACTTTTTCAAGATCCTCTTTTAAAATACCTGTTGAACAAGGAATAGACAAACTACTATTGTGAATATCTTTACAATTATCTTTTTTTGTAATGTAATGACAGTTTTTATACATAGGCAATTGATTCATTGGCATCCAAAAAGGTCTACTCATTACTTTATTGGCATTAAGATATTTCAACAATTTTTTTTGATGTTTTGTTTTGATAGTGAATAACCAATTATTATGCTCAACCTCATCATTCACATGCTGAAAACCAATATCACCAACCCCAAGAAGATGTTTTTTATAGTAATTTCCTATAAATTGTTTTTTGTTTATAAAAGAAGTTAACTGTTCCATCTGAGCAACTCCAATAGCTGCTAATACATTGACCAGTCTATAATTGTAACCTACCTGATCATGATAGTAAAGCATAGGGTCAACCTTGGCTGTCGTGGTAATATGTTTAGCCTTTTTTGCTAATATCTTATCATTCGTAACTATTATACCTCCACCACCTGTTGAAATGATTTTATTTCCATTAAAACTAAAGACACCTAACTTATTAAATGTTCCAGCATATTTGCCTTTGTATTTAGATCCTAATGCTTCTGCGGCATCTTCTACAAAAGACATATTATACTTTTCACAAATCATCATAAATCTATCTACATCAAAAATATTTCCTTGAATGTGAACAGGCATAATAGTTTTTACACATCTGCCATCTGAAATAAGAATACGTTCACCATTTGAATTAATAGATGTTTTATTATCTAAAAATTCATCTAAAAGGTCTAAATCCATTTGCCAAGTTTCTGGGTCTGCGTCAATTAGTATTGGATCTGCGCCTGTATATTTTATAGAATTTGCGCTTGCAACGAAAGTCATATTTGAAACTATAACATAATCTTTTGGTTTAACACCAGCTAATAGAAGTGCTATATGTAGTGCTGCTGTTCCGTTCATGGTTGCAATAGCATATTTTACTCCTGTAAATTCTGCTACCACCCTCTCAAATTTATCCACATAACTCCCCGCTGAGGAAATCCAGCCAGTTTCTAAACATTCTTTGACATACTTTGATTCGTTTCCAGAAATATTTGGAACACTAAGTAATATGGTTTTATCTTTTTCAGTCATTATCTACTCTTTTTATTATCATAAAATGACTCATGAAGATCTTTATTTTTATCCAAATAATCAACATACCAATTTATTGTGTCTTTTAATCCATCCTTCCATGTAACATTGGGTTCATAATCTAATTCTTTTTTAGCTTTACTAATATCAGGACATCGTCTTGCAACAGATCCAGGATATGTAGGAGCATCTACATATTCACCTTTAAACCCCATTAATTCACCTGTGTAATGTATTAATTCTTTAATAGTAATTTCTTCTTGAGTACCAATATGATATATCTCTCCATTACCACCCCTCTCCATAGCTAATACTGTTCCGTTTACAGCATCATCAATATGATTAAAAGCTCTAGTCTGATCTGCACCATATATTTTGAATGGATTCTCGCCATTTAAAAAACGTTGAACTAAATGAGGTATAACGTGTTTGAATCCCATTCTTTGTCCATAAACGTTATGATACCTAACGATAGTACATTCAAAACCTAATTTATTTGCATATTGAATAAATCCAGACTCTCCCAGCATTTTAGTAACTGCGTAAGTAAACCTGGGGTGGGCTATGTCTTGAATTGTCAAGGGCACTTTTTCAGGTGTCGGAATTTGATAATCAAAAGCCTCAATTGTTCCTGCATAACATTCGCTTGTAGAAGTAAATAAAACCTTACTACATTTGCTGATTCTAAGCCATTCCAGAGTATTATAAATTAAAGATGTATTAATTCTAATAATCTCATGCGGCATCTCATTTACGTAATCAACTCCTACTACCGAAGCTAACATATAAACGTAATCATAGTCTTTTTCTAATTCTAAAAAGTATTTTGATTCTGTAAAATCCCCAGAAATGATCCTAATATCATACTCGTCAACAAGGGCTTGTAATGAAGAATCTATTTTTCCACCAGCTCTAAAAAAATTATCAGCTATTGTAATTTTATAAGCACCTTTTTGTGCTAGATATTTAGCAATACCAAAACCAATAAATCCAGCTCCACCCAATAGTAATACTTTTTTCATTTTTATTTTTTTAATTTATATCTCCTCTTCCAATCACTCGAACTTTATGTTTTTCACTCAATTGTGAAATTTGCAAATTTGCAAATAAACCTACAGTATCAAAGATAAATAGTCTTTCTTTTTTCAAAAGTAATTTTATTAAATCTTCCGAATTTTTATATTCTTTGTGTGCTGTAGTAATAATAACAACATCTAATTCTGATTCAAAAACTTTATCGATATTCTCATCGACTAGAAGACCTAATTCCTCCCAAAATCTAACATAAGGGTCATGTAGTTGTATTATTGCACCATCTTTGATTAAATAATTGTAGAAAGGTTCAACAGGGCTAAATCTTGTATCTCCAACATCACTTCTATAAGAAACTCCTAATAATAATATTTTTTTTCCTTTTAAATTATTAATCTCTTTTTTCAAAAATTGATAAGCATAAAGCGGCATTTTATCATTTATTCGAACTCCTTTAATACTCTGACCTAATCCTTCTCTAGATTCAAAAAGATTTTGTTTTGACCAAGAAGCTAATAAAGGATCTTTGGTTAAACAATAACCTCCTA
>MDSW01081959.1_pt1 | contig 12166 bp, 12 predicted proteins | sample 811171 | NCBI WGS metagenome assembly MDSW01 (sample SAMN05326641, study PRJNA326480) | marine metagenome | isolation source: seawater | place: Atlantic Ocean: North West | collected 2012
ATTTTTTACCTCCTTTCAAGTTTATTATAGAATTGTTAAGATTTTATGAATTAGGCCGAAGATTTAACTTTTTTCTCGATAAATTCTGGAATTTCATCATCTTTATCAAGGACATCTTCTTTTTGACCTTTAGGTTGAAACGCGTACAAAATGTGTAATTTGCAGTAAGGAAAATCTTCTTCGGGCTTCCTTCCACAAAAATAAAAATTTTCCTCATTAGGATGACCTATAGGCCATTTACAAGTCGACTCAGTTAACTCCTCAAGCGATTTAGGATTTTCTGGCTCAAAATTCTTATCTAGCAATATAGACTGAAACTTTTGTTTCCTGGTCATGGGTTGCTGTGATTTTGATTGTTGTTTATTAATTTTATTAACTGCGCTAGAACTCGAGCCTGTTGAGGCATTCGACCGCGAAGGGGCCCTTGCCTCAAGATTTAATCTATGAGCCTTTCCTATAACGGCGTTCCTTGTTGTATCTCCAAGCGCTTCGGCTATTTGGCTTGCAGTATGACCTTTGCTCCACAATTCTCTTAATTTTTGTACTTTTTCGTCAGTCCAGCTCATATTGCAACTAATACTATATATAGTATATTTAATTTAATAACTACATTATTTAGTGTTTAAATGAATAAATCAAATTTAAAATTTCGTCCTTCTGAGGGTAACTCTAGTTTTGCACAGTTTTTTCATAATTTAAGGTTATAAGACTATTTATGGTTGATATTTCTTCAAAATATAAAATTGGTAACAGAAGATTTGGCAAAATTAATTGGATAGGCGCCTTTACTTTATACCAAAAAGAAGTTTTAAGGTTTCTTGTTGTTTGGATTCAAACAATATTTTCCCCACTTATATCCTCACTCCTATTTTTATTGGTACTTACAGTAGCTATAGGTTCCGAGAGGGGTGAAGTGCTAGGTGTTTCTTTTATAGAATTTTTAGCGCCAGGTTTAATAGCTATGCAAGTTATCCAACAAGCATTTTCTCATTCATCATCAACATTTATGATATCTAAGATTCAAGGAAATATTGTAGACATATTGTATGCACCTCTTTCTGCTTCGGAAGTAACGATTTCTATTATTCTTGCTGCAGTAACTAGGAGCGTCATGATAGCTGTTGTTTCAATCATTGTTTTTTATTTCATAATAGATATTCAAATTTCAAATTATGTAACTTTAATAGCCTTCACTTTTTTGAGCTCTTTTATACTAGGATCTATCGGGATAATTGCTGGTCTATGGGCTGAAAAATTTGATCATATGGCAACAGTCACTAATTTCGTGATTGTCCCTTTATCATTTTTATCGGGAACTTTTTATTCAATTAGTAAACTTCCTGAATTTCTACAAATTGCAAGTAAACTAAATCCATTTTTTTACATGATAGACGGATTTAGATATAGCTTTATTGGAGCCGCAGACGGATCAATTTATATCGGATTTTTTTACTTATCCTTTTTAAGTTTAATTTTGTGGTTTATAACTTATTTATTGTATAAAAAAGGGTATAAAATAAAATCATAAAATGAGTTCTTTGTTAAAAATATATAACAGAAGAAAAATTTCTTTTAAAAGAGGACAAGGAAGTTTTCTTTTTTCTTCAAACGGAAAAAAATATCTAGACTTTGTACAAGGTATTGCGGTTAATTGTTTAGGTCATTCTAACAAGAAACTTAACTTAGCTCTTAAAAAACAATCTAAGAAAATGTGGCATCTTTCAAATGTATTTAAAATTCCAGAACAAGAAAAATTAGCATCTAGATTAACTAGAAAAACTTTTGCTGATTATGTTGTCTTCCAAAATTCCGGAGCTGAAGCGACAGAAGCTGCTATCAAAATAGCCAGAAAATATTTTTATCACAAAGGTCAACCAGAAAAAAACAGAATACTTTGTATAAGAGATAGTTTCCACGGTAGAACATTGGCTACTATTTTTGCTAGCAATAGTAAAAAAATGACTGAGGGTTTTTTTCCCAAAGTCAATGGGTTTGACCATTTTAAATTTGGAAATCATAAAGAACTTGAAAAAAAAATAACAAAAAAAACTGCTGCAATAATGGTTGAAACCATAATGGGTGAAGGAGGAATAAAAGTAATCCCAGATTTTTGCATAAGGCATTTAAGAAGATTATGTAATAAGAAAAAAATTCTTCTTATTCTAGATGAAGTGCAATGTGGAGTGGGAAGATCAGGAAAATTTTTGGCATTCGAATATGCTAAAATAAAACCAGACATTGTTCCTATAGCAAAAGGAATAGGGGGCGGTTTTCCGATTGGTGCATGCCTGATAAGTAAAAAGGCTGCTTCTGGAATGACCACAGGAAGTCACGGGTCTACTTTTGGGGGAAACCCACTTGCTATGAGTATAGGAAATGCAGTTTTGGATGAAATTTTTAAAAAAGACTTTTTAAAAAATGTAAAAAAAAATGGCGATTACTTCATATCAAAACTTTCAAATTTGAAAAATAAATATCCAAAGATTATTAAAGAAATAAGAGGAATAGGCTTATTATTGGGTATAAAAATTTCTGTAAACCAGATTGATTTTATAGATAAACTTGCTCAAAACAAATTATTATTAGTAAAAGCTGGTGAAAATGTCGTCAGAATATTGCCTCCATTAAATGTTAAAAGAAATGAAATAGATTTAGCAATTAACATTATAGATAAAGTATGCAAAACATATAAATGAAAAATTTTTTAGACATTTCTGAAATTTCAGCCACCGCGATTAGAAAAATAATAGATGATGCAAAAATAAGAAAAGCAAAAAGGAAAGAATTAAACAAATCATCATTCGACGAGGACAAACCTATGGAGGGCAAATCTATGATTATGATTTTTGAAAAACCTTCTACTAGAACAAGAATTTCGTTTGATATTGCAGCTAAGCAGCTGGGAGGGTCAACTATTACTCTTAATCCAGATGGGATACACTATGGCAAGGGTGACGAAAGCTTAAAGGATACTGCTAAAGTTTTATCAGAGTATGCAGATATTATTATGTTAAGAACATCTAATCATAATAATTTAAAGGAATTTGCAAAGTTTTCAGAAATACCTCTAATTAATGGGTTGTCTGAGAAAGGACATCCATGTCAAATTTTATCAGACATACTTACTTTTGAGGAAACAAAAGGAGAGATAAAAGGAAAAACTCTTGCATGGATTGGAGACGGAAACAACAACATGTCCAATTCGTTCATTGAAGCATCAGTCAAATTAGGCTTTCAATTAAATATTGGTTGTCCAAAGCTATATAGCCCACAGAATAAAATTGTAAATTGGGCTAAAAGAAATAAAGCTAAGCTATTTATTACAAATGATCCTATCAAAGCAGTTGAAAATGCTGACTGTGTTATGACTGATAAATGGGTTTCGATGAACGATAAAGTCAATAAAAAAAAGAAGAAAAAAAACTTGGAGAAATACCAAGTAAATAAAAAGTTAATGAATAAGGCTAAGAATGATGCGATTTTTATGCACTGTCTTCCTGTCGGAAGAGGAGAGGAAGTTACTGACGAAATAATCGATGGAAAAAATTCCGTTGTATGGAGACAAGCTTTAAATAGAGTCCACGTTCAAAAAAGTATTATTTTATGGTGTCTTAATTAAGGTATTGCTTTAGGATTAGCACTTTTTGAATTCATATATAAAATTACTGAGGCTCTATCTTTTTCTTTCCTCAAACCAGCAAATGCCATTTTAGTACCTTTGATATAAGCTTGCGGTTTAATTAAATATGAGTTCATTTCCTCGAAAGACCATTCTTTAGCATATGCTACCATTGCTTTAGAATAATTATAATCACCTATAGATCCTGCTTTTCTTCCGATAACACCCCATAAATTAGGACCTATCATATTTTTTCCACCATCAGCTATTTGATGACATGCGCTACATTTTTTAAAAACTTGCTCACCATGTGATAAGTCTCCCATTGCTAATAATTGTTTGATATCAACTTTTTGAACCACAGCAGTCTTAACTGCTTTTTTTTCATCTAAAGAGGTTGTAATTGGATCTAACCCCTCTACTTTATAAGCAGATTGCGCAGGTTTTTCTACATAGAAAATCATATCTGCAATTTTTCCTATTCCGATAATGATTAAAGCGGTGAGAAGAACCGCAGCTATTATTTTATTTATTTCAAAACTATCCATATCTTTGATAAGTATTATAGACATATAACACGAGTTTATTAAAAAAACTTAAAATAACTTAATTTTATTTGCGTCTTTGAGACGCATAATTATGACCAAAATATCCATAATAATTCCGACAAGATTATCAGCACAAAGACTGCCTAATAAGCCTCTTAAATTGATTAATAAAAAGGAGATGATTTTACACGTATACCAAGCTGCAAAGGATAGCAGTGTCGGGCAAGTTATTGTTGCTACTCCGGATGAGGAAATTATTAAGCTCGTTACGAGCAAGGGTGGAGTTGCCTTGAAAACATCAAATAATCATAATACTGGAACAGATAGGGTTTATGAGTTATATGATAAAGTTCTTAAAGATAACTGTGATATAATCATAAATTTACAAGGCGACATGCCGAATATAAGTCAGGATTCCATAAGACTTTTATCAGAGCATATGATTAAAAAAAAATGTGAGATCGGGACCCTAGCTGGTAAAATAGAAAATTCTGAGGAACTAATTGATAAAAATGTTGTTAAAGTAAAAAGCAAAAATATAATTAATTATGGTGAATTTTCGGAAGCTTCAGATTTTTTTAGAGTATGTGATGATAAAAAAAAAGAGAATATATATCATCATATAGGTATTTATGCCTTTACTAATCAAGCTCTTTTAAGGTATGTAAGTTTCGAAAGATCTAAATTAGAGCTTGAAAGAAATTTGGAGCAACTTAGGGCGCTAGAAAATAATATGAAAATTCAGGTCGGACTAATAAAAGATAAACCTCTGAGTGTTGATACTGAACAAGATTTAGAAATTATAAGAAAAAAAATGGAACACAATGAGTAAAGTTAAAATTGCAATACAAGGTGAGCTTGGAGCCTACTCACACATCGCTTGTAATGAATTGTTCCAAAATGCAGAATTAAAAACCTGCCTAACTTTTGAGGAAACTTTTAAAACTGCTTTCGAGGACTCAAGTTATAAGGTTATCATTCCAATTGAAAATTCTTTAGCTGGAAGAGTTGCTGACATACATTATTTACTACCTAAATATAAACTTCAAATTCATGCTGAACATTTTCAAAAAGTTGAGCATAATTTACTTTGTAAAAAAGACGCGGAATTAAAAGATATTAAGTTTATTAGAAGTCACGCACAAGCAATAGGGCAGTGTCAGAATATTATTAATATCAATAAATTTAAAACAATTATCTCTGCCGATACAGCTGGCTCTGCAAAAGATTTATCACAAGGAAGTGAAAAAAATATTGCCGCCATTGCCTCAGAACTATCAGCCCAAATATACAATTTAAAGATTTTAAAAAAAAATATTGAGGATGAAAAAGGAAATGTGACTAGATTTTTAGTTATGGGAAAAAACGTTAAACAACCAGAATATGATAAAAATAAAAAATTTATAACAACATGTATTTTTAGATTAAAAAGTGAACCTGCCGCATTATATAAATGTCTTGGTGGATTTGCGACTAACCAAGTAAATATGACAAAACTTGAGAGCTTCTCAGTAAAAAATACTTTTGATCAAACAAATTTCTATCTAGATTTTGAGGGTCACTTGGAAGATAAACTAGTACAAAACGCTATGGAAGAGCTAAGCTTCCATACTGAGGATTTAAATATTCTTGGAGTTTACGAATCCTCAGAATTTAGGCATATTTAGTCCACAAAATCAGATTCTAGTCTTGTGGAATTTAAATTGATCTTGATATAATCATTATGAGGTTGGCACCAGGTGAATGTTTCATGAACCCGGTCAGGTCTGAAAGGAAGCAGCCGTAATGACAATTTTTCAGGTTGGTGTCTGCCTCTTAAAAAATGGAAAATAAAATTTTAGCTTTAAAATATAGACCTCAAGATTTTAAAGATTTAATAGGTCAAGAAGTTATGGCTCAGACTATAACAAACGCCATTAAACTTAATAAAATTCCAAATGCTTATTTATTAACAGGTATTAGAGGAGTAGGAAAAACTACTACAGCAAGAATTATTGCAAAAATTTTGAACTGTCAAAACAATGCCGATAAAACAACTAACTGCAAAAAGGAAAATTCGTGTAATTCTTGCCAAGAGATTTCAAATTCAAATCACATTGATGTTTTAGAAATGGATGCCGCCTCTAAAACTGGAATAGACGATATTAGAGAATTAATAGAAAATGCTAAATACAGTCCTATAAACGGTAGATATAAAATATTTATAATTGACGAGGTTCATATGCTCTCTAAACAAGCATTTAATGGTTTATTGAAAACTTTAGAGGAGCCCCCGGCAAGTTTAAAGTTTATTTTAGCTACCACAGAAGTAAGAAAAATTCCTGTAACTATTTTATCCAGATGCCAACGCTTTGATTTAAAAAGAGTAAGTTTAACTCAATTAAAAAAATATTTAAAAGATATTTTGGTTAAAGAAAAAGGTACAATATCTGAGGAAGGAATAGAATTGATCGCTCGCGCATCCGAAGGGTCTGTAAGAGACGCTATATCACTGCTTGATAGATCTTTAATCATCCAATCGCTTAATGATGGTAAAGAAGTAAGTCAAAATCAAATAAGAGAAATGCTTGGACTTGCAGATAGACAAAAAATGATAACTTTGTTCGAGGCAGTAATTAATGGTGAGGAGCAAAAAGCCCTGAACGAATTAAAGAGCTTGATTAACTTTGGATTAGATACAAAAAATTTTCTTAATGATATGTTAGAATTAATTTATCTTTGCAGTAGAGTATCAAGCTTAGGCGAAATAAAGAATGATAAACTTCTTTCTGAAAGTGAACTAGAGCTAATATCAAAAATTTCAAAAAATATTAGCACACAAGACCTAAGTATTTTTTGGCAACTTACTATTAAAACTATAGAGGATTTAAAAATATTAAATAACGAAAATGTTGGTTTAGAGATGTACCTAATTCAACTGATGCACATAAAAGAAATTTCTGAAGTATCACAGCCAGAATCAAATAATGAAAATTTCGTGGAATCAAATGTTTCAGAGAGAAAATTAGTGAAGAATAAAGATGAAAAAAAATTAACTGAGTCAGTTTCTAAAAATGTAAAAAATCAACTTAAAAGTACAAATCAAATAAAAGAAAAACTAATTAATGAACCGTCACTCTCTTCCAAAAATTATGAACAAATTCACTCATTTAAAGAGCTAATTAATTTAGCAGCTAAAAACAAGGAATTTGAACTTAAATATGACTTAGAAAGAAATGTTAAACTAGTGAGATTTGAAAAATGTAAAATCGATATAAGTTTTAATGAAAAATTAAATAAAAATTTTATTAAAAATTTAAGTGAAAAACTTAAATATTGGACTGGAGAAAGATGGATTATTTCTCTCAGCAAACAAAAAGGTGAAAAACCGATTTTTGAGATTAATAAAGATGAAAAATTAATTGAACGCGAAAAATTTAAAAATAGTGATTTGGGTAAGAAAATTATGAGTGAATTTTCTGACGCACAAATAGAGGATATTGTAGACAAAAATGACTAATTTTACTGACATGCTTTCAAAAGCAAAAGAGATGCAAGAAAAAATGAAACAAGTTCAAGATAAAATTAAAAGCATTGAAGTGGAAGGCATGTCTGGAGGGAATTTAGTTAAAGTTGTTCTTAAGGGAGATTATGAGTTAAAAGCAATTATAATTGATGATAAAGCAAAAAAAGAGGATCAATCAGTAATTAACGATTTAATAATTGCAGCTTATAGTAATGCTAGAGAAAATCTAAAGAAAAAATCAGCCGAGGAACTATCGAAGGTAACGGGAGGGCTAAATATACCTTTTGATTTCAAGCTACCTTTTTAATGAATAATAATATTCCAGAATTAGAAGAGTTGATAAAGTTATTTACAAAGCTTCCTGGCTTGGGACCGAAATCTGCCAAAAGAATTATTCTAAAATTAATCAACAATAAGGAAAATTTGATTAAACCCTTGGCTAAATCACTGGCGTCAGTTTATAAGAATGTAATTAGATGTAGCGAGTGTGGCAATCTTAAAGTCGTAAGTCAAACATGTATTTGTGAAACAAAAAATAATTATGAAAAAATATGTGTTGTAGAGAATCTAGCTGATATGTGGGTCATTGAGTCTGCGAACATTTTTAAAGGCCATTATCATATTCTAGGTGGAACGCTGAATTCAGAGAATAATGATCAAAAAAATCTATTACTCGACTCCTTAGTCAAAAGAATTAAGAAAAACAGTTTAAAAGAGGTTATTATAGCGACAAGTGCTACAATCGAAGGACAAACTACTGCCCACTATATCGAGGACTTAATACAAAATAATTCAATTAAAATTACCAAACTAGCTCAAGGCTTACCCATAGGTGGAGAAATTGAGCAACTAGATGACGGAACACTCTTTTCAGCTTTTAAAAATAGAGTCCCAGTTACTAGTGACTAGTTTTTTTTTCAATTCTTTTACTGTGTAAAAGAGGCTCGGTGTAACCAGATGGTTGGTCTTTTCCGCTAAGCACTAGACTACATGCTGTTTTAAAAGCAACAGATTTATCAAAATCATTTGACATTTTCTGATAATTTTTGTCTTTTTTATTTTGCTCATCTACAGTTCGGGCCATTTTTTTAAACACCTCTATTACTTGCTCCTTTGAACAAATTTTATGATGAAGCCAATTAGCTATGTGTTGTGACGAAATTCTTAAAGTGGCTCTATCTTCCATTAAACCAACGTTATTAATATCTGGAACTTTAGAACAACCTATTCCTTGATCGATCCATCTAACCACGTAGCCTAAAATGCTTTGAGCATTATTTTCAAGCTCACTATTAATTTTTTCAATTTGCCAATTCGGTCTATCTGCTACTGGAATATCTAGCAATGAGTCTAAATCAGATCTTTTTTGACCTGATAGTGATTTATGTTTTTCAAAAACATTAACGTGATGATAGTGTGTCGAATGTAGAGTAGCAGCAGTAGGAGATGGTACCCATGCGCAGTTAGCTCCAGACTCCGGATGAGATCTCTTTTGAGTCATCATATCCGCCATTTTGTCTGGCATTGCCCACATACCTTTACCTATCTGAGCTATTCCAGAAAATCCACAAGCTAAACCAATGTCTACATTTAGGTCCTCATAAGCTTTTAGCCAGTTAGATTTTTTCATTTCGCCTTTAAATATCATTGGACCAGCTTCAAATGACGTATGCATCTCGTCTCCAGTTCTGTCAAGAAAACCTGTATTTATAAAAACTATTCTATCTTGAACTTTTCTTATACATTCTTTTAAATTAACAGTTGTTCTTCTTTCCTCGTCCATGATTCCAACTTTGATTGTATATTTCTTAAGACCCAAGGCAGTCTCTACTTCCTCAAATAAGTTATTTGTAAATTCCACTTCCTCAGGGCCGTGCATTTTAGGCTTTACTATATACATGGATCCCTTAATTGAATTTTGTTTACTTTTAAAATCATGTAAAGCACACAAAGTGGAAATGAAAGCATCCATAATTCCTTCAGGTATTTCACTTCCATCACTTAATGTAATTGATGAGTTTGTCATTAGATGCCCAACATTTCTATTTAACATTAGTGCTCTACCTCTTAAGGTAATGTTAGTCCCATCAAATTTCGTATAAGTTCTATCGGGGTTAAGTTTTCTTATAAATTTCTTTCCATTTTTTTCCATTTGGACTTGAAGATTTCCTTTCATAAGGCCAAGCCAATTTTTATAACATTTAACCTTATCTGAGGAGTCAACCGCAGCAACCGAGTCTTCATTATCTATAATAGTGGAAATTGCCGACTCCACTATTACATCAGAAATATTTGCTTTGTCAGATTTCCCAACTTGACTATTTGGATCAAAAACAATTTCAATGTGTAAATTATTATTTTTAAGAAGAATACATGACGGATTATTTTTATTTCCATTAAAACCTATAAATTTACCTTTATTTTTTAAATAATCTTTTTTATCTCCGATAAAAAGAACCAAATTTTTATCTGTTACCATTACTTTAGTTACGTCAAACCAACTATTTTTCTCTAGTGGAAAAATTTCATCAAAAAATCTACGAACATAATCGATTACCTTTTTGGCTCTTTCTGGATTAAAGCTACTATATTTTTCTCCTGGGATGACATCAGTTCCATATAATGAGTTATATAAACTCCCCCAGCGAGCATTAGCAGCATTTAGGGCGTATCTAGCATTATCAACTGGCACTACAAGCTGAGGCCCTGGTATTTTGGCTATTTCGTCATCTACATTTTGTGTTCTTATTTTAAAATCACTTTTCGTATCGACAATATACCCAATCGATTTTAGAAAACTAATGTAACTATCTTTGTTTTCTTGAAAGTTTTTATTCTCTAAGTGCCAATTATCAATTTTTCTTTGTAAATCTTTTCTCTTCTCTAAAAGGTTTTTATTTATAGGGTTTAATTTATATATAGATTTACTGAAGCTGGCCCAGAATTTTGATTGCTCAACATCAGTCCCTGGCAATGCGTCTTGGTTGATAAAATCAAGTAAGTTTTTTTCAACGTTTAAATTTTCAATTTTAACTCTATTCATTATAATTAACCTATCGCATCTCAGTAGTTAGATAAATGGTCAAATATGACATATTTATTAGATCATTTTATCGATTTAATTAAATTCTATTAAAAAGAGAAATATGGTAAACATCAGAATGAAAAATTATTTGGAATTTGAAAAAGAAATTAAGCAACTAGAGCAAGATGTAGAAAATTTAAAAAGCCCGTTTGGTTCTGAAGGGATTTCAGAGGTAGATACAAAAAAAATTAAAGATATTCAAGACCAATTAAATGAAAAACTAAAAATTACTTATGCAAATTTAAATAGCTGGCAAAAAACCTTAGTGGCCAGGCATGAAGATAGACCAAGAGCAAACTATTATATAAAAAAAATTTTTGATAAATTTACGCCTTTAGCTGGTGATAGATTTTTTGCAGACGACAAGTCTGTAATTGCAGGCTTTGGAGTTATAGGAAATAAATCTGTTTTGGTCATCGGCCAAGAAAAAGGTGAAGATTTAAATAGTCGTATCGAGAGAAATTTTGGAATGATGAAGCCTGAAGGTTATAGGAAGTGTATTAGGTTAATGAAGTTAGCAGATCGGTTTCAAATTCCAATAATCACTTTTGTGGATACACCAGGAGCTTATCCAGGATTAGGAGCTGAGCAAAGAGGCCAAGCTTCTGCAATAGCAAATTCAATTGAGTGCTGTATGTCTTTAAAGGTACCAAACATTTCAATAATTATAGGCGAAGGAGGATCTGGCGGAGCTATTGCTTTAGCATCATCCAATAAAGTTATAATGTTAGAAAATTCTATTTATTCGGTTATATCACCCGAAGGATGTGCATCAATACTTTGGCGTGACCCTAGCAAATCTTTGGAAGCAGCTGAGGCAATGAAATTGACTGCAAAAGATTTGCTTAATCAAGGCGTCATAGACGAAATTATTTCAGAGCCTTTAGGTGGAGCTCATCGTGACTCCGAGGCAATAGCTATGGATGTAAAATCCTCGATAAAAAATAATCTAAATTTTTTTGAAAGTATGTCAAAAGATGAAATATTTGATCACAGAAAAAATAAATTTCTCAAAATTGGAAGAGATAACGGGTTTAATCAGTCTTCGAAGCTCGAAGATAAAAATTTATTATACAAAGAGCCTAGTTTTGCTAAAATTAAAAAAAACCTTATTAAAAATAAAGCAATTTATATGGTTTCAGCTTTCCTTTTATTAGCATTAATCTTTGGTGTTTTATTATAAATAAACGTGACATATAAGCAAATTTAACAAAAAAAACCAACTTTTGCATGAATGAAAACTTGACATAAGCTCAACAATTTTGTTTATGAGGACCAGGTTAATTAATAAATTAACTATAGTTAATAACAAATAAGGAAAAGTAAATAATGAGTACACTAAAAGGTAAAGTAAAGTGGTTCAATGGAACTAAAGGTTACGGTTTTATTGAAAGAGAAGACAAAGAAAA
>MDSW01148659.1_pt1 | contig 12164 bp, 9 predicted proteins | sample 811171 | NCBI WGS metagenome assembly MDSW01 (sample SAMN05326641, study PRJNA326480) | marine metagenome | isolation source: seawater | place: Atlantic Ocean: North West | collected 2012
CAACCATGAACTCGGATAATTCATTTACTAATTTTTATTTTAGTGAGCCAATATTCTCATCATTGAATGGTTCTGGAACTTTGGTTCCAGCCGATTTTGTCATCAGCTTTTCTGCAACTGGTAATGCCTCCGCAGCAACAATCAACTCTATCACGAAAGTTGATGGTAATGCTCTCGAGGGTGGTGAGAATGCAGTCAGATTGTTTCTTTCGTTTAATAATCCTCCTGATGGAACCGAGGTCATTAATATTAGTCCAGCGAATAGTCAAGTCTTTGACAATTTTGGTAACGCCATGAATGCAAACGCAAATAATCAAGCTTTTGATTTGAACGATATATTGGTTCCTTCGGTTGAGTTTGATCCAGTGAATGGTTCTAATCAGCTCTTCCCCAACGGTACCATTACTGTAACATTTTCTGAACCAGTAAAATACGCAAACGGTAACGCTATCACCAGTGAGTTGATAACCAATAGTATCAACCTAAAATACTTAGATGGAGAGCAAGAATCTATAGCATTTAGTGCATCAATCAATGATGCTAAAACTGTTGTTGTGCTCACACCAAATTCATTATTAACTGAACTAAGAAGTCTTCAAATAGGTTTTGGTGGAAATGTTTTTACTGATTTAAATGAGAACACAATTTCATCCAGCTATAGTGCTAATTACAGTGTAAAAGATATTACTCCTCCAACTGTAGAAAGCTCTACTCTTGCCATAGCCAATGCTTATATTATATTTAGGATAAGTGAAGGCATTTTTACTAACGATGATGGAACGGGAGCTGTGCAACCGCAGGATTTCAGTGTCATTTTTAATATGAATGGAGGTAATGCATCATCTATGACAGTTGTTTCGGTGACAGATGAGAATGGTTTGATTCTTGTCGGAGGAGAAACAATTGTCAGGCTTGGAATTTCTTTCGACTCCCAACCTGCTGGAGTGGAAACTGCAACAGTAACACCGAATGGAATCTACGACCAAGGAGGTAATGTCTTAGATCCCAGTGTTAGCGGTCAATCATTTGAATTTTTCGACCAATTGTCACCAAGCCTTGAAATAACAACTGATCCTCAACCGATAGATGGACTTATATACCCTCAAAGCAACTTTATGCTATTATTTTCTGAAATTATACAAAACAGCAGCGAGAATATCCCCAATTCATCAGATATCGCTGCTATCACCTCATTATCCTACGCTGATGGTGATCAAGAAAATATAGATTTTACTGGCTCCATAAATGCTGGTAATAATATCATCTCAATCAATCCAGATTTTGATATGGAGGAATGGAGGCCTGTTCAGATTAATATTTCCAGTGGTATGCAAGATACAATTGGTAATATCTCAAATGGTTCCTCAGCAAATTACAAGACAAGGGATATTACGGTTCCAGAAATAAGAACCGCGGACATAGATTCATTAAATAATGGATTAAACATATCTGTGTCTGAGGGATTATTTGCAACAGAAAATGAAGCTGGTGGGTTGGATCAGTCTGATTTTGAGGTAATTAATTTTAATCAAAATAATGGCAACGCATCATCGGTGACAATTACTGCGTTGACAAGTTTTGAAGGTGTACCTTTAATTGGGGGAGAGTCTGAGATTAGGATCAACATCACAGTTGATAGCCCACCTGCAGGTGTTGAGACATTTACAATTAGTCCAATAGCGGGAAGAGTTTTTGATAGAGGTGGAAATGCACTAGCTCCATCTGAAAATAGTCAATCTTTTACTTTGTTTGATTTATTATCACCATCAGTTGCAATAGACCCAACAACCGATTCATTAATTTATCCTTCCGAAACCTTCATAATTACTTTCGATGAACCCGTAGTAAAGTTAGATGGAACCCCAATATCGAATGATAATTTGTCGTTTATCATAAATTTACAATATACTTCGGAGGGATCGGAAAATATCAATTTCAACGGATCTATTAATTCATTAAAAACCGTTTTGAACATTGTTCCGATAACGCAACTTGATCAAAAACGATCGATCAATTTATCCTTTAGTAATGTATTTATGGATCAATCTGGGAACTTAGTTAATCCGTTGAGTGCAAATTATATAGTGAGAGATGTTACTGCTCCTACCTTTGATTCATCTCGGTATGCTATAGATAACACCCAAATAATTATTTTTATGGCGGAGCCTGTATATGGAAACAGTGAGGCAACTGCAGGATTAGATACATCAGATTTTAATTTAACTTTTCAGGATAATGGTGGAGAGGCAGACAGTGTGTATATTGCATCTGTGACCAATACATCGGGCACGCAATTAGTGGGCGGTGAATCATCAATTCAAATTAATTTAGGGGTTAAGGGATCGCCAAATGGCGACGAAACTATAAATATAAATGCTAAAAGTAATGCTATTTTTGATTTAGCAGGCAATATAATGAATTCAAGTCAGATTACCTCAATCGATACAATGACTGCGGCACCCAAAATAATTTTGTCTGACTTATCAATAGATAATACATATCTAGAATTAATTTTTAGCGAAGATGTTTTCAGTACTCATGATAATAGTGAGGTATTGGGTGTGCAGGATTTTATTTTAACCTATAATTCTAATAATGGAAATTGTGAGGACATGACAATAAACAGCATCTTGACAACCTCCAATAGTATAATAGTAAATGGAGAAGATTCTGTAAGGGTAAAGTTTAGTCTTGATGGCATACCAAGTGGGGTTGAGACCTTCACTCTTTCGCCAGTTGATAACGAAGCAGTTTTCAATAATAATGGTGTTTATATGGACCCTGAGACTATCCTGGGTCCATTCAGACTTTATGATTTATTAATTCCAACATATAGCGTTAATATTTCCAATGGTGATACAAATATAAAAAGCGATACTACACTAATAATTTCTTTTTCCGAAGCTGTGAGAAATACTAACAATTCAAGCTTAAATAATGCAAATGTTGATGACCATTTCATTTTATATAACCTTTCAGATTCAGTTGAAATAGCATTCAATGCATCTGTAAATACTGAAAAAAACGTGATTACAATTGCTGCAGTGGATACCTTTAAAAGTGAACATGAAATACAGCTTAAAATGGATGGTGACTTTGAAGACCTTGCGGATAATTTGATTCCCAATGGGATGGATATTGTTTTTTTTATAAGAGATTATATCAAACCTGAATTCGATACTTTAATTCTAGCAGGAGACAATAGCTATATTGATATATATTTTTCAGACCAAATATTTTCTTCAGATAGTAGTTATGGGGCACCATCATTAGATGATTTTACATTTGAATTTTTTCAAAATGGAGGAAATGCAAAAGAACTTGTATTAGCAGGTATTCAAACTTTCCAGGGTACTAATGTTACGGGCGGAGAAAATAAACTTAGGGTTATTACTGAATTTGATAACAAAGCAAGTGGCAGGGAATTTTTATTCATTAAACCAGCAACCTCGTTTTCGCTTTTTGATGAATCCGGAAACCCAATGGCATCGAATAGTCAAAGCGATACACTTAATTTAAACGACGTCTTAGTACCAACCGTGGATACAGTCAACATTTGGCAGGGTGATTACGTTGGCATAAATGAATATACAAATATCGGATTGGTATTTTCTGAGCCAATAGATAGTATCGATTTTGAAATCTCTAGCCGGCGCGATTCATCATTTTCATATGAGACCGAATTTACGTCAGATTCCTTAAGAATTATTTTAAGTCCTCCACTCTTAAGCTTAGACACCATTGATTTGATAATCACGAGCATGGTAGATACAGTTGGATTATCTACAGTTGAATTGAGTTATAGGTTTCTGACCCCTGCTCTAGGGGACTTTGACACCCCTCCAAATGATACTATAAATTTAGATGATTTAACACAGTTCGTTCTGGCATGGAATTCTGATGATTTCACAAAAGAATTAGGACCAGTTTCTGGAAATTTTCCACATTTCAAATTGCATCCAGATAGAAAATTTGGGCTTGATGATGGGATGGTGTTTACTCAGATGTGGAGGTGGTCCTTGCAACGGTATGGGGTTCAGGAGATTGCTCAAAAAATTATTGGAGAGCAGCCTAATTTTAAAATCAACAAAAACTCCATTCTAATTTCACCGCCAATAAACTCTTTATCAGGTCAAGTAATTGTTGATCATAATCAAGGTGGTGGGAATATCAATATTTCTAATACCCCAAATCAAGAAAATGGTTTTGCTCTATCAAGTAGCGATATATTGCCCGGAAAATTGCTCTATGAGTATAGTCATTTGTCAAAAAACTCAGCTCCCATAAAAATAAATTTTCCAGGAGGTTTAGAAAACGATTCAACTATTTCAGTTAGATTCAGTTTTTTTGATAGCCAAAACGAGCTTATAGGCCAAGGAGACACGGTATTTACATTTGAAATGATTCCTAATTCTTTTTTTCTACACAAAAATTATCCAAACCCATTCAATGCTAAAACATCCATTCGATATGAAATTCCAATTAACTCTGACATAAGGATTGATATTTATGATATTACAGGCAGATTCATAAAAAATTTAGTAAATACATATCACAGCCCAGGAAAATACAAAGTAGACTGGAATGGGAAAAATATGTTTGATGAAGAAATAGCTTCAGGAATTTATTTTTATAAAATCCAATCTGGGGTTTACACGCGTTCAGTTAAAATGATTTTTCTTAAATAATTTTATCATTTATAACTATGTTTTCATCCTTAGAATTACATTTGATGTGAAATGAAAAAGCAGATTACCATAAAGGAATTAAAAAATATATATAATCCAAAGGAAATTATTTCTTTAATTGATGAAACATTTGAACAAAACAGAAATAAAATTTTTAAAATAATTAATAATCCAAATAGTCCAGTATTGAACTATTATAAGCCCCGCCAAATCTCGCTCCTTGAAAAAAATTCTGCCCCAAATAATTCAATCAGTTATGAATTAGTTGATTCAATGAAAGATGCTATTTTTTTCATGACTTTAGATAAAAAAAATAGAACAAACGTCACGAAAAGAATGCGTAACTACGAGTATGGATATGCAAAAGCAGTATTTTCAAGGATTAACCATTTTTTAGCTGATGGTGATATTCTTTTTTTGCCAAGTTGGTCAGGCTCAAAAAATAAATTGAGTAACCACAAACTAATTTCTGGTATTTACGAGTTTTTCAAAGCGTTCCAATCAATAATTGAAATAGAGATAGAATATTGGGAGAGTATATCAAGAGTTGGTTATTTAACAGGTTTCCAAATTTCAATGGGTAGATTTTTTATGATTCTGAAAAATATTGGAATGCCCCAAAAGGATCAAATTTCTTTGGTTCAATCAATATTTGACGGTTTCAATGTTGATTGGAGCGAGAGGGATAGGGAGAATATCAGAACCTCATTACAGAAACCCGCCATTATTAATTACGAAAAGCAACAAACTGAGCTTAGGCAATTAGTTAGCCAATCATTTTTTGAAGTATTAAATCCCGAGATCATTATAATGCTGGAGGAAATATCTTTTGCATACAAAAAATATTTACGGAGGTTTTAGTAATTTCGGGTAATATATTTTTTAATTGATAAAATGACCTTCAAATTTATAAAATGAAAAACAAACATTTTTTGCTTGATCCAAAGATTATTTTTATGAATCATGGTTCTTTCGGAGCCTGTCCCAAACCTATTTTCGATGACTATCAAAAATGGCAGAGGAGATTGGAAAAACAACCAGTCTTATTTTCAACAGAAACCATTTATGATTTGTTTAGAAAGTCTAGAATTGCACTTGGGGAATTTGTAGGTTGTCATGAGGACGATATTGTCCTCTTCCAAAACCCAACTGTTGCGGTCAGTAATGTAATGTACAGTTTAAAACTCCAACCTCATGACCAAGTTTTGATGTCCAATCATGAGTATGGAGCCTTGGTCAGAGCGTGGTCTATTTGGGCTCGATCATTTAATGTTGATATTGTCCAAAGAAATGTAGAGTTACCTTTAAGCTCTGAAGAAGAATTTGTTGATAATATTTGGTCAGGAGTTACACCAAAAACTAAGGTGATTTTTCTTTCCCATATAACATCTGCAACTGCACTAGAGTTCCCAGTGAAAAAGATTTGTGAATTAGCAAAAGCTGCGGGGATTATTACAATAATTGATGGAGCTCATGTTCCTGGTCAAATCAACTTAAACATAAAAAGTTTAGGATGTGATTTTTATACTGGAGCGTGCCATAAATGGTTGTGTGCTCCAAAAGGGACATCTTTTCTTTATGTAAAAGATAAACATCAATCATGGATGCGTCCGCTGATTTACAGTTGGGGTAAAGATGGAGATGATCCTGGGCCAACAGAATTTTTACAAAATTTTCAGTGGCAAGGCACTAGGGATATGGCATCATTTTATACATTGCCAACAGTCATTGATTATTATCACAAATATATAAAGGACAGTAGAAAAAATTGTAGAAAATTAATTCAACTTGTAGCTAGTCAATTAACGAGTATATTGGGCACCGCTCCTATTTTTTCATCAAAAAAATGGATAAATCAAATGGTGAGCCATAGGTTGCCGAAAGAAGCCCCAGCTGATTTAAAGACGAATCTGTTAAAGAAATTTAATATTGAGGTGCCTATATTCCACTGGCATGGAGAACGTTATATAAGGGTATCCTGCAACATATATAATAATAAAACTCAAATAGATTACTTTCTTAAAACACTTAGAACATTGATTTAAATTCATTTTATAACTTCTGATATATGAAAAAGTTGTTTATCATATTTTTTATTTTTTTATCTTCTTCAATAACATTTGGACAAAAGGTTTTACTGTACACAGAAAATGATGATGTGTTTGCTTCAGGGAATCCATTCACAATTGAGGATGAGAGTGTAGTTTTTTGGCAAGAAGAGCTGATAATTATGACTATTCCTATAGCCTCACTTAATGAAATTAGATATGCAGAGAAGTCATATAAGCCAGCAGGTGTACCTTGTGTAATGCTTGGGAAATTCATTGCGGCCACAGTCATTGGGGCATCAGTTGCAGGTCAACCTGATTATGCAGTACCAGGAATTACAGTGGGATTATTATTGTATATGACTGGTAAACTATTAAACAATGTTGGGGCAAAATTTGGTAGGGATGTCATTTACTATGACATTGATGATTTAGATGTAAATGATAGGAAAATGATTTTGTCAACTATAAGCATGGACCTTGATAAGAGAAAAAAACAGAATTATAGAAGCGAATTTCATTATGGACCGGAGGGTAAAAAACGAAATCTTTTAGGGTTTAATTGGGATGGAAAAAAACCATGGAAAAACAAGAAGAAAATAAAGAAAAAGATATTACGATTTTCTTTTTTTTGATATGTTTCCAAATATTATACAATATATAATTACAGCATTTAAGTATGAGTCTGAACCAATAATTAAACATTTTAGGCTTTCTAAAGACCCTAATTTTAATTATCCTGTGTATACATCAGAATCCATACGGCTTGTTAATGTAGGGATTGGAAAAAGGAATGTCGAACATAGAATAATGAAGACATATTTATTAAAGAAAAAATATAAAGAAGAAGCTCAGTTTATTAATATCGGAATCGCAGGTGGCAACGAAAATATTACTACAATTGGCGAGGGATATCTTGTAAAAAATATATTTGATGAAAAATCTAAAAGTTTTTTTAATTGCGACCCTTTAATGGGTTATCCTCTTGAAAGGAGGAGCTTAGTCACTGTTGAGAAGCCTGTATATAACTCGAAGAAAAATGACTACAAAGAGTTAGTAGATATGGAAGCATCAGCGATTTTTAGTACCTGCAATAAATTATCTCCAGAACCTAGAATCGCAATAATTAAAATCGTCTCTGATTATATGGACCTTAAAAAAGATCGTTTAGACTACAAATTCGTTTATTCGCTCATTGAAAATAAAATTGAAATGATAAACTCATTTTTGGAATTTTTAAGAAAAGATATCAACAAAAAAAATGACTTTTAAAATTGTTATTTTTTCAATAGTTGTTGCGTTTATCCTAGGTAGCTTAGTACTAGCCCTTTTCTATAGGATCAACGAAGACAGAGAAGACGATTCATCTCAATGAAAATAAGAGTATAAAATTTTTTATATAAAATCATGCTTTCAAATTTTAAATATAAACAGTTAAAAGATTATGTTATCCTTTGTTTTGTTTTAAATTTTTTGGTTGGCTCTGATGTAGAAAAATCAATATTGAAAAAAAAATCAATAAATTTTACAACTATAGAATTTGAAGTAGTTTCAAAAGAGGGATCAAGAAACCATCTTATCTGGTTACATGGCGATGAGAATACAGCTAAGTTATCTATTAATAAACATCTTCAAAAATATGGTGGTACAGCATACTTAATTAAGAGCGAGAGTAGGGAAGTTGAATATAAAGATACACGCATAGATCCAAACAGAATCTTTTCAAGACCCGGTTCTTTCCATGCATTAAAAAAATTTAAACCAGAGTGGTCACCCGGGACTCTAAAAAGTGCATTAGATGAATTGGATAGTGAGCGCAAAGATTTTCTCAAGACTATTTTCCCAGATTCCAATGGAGTTTTAATTGCAGTTCATAATAATTTTCGAGGATACAGTATAAAATCAGAAATAGAAAACAGCACAAAAGTTTCTTTAAGCCAAAAAGAGAATCCACGAGACTTTATACTATGTACCGATCCAAGTGACTTTAAGAAGTTATCTATTGGAAGATATAATGTAGTTTTGCAAAATGAACCTCCTGAAAAAGATAACGGTAGTCTGTCTTGGGCTGCATTGAAAAATGGAGTCAGATATGTAAACGTAGAGACAAGACTGGGTTGGTTATCAAAGCAAAAAAAAATGCTTGAGTTTGTTGAAGAAAGTCTAGAATAGAAATTAAAAGTATGTTACAAAAGTTCTTTAAATGGCTTCCATTGATCCTCTTAATATTTCTGTTTATAATTGATCGTCACAATCCGTTACATGTGGCACTTTATATAGCAATACTTTTGACTTACTCAGGAATCTTGGTGTTAAAAATATTGTATGCAAAGGAGTTATGGCATAAAGAATTTGATCATAAGATTTATGATGATAATGGGAAATTAGAAAAATTGTCTGATGTTAAAGAAAAAATGTTCTCCAGTGAATCAAATCAAAACAACTAAAAACTAATTGGGGTAAAAATATGTTAAATATAGATTTGAGAAGCTTCCTTATTGGAGGTCTATGTACAGCCCTTTTTTTTCTGATAAGCGGTTTTCAGAAGGACGCAAATCTTGGTGATATTGTTGTAAATTCAATTACAATACTTGATGATGGACATGGTGGCTTTATAACTGCTTATAATGAAGACCAAAAAAGAACACTTTACCTTGGAACAGGAAAAGAAAAGAATGGTTATGTTCAAACCTACAACCGATATGAGGAGCCCACATCTTATATTGGTTCTAATAGAGATATGGACGGCGTTTTAGTTTTAAACGACCGTTATGGGGCTATGGGTTATACCCAATCAGGAAAGAATTGAAGCTTAGTTTACTTATAGTTATTATTCTTTTATTTGCATTCTTAAAGGCAAGAGAGAGATTTCGAGATTATAGAGAATAATGATGCACATAAAAAAATAAAACATTTGAGTAATCTTTTTTTTTCAAAAATAATTTATATTTAAATATAGTTTTGACAAGATATAAATGAAAATAGCGTTTCTTACTGCAGGAGGCATTGCGCCCTGTTTGTCAGCATCTATTGGTGCGTTAATAGAATTATATAATAGAGAAGAGCCAGATGCTGATCTAATTGGTTATCTTAATGGATACAGAGGGCTATTGCTTGGTAAATCGATTCAATTCCCGGCTGAGGTAAAATCAAATTATGAAATATTATTTGATTTTGGTGGTAGTCCAATTGGGAATAGTAGGGTAAAACTAACAAATACCAAAGATTGTGAAGATCGAGGTTACGTTAATTCAGGCGAGGATCCTTTGAAAGTTGCAGCTGAACAATTAACAAAAGACAAAATAAATATACTCCACACAATTGGAGGTGATGACACAAATACTATGGCCGCACAACTGTCTTTTTACCTAAAAGAAAATGGCTATGATTTGACTGTTGTTGGTTTACCAAAGACTGTTGATAATGATGTTTTTCCAATACAACAGACATTAGGCGCCTGGACTGCGGCTGAACAAGGTGCTGTTTTTTTTGAGAATATTGCAAATGAAAATACAACAAGCACCAGACAATTAATTATTCATGAAGTTATGGGAAGAAATTGTGGTTGGCTTACCGCCAAAACTGCTTTTGATTACTGTAATAGATTGGAAAACCGTTCTTTTTTACCGGAATTATTAATTGATAAAAAAAGATGGAGTATAGATGCGATCTATATTCCTGAGTCAGACTTTGACTTTTCTGAAGAATCTGACCGTTTAAGAAACGTTATGGATGAGAAGGATGGAGTCAATATTTTCCTTAGTGAGGGGGCTGGGTTAGAAACAATAATTCGTGAAATGAAAAATAGAGGTGAGACTATACCAAAAGATGCATTTGGACATGTGAGATTAGATGAAATTAACCCCGGACAATGGTTCGCGAACCAATTTTCAAAGTCTCTGGATGCAGAAAAAACTCTTGTCCAAAAAAGCGGATATTTCGCAAGATCTGCAAAAGCTAATAGTAGTGATTTAGATCTAATTAAAAAATCGGCATCTTTGGCTGTAGCTGAGGCACTAAAAGGCAATACTGGGGTAGCAGGATTAGATGAGGATGAAAATAATAAACTAAGATTAATTGAATTTGAAAGAATTAAGGGTGGAAAACCATTTGATACATCGGTTGAATGGTATCAAAACATGTTAAAAGAAATTAAATTAAAATAATTAAGGAGGCCTAGGATGTCATATTCGTTAAAACCTGGTGTTGTGACTGGAGAGGATTATTTAACTCTTCTAAAAGCAGCAAAAGAGGGTGGTTACGCATTGCCCGCAGTAAATGCAGTTGGCACTAATTCAATCAATGCTGTGTTAGAAGCGGCCGCAAAAAATAATGCTGATGTAATAGTACAGTTTTCAAATAGTGCGGGACAATTTTACGCTGGTAAAAGTCTTTCAGACGCATTTGAGGCAAAGGTGATTGGATCGGTATCAGCAGCTCAACATGTTCATCTTCTTGCTGAAAAATATGGTGTTTGTGTTGTCCTTCATACTGACCATGCTAATAAACCATTGATACCATGGGTGGAAGCTCTTGTAGCACATAGTGAATCGCATTATGAAAATACCGGATCTCCATTATTCTCATCACACATGTTGGATCTTTCAGCAGAAGAGATTGACTTTAATTTATCTGAATGTAAAAGATTGCTTGAGAGGATGGCTCCTATTGGTATGAGTCTAGAGATAGAATTAGGCGTTACAGGTGGTGAAGAAGATGGCGTTGGCTCTGATGATGATATAGGTGCTGATAATCCGTTACTTTATACACAGCCTGAGGATTGCCTTCAGGCTTGGGAGTTGCTATCACCTATTGGTCATTTTAGTTTGGCAGCGTCATTTGGCAATGTTCATGGGGTCTATAAACCTGGAAATGTAAAGTTACGTCCAGAAATTTTGAAGAGCTCTCAGGAATTAGTAGAAAACACATGTGGAACAGGTTCTAAACCATTAGATCTTGTTTTCCATGGAGGATCTGGATCCGATAAATCAAAAATATCTGAGGCACTAACCTATGGTGTCTTTAAGATGAATATTGATACAGATACACAATTTGCTTTTGCAAAGGCAGTGGGGGATTATGTTAATGAGTTTCCTAGAGCCTTTAAATACCAAATTGACCCAGATGATGATACACCTTACAAAAAGCAATACGATCCAAGGAAATTTCTAAGATTAGCTGAACAGTCCATGGTAACAAGACTTGATGAGGCCTTTCATGACCTAGGGTCTGTAGGTAAATCTATAGCTAAACGATAAATCTATATTTGCATGATTAGTTTTTTAGATTATAGCTGAAACCAGTAGTTTAGTTTTATGAATAGGGAGTTTGAATTATTTGTACTCCACTCTTGATCCTGAGAAGAAAAGTATCTTCTTTTATTTAAATTAAAGACAACAAAAGCGGTGCTGCCTGGTTTTTACTCCCA
>MDSW01211708.1_pt1 | contig 12164 bp, 9 predicted proteins | sample 811171 | NCBI WGS metagenome assembly MDSW01 (sample SAMN05326641, study PRJNA326480) | marine metagenome | isolation source: seawater | place: Atlantic Ocean: North West | collected 2012
CGGGACTTCAGCAGCTGCGGCAACCACTTTTGACGGATACCCGTTAGCTCAAAAAGGTGAGGCAGGTCGTGCTCTGGGCATTGCTGTAGTTTCAAGCACCATTGGGGGCGTGTTTTCAATTATTATTCTCTGTATAGCCGCCCCAATGTTAGCGCGAGTGGCATATGAATTCAGGCCTCCTGAATATTTTGCGCTGTCGTTATTTGGGTTGTCAATGTTAGCCTCCATAAGCGCTGGGGGAACGGTGAAAAATCTCATGGGAGGTATTTTTGGAGTTTGGCTAGCCACAATCGGTGTGGAGCCCACGACAGGAATAGAGAGATTTATGTTTGGAAATTATGAGCTATACGAGGGGTTGTCGTTTGTACCTGTGTTTATTGGAATCTTTGCTATTTCTGAATTATTGGTTCAATCAAAGTATGCTAACCGCCTAGTTGACTCAATCGGATTAAAGGCCGTTAAGCTTCCCTCGATCGAAGACTATAAGCGCATTTGGAAAACCGTTCTTCGTTCCTGTGGAATAGGAACCTTTATAGGGATACTTCCTGCTGAGGGAGCGACAGTAGCTTCGATGATTGGATATGCAGAAGCAAAGCGCTGGTCTAATAACAAAGAAGAGTTTGGTAAAGGTGCTATTGAAGGGGTTGCGGGAGCAGAGGCTGCGAATAACGCGGCCACTGGTGGTGCTATGGTTCCAACTATGGTGCTTGGGATACCGGGAAGCGGAACAACGGCCGTTATTTTAGTTGGATTAATGGTCCATGGGTTGCGCCCAGGACCATACTTGTTTACTGAACAAGTTGATAAAGTATATCAAATTTTTGGTGCAATGTTGCTAGCTAATCTAATGTTTTTATTGATGGGGTTGTATGCTTCTAAATTATTTGCTCGCATCTCATTGGTGCCTCTTAAAATACTCTGGCCAATTGTTTTTGCACTCGCTTCAATAGGGGCATACGCGCTGAGTTCTTCTTTATTGGATGTTTGGATAGCCCTTATTTTTGGTGTCATAGGCTTTTTTGCCAGAAGGCACGGTTTTGCTGTTGCTCCAATCGCTGTGGGATTAATACTTGGAGAAATGGTTGAAACAAATTTTCAAAATTCCTTGAAGATGTTTGATGGAGACTGGTGGCAAATTTTAACGCAACCACTAGCTGCGGCTTTTCTTTTTCTGGCGTTTTTAGGTTTGTTTGGTAGCCAAATAAGCAGACTATTATTTTATAATAAATCTTCTTCAAATGATAAGTAAATTAGATGAGTGGTTAGGTGCTTTTGGGAAACAGAAAAAAATTGGAGAGTCCTAATACCCATTTGATAGGCCTGTCTGATGCACGACAGAGAGTGCAAACGCCTGTTTTAGTTCTTGACCTGAATTTATTGGAAAAAAATATTCAGATTATGGCAACTTTTGCGAGAGGCAACTCGATTAACCTCAGGCCTCATACAAAAACACACAAGTCAATTGAAATCGCACGTCTGCAGATGAATGCTGGATCGATTGGGGTTTGTGCAGCAACCCTTGGTGAGGCAGAAACGTTAGCTCGTGGTGGTATAAGAAATATTTTAATAACCAGCCCAATTATAGGCACGGAGAAAATCGTCAGGTTTCTTAAGCTTTCTGAAAATATTGGAGAGATAATTTTAGTTATAGATAATGTAGAAAATTTTTTGGAAATTGAATTAAAGGCAAGGTCTAAGAGCCAAGTAGTAAATGCTGTAGTCGCCCTTGACATTGGCACACGAAGAATTGGTGCTAGTTCAATTAATGATGCAATTAGCATAGTTAGACATATTAATGACTCGCCTACCTTTGCTTTTCTTGGAATCCATGCATATGCCGGTAACTTGCAACATGTGGGGAAATTTATAGAGCGAAAGAAGAAATCAGAACTTGCCCATAAGATTTTACAAGAACTTATAACTAATCTAGAAAAAATGGATGTTCGCCCCAGACTCATTACGGGCGCAGGAACTGGTACACATGAGATTGATGGAACTTGCGGCCTTTATACGGAATTGCAAACTGGTAGTTATATTTTTATGGACTCTGAATATCAATCGGTCCAAATAACAGGGTCTCGTGAAAATCCCTTTCAACAGTCTTTATTTGTAGCCACCACCGTTATAAGCAATAATCATTCTGGTTTTGTCACGACAGATGCAGGAACGAAGTGGTTTTCTATGGGTGGAGGGTTTCCAGAAATTTCTCTCAGAGGACCAAAGGACTCCCAATATCGTTTTCAAGGAGATGAGCACGGTAAAATTGTGTTACCAAGCCATCAATATTCCCCGAAAATAGGTGAAATTTTTGAAATTATCCCCCCCCACTGTGATCCAACCGTCAACCTATATGAGCATTACCATGTTTTTAGAGGGGATACTTTAGTTGATATTTGGGATATTCAAGCCAGGGGCGTGATTTAAAGGCCTGTTTGTGTGAATTTGGTGCAAAGTTTTTTAGGTGTGGCATTCAAACTTTAGTTTAAAAGATACTAAACTATGAATTTCTAATACTTAAGTATTAATTTCTGCTTTCGGATCTCTATCGAATTAAAGTATTTTAATAATGACATTCCAAGCAAAGACGTGTCCATGTCCGCCTGATTAATTGAAATTTTTATGTCTTTAGCTACAAAATTTCCAATTTCCATGCTTTCAAGTCTAAACGGTGCCCCATAACTAATACCATTTGCTGTTAGATATTTTTCAACGAATCTTAGAGACTCGAATTGAACGCCTATGCGTTTTGCATCTTTTGGACTTAAAACTATATTCGTTGCTCCAGTATCCACTAAAAATTTTAAACTGACGCCATTTGCTTTGCCAAAAGCATAAAAATGGCCATCAGAGCTTTTTGTAATTGCAATTATTTTATCCTTTATAACAACGGCTTTACTTGGTATTAACTCGCCCGCTACCTGATTATAAATTACATAGAGTTCAAATCTATAAGTGTAAGCAAGAAGTACCGATGCTGAGATAGCGCTCCAAGCGGCAATATTTCTGATAACTACCCCAATGGATACTTTGTTAAAGAAAACGAAACCGCTTGATACAAGTGCCAAAATACTTATTAGCTGGACTGCTTCTATATAGCTGTCTTCAGAGTTAAATGTGCCAGGGAAAAAAAATGAAAGGCTCCATAAAAAAAGAGCCATTACCAATAGGTATATTACTCCAATTTTTATTCGAGCAAAATATCTACCAGCGGTTCTTCTAATTTTTTTTTGCAAAATGTCGCGAAAGAGAAGATACTTGAACCTAAGTTTTTTTACGCTAGCTTGGTAAAAAGAACCTGATAACCGATGCAGATCTGAGCAAACCAAGAACCTGCAAAAGCTAACGTTCTTCCAAAAGGCACGTTGAAAACGTACAAAGGGTAGTGTGCTAAGCGGAGCCAGAAATATGCAATAGATGCGGAGATTGTGGCGTCATTTGAAACTTCCACTAACCGAGCGGTAATAACTAGAATTGCGAATACAATCAGGTTCTCTATTGAATTATAATGCGCTTTCTTTGCTCTAATTGCCCATTCGGGCATAGGGTCTCCGTCAGCTTTATATGTAAGCGTTTCTAAAAAACCTGCGGAGGTGATTCTGGCAACTATGTAAGGAATCCATAAGAGGGTAGTAAAGATTGTCACATAAACAAGCATTTCCAGTTCAGGGGTCATTTTACTTTTCCTTTTTATAATTCAAAAGCTATCTTAATCTTTATTATCCCGAAAAAGCTTCAAAAGCAATTTATCGAAGCCAAAACCAATTAATTAGGTGACAGCAAATATTTTTTGCTAATACAGTTATAAAATAGTCCTCTCAAATGCATTAGAACATTTTGATGAGATGTTTAAAAAAACTAAAAAAAGTTCATTCTTAAATATAGTGTTGCACAAAAGGGATACCTGGCAGAGCCGGTTTCAGGTTTGGGCAAAGGACTTAGAAACTAGTCCAACTATTGCACTATCACAGAGTGGTGATCCCGACAGGATTCGAACCTGTGACCTCAAGATTCATACCACTACAGCTTTCACCGCCATTTCTTACAGAAATGTTTGTGGTCTGGACTTTCTCTTCACCATGCCAACCCTGTTGGTTTAGGCGCTGCCCGTCAAGTCTCTACACCTTTGCCCTCGGGCACTTGGCTCGGGATTGCCTTTTTCCGGTTTCCCCGAATTTGAGCAGATATACTTAAATTGTTTCCAAAAAAAGCACCCAATTTCATTAGGAATCTTGCGTTCTATCCTACTGAACTACGGGACCACCATTCTCCCAGCTTATTACAGAGTCAATACAAATCCAAACGTTTTTTTAGAATCCAAATTTCTTAATGAAGTGAATTCTAAAGGTCGCCCTTTAGTAAAAAACACTAGAAGAGGTTCGCGAGATTTTTGAATGGCATAGAGTAATTTAATAATAGAGACTCAGTTCCAGGATTCTCATCAGCTAGACTTGCATTTGAATAATGCGATACCGAAAGGCCCAGCCTAGACCTATTATCAAATCTGTAAGCAATTTCTATCTGAGATCTAAATTCAATAACATGACCTAAATCAAGGTCATCAGTTTCTCCAAACCATAAAGTGGGCGCAAAGCTAGGCGTAAAAACTAAACGTCTTCCAAAGTATATATCGAGCAAGACTCCCCCACCCCAAAACGACATGCCGTTGTTTACTACAGAGGCAACTGCAAATGGCTTAAATAGCCAAAGCTTCTCATTTGACCGGTACTCTACCCTAAATTCAGCTCCTTCATCTTTCTGCCTGTTAAAGTCAAAAAGCCCTCCAGAAAATGTAATAAATTCTGGATCATCAGCTCTTGTGGAGCTTGTTGAAACAAAAAATAATGTTAGCCATAGCAAAAAAAAACATGAATAAGTTAGATTCTTCAACTGATGAGGCCCCTGAGTTAGCATGTCAAAGGAATGCATAATAAGGTTTACTCGGTTCTTTGCAAGTAAACTAAGCACAAAGAAATTTGGAGGTGTTTTTTTATATAAGGTTCATTATGTCTGACATAGATTCAATTAGAGCAGACTGGATACTTGGTTCAGCCGCAGAATGCCCAGCGTTTGGAATAATCTTTAGTTTAGAATTTTGCCACTCTTCAGTTAATTGAAAAGCCGTTCTGGTTGGGCAAATAATATCGTATCTGCCTTGAACAATAATTGCGGGTATGTTTGTCAGGATGTGTAAGTTGTCTAGTATTGGTTTATCCCTCAGAAACATTTCATTAATAAAATAATGGGCTTCAAGTCTGGCCAAAGCAACAGAGCTAGAGACGAATGGTTCTGCATTTTTTGGTATCAGGACAGAACACTGTGCTTCGTATGTATTCCATGCATTTGCCGCGGGTAAATGAACTTCTACATCTTGACTCATTAGTCGTCGGTGATAATTAAACAAAAGATTTTTTCGTTCAGTTTCAGGCAAAAAATTTTGAAAATTTTCATAGGCTTCTGGAAAGATATGCCCGATTCCCTTTAAAAACCAATCTAACTCGTCACGGCGAGCCAAAAATATGCCCCGAAGAATAAATGCAAGGCAGCGATTAGGATATTGTATTCCATAGCACAACCCCAGAGTAGATCCCCAAGACCCTCCAAAGATAAGCCATTTTTCAATTTTAAGATGCTTTCGCAGCTTTTCCATATCCAATACTAAGTCCCAAGTTGTATTATTTTTCGTAGAGGCATAGGGTATAGACTTGCCACAACCTCGTTGGTCAAATAATACAACCCGGTAATTTTCAGGATTGAAATATCTTCTTTGAATTGGGCTAGTTCCACTTCCTGGTCCACCGTGTAAAAAAACAACTGGTATTCCTTGAGGGTTTCCTGACTGCTCCCAGTATAACTTGTGTATTTCATCGACTTCTAAAAAGCCATGCTCAAAGGGGGATATGGGAGGATACAATTCTGGTGGAAGAGTCTTATTTTTCATTAAAAGCGATTATAGTTCCTAATACCTCTGACTCAAACCAATAAAAGTGCAATTTTTTATAAAATTTTTGTTACCCCATCGAGTTTACTTTTAAAGCTATTTTCTGAAGGAGAGCGTGGAACTGAAACCTTGTTCAAAATACCCCTTTTTATCTTGTTTGTTATTTTTTAGTTAGCAAAAAGAAAATGACCTCCAGTGTGAAAATTCAAGAAATCTCGAATGCAAGCCAACATTCTTGGTCTAAATAAATTTCTCTTATATGGGCAGGACAAATTAAATGAGATTGAACTGAAAAGTTTGATTTTCTGGGTACATTGTCACCAACGGTCAAATTAACTGATAGTTGGGAAATTTATTTATAATCAAAGAACCAGATTCAATTTGGGCCATTAATAAGACGGGCGTCTCAGGGCCTGCTTCCCAAATTAAGCTGCCTTTACACCTCTTTGTTTATTTGGTTTAACATAGGCCCTGGCGCAATGTTCTGCACAATAGGGTTTGTCTGGAAGTGCCGGTTTTCCGCAAAAATAAAATCCATTTGTCCCAGGTTCTCCTTCAGGCCAACAACACATTCCTGGTCTCAAAGCTTCAAGACTTATAACCTCAGCGGCTTTTGGTTTTAATTTAATAGGAGAGCCGCGTTTTGGTAATTTTAAGCGGTGGACTTTGCCGACCACCGCATTTTTTGTAACTCCTAGTCTATTTCCTATAACGCTTGTTGAAAGGCCTTCATTCCACAATGCAATTAAGGTACTTACTTTAGTTGGGGTCCATTCAAAACTCATTTCGATAAATTCCCTATTATATCTAAAATAATTTTTTAGAGAAACAGGATAACAATATTTAGAATATTATAGCAAGCTTTTTACTATATCTTGTGTGTTGGGTAAGCTTGATACGGTTGGCAAAATTATTAGAATTTATATTATGTATACAAACTCTCAATTTTTTTTATATTTCTTAGGTAAAAATTCAGAATAAAGCTTAAAGAAAAACTTTTTTTGGACGCCAAAACGTTTTTCCTATGTTATTGTAAATAAAGCGTAATTGACGCAAAATACAGTGGGTTAGGTTTTTAGGGGGATATTGAACTTTCTATGAGTGAGATCAAAGCAACAAATGAGCAAAGATGGTTAGATGCGCTTGAGCGTGAGTTGAAAGGGAAAAGCCTTGAAGATTTAAATTTTAAAACGCCTGAGGGTATCCCAGTTAAACCCTTATATACTGCAAGCGATTTAAAAAATCTGCAAATTGGAGACTCAATGCCAGGTGTCCGGCCTTTTATGCGGGGTGCTCATGCTTCTATGTACACCAATCGGTTGTGGACAGTAAGACAGTACGCCGGATTTTCCACTGCAGAGGAATCTAATTTATTTTTTCGGAATAACTTGGCGGCGGGACAAACTGGTTTGTCTGTAGCTTTTGATTTGGCTACCCATCGTGGGTATGACTCTGATCATTCAAGAGTTGAGGGCGATGTTGGAAAAGCGGGCGTTGCAATAGATAGTGTAGAGGACATGAAAATCTTATTCGATGGAATTCCTCTAAATAAGATGAGCGTTTCAATGACTATGAATGGTGCTGTGCTTCCCATTTTGGCAAACTTTATTGTTGCAGCAGAGGAGCAGGGAGTAAAAAAAGAAGAGCTGTCTGGCACTATCCAAAACGATATTCTGAAAGAATTTATGGTGAGAAATACTTATATTTACCCCCCAGAACCTTCGATGAGAATAGTCGCCGATGTTATTGAATATACAGCTAAATATATGCCTAGATTTAATTCAATCTCCATTTCTGGGTATCATATGCATGAGGCGGGAGCAACTGCAGTAGAAGAGCTCGCATTTACCTTAGCCGATGGATTGGAATACGTGAGGTCTGCCGTGAATAGAGGGCTTAATATTGATGATTTTGCTCCACGTCTATCATTCTTTTTTGCTATTGGCATGAATTTTTTTATGGAGATAGCAAAACTTCGAGCAGCAAGAATTTTATGGGCTGAGTTGATGGAAAAATTTAATCCAAAGGAAAAGAGGTCGTTAGTTCTCAGGACACATTGTCAAACCTCTGGTGTTTCCCTTACTGAACAGGAACCACACAATAATGTTATAAGAACAACAATTGAAGCTTTGGCAGGAGTATTTGGCGGGACCCAATCACTTCACACTAATGGTCTTGATGAAGCGGTATCTCTTCCAACGCCCTTCTCAGCAAGAATTGCTAGGAATACCCAGTTAATTATAGCCGAGGAAACAGGCGTAACCAATGTTGTTGATCCCTTAGGAGGAAGCTTTTACCTAGAATCACTCACGGCTAGCCTTGTTGAGGAGGCGAGAAAACTAATAAATGAAATTGATGAACTAGGTGGAATGACAAAAGCAGTGATGCATGGAGTTCCAAAGCAGCGAATCGAAAAATCAGCTGCAGAGAAACAGGCTCGAATTGATAAGGGTGAAGAGGTAATTGTTGGTGTTAATAAATATAGAAATGAGTCCGAGGAAGAGATCGATATTTTAGAAGTTGACAACTCTGCAGTGCGTGCTCAACAAATCAAAAGATTAAAAGCCGTTCGTAGATCAAGAGATGAAAAAATTTGTCAAAAGGTATTAGAAAAACTTACGAATGCAGCAAATAAGGAGGATGATAATTTACTTGAATTATCCATAGAGGCATCACGAGCTCGAGCAACAGTTGGCGAAATATCAGAGGCTTTAGAGCAAAAGTATACGAGATATAGGGCGGAGGTTAAGTCAATAAAAGGGGTTTATAGTGCCGCATATGAAGGGGATGAGGTGTTTACGAATATACAAAAAGATGTGGAAGAGTTTGCAGAATTGGCGGGTCGTAGGCCTCGCATTTTAGTAGTTAAACTTGGCCAAGATGGGCATGATCGAGGCGCTAAAACTATTGCTACAGCTTTTGCAGATATTGGCTTTGATGTAGATATTGGGCCTTTATTTCAAACTCCTGAAGAAGCGGCTAAAGATGCAATTGAAAATGACGTTCATGTGATTGGTGTTTCCTCGCAAGCTGCAGGCCATAAGTTATTAGTGCCTAAGCTGATTAAAGAGTTAAACAAAAATGGTTCAGAGAATATAATTGTTGTTTGTGGTGGGGTAATTCCTAAACAAGACTATAACTATCTATTTAAAAAGGGTGTTTCGGCAGTATATGGGCCGGGCACAAATATTCCAAGGGCAGCTTCGGAAATAATAGATGTAATAAAAGATCGTTCGCATTTTTAAATTTTGTCTAATACTGTTATTTGAAATTGGTATTTAGACGAGCCTTACTTGTTTCAAGTTCGGCACGCTGACGGGAACTTTTTTGCAAGGGGCTTTAAATTAAAACTATAGTTAGCCATATGTGCAAGAATTAGGGGTAGACATGCAAGTACACTCAATTACCACACATAACTCTAATAAGTGGGTAGTATTAAATCAGGACTTAGACCGTCCCTTAAATGCAGCAGATACTAATCAATTACTTTTAAATTCTGAAGATAAGGTAACTCTAATTGATCCAGGGGGAATAGAAATTTTTCCGACCCTACTGGCTACTTTGAACAAAATCTCACCTATAAGCAAGATAGAGAATATTATCTTTACGTCTGCAGACCCTCAGTCTGTCTCATCCTTGCCTTTATGGAGGCAGGTATGTGCTAAGGAACTCAATATTTGGGCACCTAGTCTTTGGGGTGATCTTATCGGTCACATAGACTCTGGATTTGAGATTTGCCCTATTCCAGAAGATGGAATTGAATTGCTATTGAGTGCTAACTGCAGAATAACTTTGATTCCATCCCATTTTCTTCACTCTCCTGCCTCTTATTCAGTTTACGATCCGAAAGTAGGGCTGTTATATTCAGGCAGTGTTGGTTCTTCGATCACTCCTGCAAGAGGCTCTGAAGAAATTTTTGTGTCAGATTTTCAGCGCCATGAGGACTTTTTGCTCTCCTACCATACTAGATGGTTTATCTCTTCACGAGCAAGAGATCAATGGTTAGGGGAAGTTGAAAAATTGGATATAAGGCTACTCGTTCCTCAAAGAGGTCCGATTATGACGGGTAAAAATATTCAAAGCTTTTTTAAATGGTTTAAATCTCTGAGGCTTGGGGCAGCAGTTTTTGATCCTTTTCAATCCGCTACAGAGGCAGAAGTGATAATTTCTGAGTTCTCCGAGGTTCAAAGTACTAGAGGATTTTTGGAAAAGGCACCTAATGAAGGCTTCAGATTAGTCACCCGAAGCGATTTTGATGGGATAGCCTGTGCAGTCATCCTTGAAGAATTAGGGAAAATTAATGATATTCTATTTGCTGATCCCCATGATATGCAAGAGGGACGAGTTGATATCACTGAGAGAGATATTATTGCTAATCTGCCTTATGTTAAAGGGTGTTACTTGGCATTCGATCACCACATGAGTGAGGTGACGCGTGTTACTCAGGATTTTGAGAATCATATTAATCAGCCGGAGGCTCCTTCTACAGCCCGGATAATATACACCTATTTTGGGGGGGAGGAGAAATTACCCAGAGTATCAAAAGATATGATGCTTGCAGTCGATCAAAATGATAGTGCACGATATGACATTCAAGATGTTCTTAACTCAGAAAGCTGGGCTCTATTAAGTTTTATCATGGACCCAAGAAGTGGCCTTGGAAGATTTCATGGCTTCAGGGTTCCTCACTTTGAGATGATGATGAGCCTGGTAGAGTATTGCAGGGTTTATAGAGTTAAAGAAATTTTAGATTTGCCAGACATTAAAGAGCGAGCAGACTTTTTGAAAGACCAGAGAGAAGTATTTCAGGAACAATTAAGAAGGTGCGCTAAGATTTACGAAAACTTAATAGTATTGGATCTTTTAGAGGAACCCACAATTTATGCGGGGAATAGATTTATGATTTATGCCCTATTTCCAGAGTGCAATATTTCTATGACCTTAACGTGGGGTCGAGACAGGCAAAAAATTATTTGTTCTGTGGGCAAGTCAATTTTTGACCGTTCTTCAAAAACTAATATCGGAGACTTAATGTTAAATTATGGTGGTGGCGGTCATGTAGCTGCTGGTACTTGTCATATAAATCCTGCAATCTTGGGAACAGTAAAAGAGGCGTTAGTTAGGAGAATATGTGAAGATGGATAAGTTTTTACCTATTTAGAGCCATCTCGTATTTGGCAGACACCGGTTATTCTTATTATAACTTTTCTAATAAAATAAAGTTCAGTCGTAAAAAAGCATAATCTGAAATTTCTTATTCTTGATCCTTGGGAGAGTTGCATGGTTAAATTTTCTTCAGAAGATAATACAAAAAGTATTACTTATTTCAATGGCAAGTGGCATCAAGGTAATCCGTTAGTTTTAGGAGCAAGCCACCACGCTTTCAGGATGGCCTCTATAGTTTTTGATGGAGCGCGTTCGATTGGAGGGAAAATTCCTGATTTAGAAGAACATTGCAAGCGTGTTTTAAAGTCTGCGCAAATAATGGGGTTAGACCCAACAATAAGGGTTGAAGACATTGTTTGCTTGGCGAGGGAAGGGGCAAGTCAATTTCCAAAAGAGACTGAACTTTACATATCACCAATTTTTTATGCAACTGAGGGGTTTATTGTACCAGCAGCAGAGAGCGCAGAATTTGTTTTATCAATCGTTGAAACTCCTTTGCCGGAGCCGTCTGGTTTTTCCGCATGCTTAACTAAGTATAGACGTCCGGCACTGAATATGGCGCCTACAATTGCAAAAGCTTCTTGTTTGTACCCAAATGTTGCTCGAGGCTTAAAAGAGGTAAATTCCAGGGGCTTCGATATGGGGGTTGTCTTAGACCCAAATGGAAACGTTGCCGAATTTTCATATACAAATCTTTTTATGTGTAAAGATGGGATTATTTCAACTCCAATAATTAATGGAACATTCCTAAATGGAATTACTAGACAGCGGTTTATAAAAATTTTTAACGAGCAGGCAATGCCTATCGAAGAGCGTACAATAGAATTTGAGGAGCTGCTATCAGCGGATGAGTTATTTGGAACAGGCAATTTTGCAAAAATTTCACCGTGTACGAAGATTGAAAATAAGCAATTAGGTATTGGGCCAGTGTTTAGAAAGGCAAGAGAATTATATTTTGAATATGTTTCTACGTGTTAACTTACTAATTAAGGTCCTCACCTTTTATTGCTTTTTTAATAAGTTGAATAGTTTCATCCAATCCATAAATAGCTATAAACGA
>MDSW01109918.1_pt1 | contig 12163 bp, 14 predicted proteins | sample 811171 | NCBI WGS metagenome assembly MDSW01 (sample SAMN05326641, study PRJNA326480) | marine metagenome | isolation source: seawater | place: Atlantic Ocean: North West | collected 2012
TCTAGCTCTTTTAATATCTGAAACTTATCTGGAAGTTCGAAATTACCTTTTTCCCAAGCTTCGTATATAGGAGCACCAGGTCTAACCTGTAGCGAAAGAAGTCCAACATAATCTGGATCCCCTTGTGATAACATATCAGCAGTTTCGTATGCATGAACAAAGCTTCTTTCTTTTCCACCTACCCCCAAAAGAACCATCCCTGAAACTTTAATTCCAGCTTTCTTTAATTTCTTCATCGCATCAATAGTTTTAATCTTATTAGCACCCTTTTTTATTCTTTTAAGAGTAATGTCGTCACCACTTTCGAACCCTATGTAGACCATATCAAGACCTGCAACGGCTAGCTCTTCGAGCTCAGAAGGCTTTTTTCTTAAAATATCGCCTACGTTTCCATATATTGAGACTCTATTTATATTTGGATTGCACTTATAAATTTTATCTATGGTCTTTGTCAACAATTTGGTTGGAAGCACTAAGGCGTTCCCATCAGCTATGAATGCTTTCTTATAAGAAGAATCTGAATTCTCATCAATAATCTGAAAGATTTCTTTCTCGGATCTCATTCTAAACTTCTGATTTGACTGCCTGTACATTGCACAGTAGGTGCAATTATTATGAGAACAGCCTATAGTTGCTTGGATAAGAAGACTATTTGCTTCGCTTGGTGGTCTAAACATTGGTTGTTCAAAATTTATCATTTTAACTATGCTCTTTAATTAATTAACATGTTTATATATAATAACATCTGATATGAGTTTAATTAAAGAACTAATTATTCAGAAACTACCTCCAAAAGCACAAGAATTTTTAGAAAAATATAAGCTAGAAGAGAATGAACTTGAGGCCTTACCTTATGTTCTTGGAATATTTGGGTTTATATTCTTTCTCGTAGGCTTAATTTCTCTAAGTTACTTATTGTTTTAACCAATTAACAAGTGTTATGCTTAGCTCGCTCTGATCTATTTCCTTTTTAGTGTTATCACAAATCTTGTTGTTTAAATCATTGAAGCTCATTACTAATAATTGTTTGAAAGTCCTTTTATTGTCCTTTACATTGCTACCAAGAACTACGCAATCCATATCTTTAACATATACAATTAATGCCTTGTCTCCATTCTGGGCGACAATTGATTCATGTTCTGATGATAAGTCTGATAGGTGTTTCAAGATTAAAGGTGGGATATTTAGCATAAAGATATTTTCTTCAATAAAAGTAGTTCTTAATTTAGCTAAAAGTTCTGTGTACTTATTCATTTCAAAATAAAATATGCTACTATTAGTATTAATACATGAATTTAGATATAAAATCACCTTCAACTTTCATTACAAAAGTAAGCACCCTAAGTAAATCAAATGAATTCAAGAGTGTTAAACTAAAAGTCGTTTATAAAGATGGTTTCTTTTACCTAACTAGAAGAAACAAAAATTCTGCCTGGTATAAAAATCTACTTAATAGTGAAATTGCGAAAATTATTATTGAGGACACGATTTATGATGCTTTAGCAACGGAGATAACAGATGAAAAAGAAAGGCTTCAAGTCTCTAACATCAAGTACAATGATGAAAGAAGACATGATATTAGATATGGATTCAAGCTTCAGATAAAAGGAGAATGATATAGCTTCAATCTACGGGAACATCCAGAATCTGAAAAATAACGAAAGAAAAGAGTTGCTCTCTTTGTTTAGAAAGAAAATATCCAATGATTTAGTTATATCAAAAGATTTCCTTAGATCTCTTAATGAAGTCCACGATAAAATAAATAGGAATATTAACCTGGTTATAAATCAAAGAGGAAAAATTGATTTAATTTACTTGGGAGAAATTTGGCAGCTCGAGGATTTTACGAAACTGAAGTTTGGAGACAAAAACATATCCAACATTAAGAGGCTTGTCTCAATTTCAAGTAGAAAAAACGAATTTGAAAAAAAGGAAAAAGTCTCTTTAATTAATTCAAAATTTATAAACTTTCTTTTAGTTAGAAGGAAAGCAGGAAGCAACTTGTTTTCTTTGTGCTACAAAAGTCCAGAACTAGTAAATAATAATTATTGGAAAGTTGATAATTTTAACGATATAAATAAAGTTAATGAGGACACATTCTTAAATATTTCGTCCAGAAGAAAGAACAAGAAGAAGCCTTTGCTTAAAAATAAATTTGCTGAAAGAATTTATCTTGTTGGCGTCACTGTTGATAATAAAAAAGATTTGGATGCTTCAATAAATGAACTTAAAGAATTGTCCTACTCTTTAGAAAAAGAAGTTGTGGGCGTGAGAACACAAGTCAGGAAGTCCTTTGACGCTAAAACTTTGATGGGTAAAGGTTTATTCGAAGACGTATTACTAGAAGCTGAATATCTAAATGCTGACAAAATAGTCTTTAATAAAGAGCTCCTCCCTTTTCAAGCAAAAGAGATCTCGAAATTAACCTATATGAATGTATCAGATAGAACAGAATTAATCCTTGATATCTTTGCAAAGAACGCTCAATCAAAAGAGGCCCATACTCAAATTGAACTTGCTAGATTAAAATATGAGCTTCCTAGGCTAGCAGGAACAGGTGCAAAATTCTCACAAATCGCTGGAGGTATCAGGGCTAAAGGTCCTGGCGAAAAAAAAATAGAGCAAAGGAGGAGATATCTCAGGAAAAGAATCAATGTATTGGAAAAGCAAATCAACGCTCTGGCTTATCGTAGAACAAGAACAAGGTCAAAGAGGGAGAGAAATGAATTATTTACTGTAACATTGATCGGATACACATGTGCTGGTAAATCTACTCTTTTTAATAAATTGACCAAATCAAATGTGCTAGAGAGCACAAAGCCTTTCTCAACATTAAACCCAACAACAAGAAAAACATACTTATCAGACAAGACAGAAATTTTACTTAGTGATACCGTAGGCTTTATCACTGACTTGCCAGAAGACTTAATATCATCATTTAGAGCAACTTTAGAGGAAATTAATCAGTCTGATTTATTGATTCATATAGTAGATTGCTCGGAAGATGATTTTGAAGAAAAAATCTTGTCTGTGGAAGACACTCTAATTAGAACAGGCTTGATTGATCACGAAAGACTAATAATATTTAACAAAATTGATTTAATAAGTGATGATAAAATTTCCTACCTTAAAACAAAATACCAACAGCCGTGTGTCTCTTCCCTTAAAAGCCAGGGTCTTCAAGAAGCAAGAGGTGAAATCGAAAAAGTCATACAATCATTAAATGAAAAAAATAAAGTCGCTAATCTTTGAAGCTTAAACTCCCGCTCTTAATGACTTTTGTTTTAGATTCATTTTCAACTTCAAAATTCAACAGACTCTCGTCATCTTTGTTTAGCCAACCTCTAACATTCAAATTATCACCGGGCCAAACAGGGCTAGAGAACCTCAAAGAAACACTATCTACTCGCTCAGGGTCGGAGTTTAAAAAACTTTCAACAATATTATCAATTGCCATTGCCATCGTGCACAAACCATGAACGATTATGCCAGCTAAACCAGCTTTTTTTGCTACTTCTTCATCAATATGAATTGGATTCATATCTTTTGACGCTTTTGAATATTTATAAGTTATGTCCTTTGAAATATCGAATGAAGTATTAAGAATGTAATCATGATTCTCCTCAACTTTTGGCTTGGATGCTTTCTTTGGCTTTTCACTCTTATTTGCATCTTTTGATTTATTAATTTCAGATTCAGAAGCTCTAATGAACAAAGTCCAATAAGAGTTGCCAATCTCATTATTAGATGAATCAAAATGTGATGTTTTTAATCTCAATATATTGTTTGATCCTTTTTGCTGAATATTTTCTACAGATGCAAAAGAGGAGATCTCTTCTCCAATTTTAAGTAGTCTGGTGAAGGTCATTTTTTGCTCTCCATGGACTAGCATTAAAACATTATTCTCCATGGCCTCTTTCGAACCATGCAATTCTTGCAGCTTCCATATACTTTCAACAAGGGCAATCTCAAGTACAACGTTATATATCGAAGGAGCTACACTATGTTCCAAGTAATAATTACTCTTAGAGTTAATCGCATCAAGATATGCAGAAACCTCTTCTTCTTTTATTTTTGACAAAACTTTAGCAGTTTCGTATCCAATATATTCCAAATTTAAACTCATAACTCTACCTCATTTTAAAGATTTTATTATATCATCAATTCTTTGCTTCTTGTTCACTGACTCAGTCAAAGTCCTTCCAAGTACAATGTAGTCAGCACCAAGTTCAAAAGCTTTTTTAGGAGTAATAACTCTTTTTTGATCATTATCTTTCGAATCAAAACGTACACCAGGTACAAGAATTTTTATTTTATCCGAGAAGTTTCTTCTAATTGATTCGACTTCATGGCCGGAGCATACAATGCCATCTATTCCAGCATTGATTGAGCCTTCAACAAGTCTCAGGACATTATCCTCGATACTACCAGTAAGACCAATAGAATTGAGTTCCTGCTTATCAAAACTCGTAAGAATTGAAACTCCAAAGACTTCTGGTCTTGGTTGAGAGTATTCATGCTCTAAATCCTTAAGTCTATTAACAACTGATGAAATTAAACTGGGACCTGATAAGCAGTGAATAGTAAAAATCTTTGTTTTTATATCAAAAAGAAAATCTAAAGATTCTAAGATTGTATTTGGTATGTCAAAAAATTTAAAATCAAACATAACTGAACAATTTGTGCTTTTTATTTTTTCAATAATTTTTGTTGAATTAGGCAAAAAAGAAATAGGCCCAATTTTAACAATTTCAATTGGAGGAACTAATTCATCTATCAAGGATATGTTTTCATTTAATTCCTTACTATCTAATGCTAATATTATCTTTTTAGTATAATCCATCTATTTTTTCTCTAATTAAATCAAAATCAGTGTATTTTATTTCGGAAACTTCTCCACTTAATCTATTTTTGAATTCTAATACGCCCTTAGCAAAAGACTTTGGTCCTATTCTTACTTGTAATGGTATGCCTATTAATTCTGCATCTTTGAACTTAATTCCTGCGCTCTCACTCCTGTCATCAATAGCCACATCATATCCTTTATTTAACAAGAACTCATAAACCTCAAAAGCCTTACTAAGAACTTCACCTTCATTCTTTTCAGTTGGTATGACAACAATCTCGAAAGGAGCAATAGACAAGGGAAACTTGATTCCATTATCGTCATTATTTTGTTCAACAGCTGCAGCTACAACTCTGCCAACTCCAATTCCATAACAACCCATATAATAATTTTTTTCTTTTCCGTCTTTATCAACAAATGCTGCCTTCATTGATTCGCTATATTTCGTACCAAGCTTAAAAACATGGCCAACTTCTATCCCTCTAGTAGACGCTAGAGTTCCATCACAAGCAACTTTAGGGCATAAATCACCATCTTGAGCCTCTCTAAAGTCCCCAAAGCTTTCAACTTTAATATCAACTAAATTTACATTTATTAAATGTGACCCTTCTCTATTTGAGCCAGTAACAAAATTCTTGGATTGCTTCAAGGCATTATCGGCATAGAATTTTAATTTTAAGTCTAAAGGCCCACAAAATCCTTTAATGATATTGTTCTTTTTAAGGATTTCTGTCTCTGCAAAGTCCAATGAATTTGCACCAATAAACTTTTTTAATTTTGTAATACTAAGCTCGTTATCACCTTTAATTAAAACCCCAATAAGTCCCCCATCTGTATTAAGGATCAAAGTCTTAATGACTTCGCTAATATCTTTCTTTAAAAAACTAGCGACCTCTTCTACGGAAGTTAAACCTGGAGTATTAACCTCTTCAATGTCAATGGCATCATTCTCATCCTGAACATTTACAACCTCTTTAGTAATTTTTGCAGTCTCAACATTAGCAGCGAAATCACAACAACTGCAGCTCAATACGAGGTCTTCACCAGTAGGAGCCAGAACCATAAACTCATGAGAAAAGCTTCCGCCAATATTTCCCGAATCAGCCTCAACAGCCTTGTAAGTTAAACCACATCTATTGAAAATTCTTTTATAAGCATCAAACATAATTGAATATGATTTTTCCGCACCATCTTCATTCACATCAAAACTATAGGCATCCTTCATTGTAAATTCTCGTGCCCTCATAACTCCGAACCTAGGTCTTATCTCATCTCTGAATTTTGGTTGAATTTGATAAATCGTAATTGGTAAATTCTTATATGATTTCACTTCTCTATCTACTAAATCTGTCACAACTTCTTCATGTGTAGGGCCCAGACAAAAATCTCTATCTGCCCTGTCTGTTAACCTTAACAATTCTTTTCCATATATTTCCCACCTTCCACTTTTATGCCATAGATCTGCGGGTGTAACGAAAGGCATCATAACCTCAATTGCACTTGCTCTGTTCATTTCTTCTCTAATTATATTTTCAACTTTTCTAAAAACTCTTAATCCTGTAGGAAGGAAATTATATAATCCTGCAGCAATCTTTCTTATCATTCCCGCTCTCACCATTAATTGGTGACTTTTTGTCTCAGCATCTGCAGGGGCTTCTTTTAATGTTGCTAACAAATAATTAGATAATTTCAATTTTAAAAATCAAATCAATTAAGATTCTTTATCTCCTCAACTAGAATATCTACCAACTCACTTTCCTTGCAAGACTTATATAGTTTACCACCTTTATAGACTAGGCCTTTACCCTTACCTCCAGCAATTCCTATATCGGAGCCTAGTGCTTCTCCTGGTCCATTTACCACACAACCTAAAATAGAAACCTTTAAAGCTCTCTTTGGTCTAATTTTAGTAATTCTTTTCTCGACTTCTTCAACTAGAGACTGTAGGTCTATCTCAAGTCGACCACATCCAGGACAAGAGATAATCTCAATGCCATTCTCATAATGGCCTAAAGCTTTCAAGATGTTTTTACCTAGCTTTACTTCTTTTACTGGATCGTCGGTCAACGAAACTCTAATTGTGTCTCCAATTCCTTCTGAAATCAGGCTTCCAATCCCAATTGCGGACTTAACTGAGCCAACTTCATAGGTCCCTGCTTCTGTTACACCTAGGTGCAGTGGATAATCAGTTAAATTAGCTAACTTTCTATATGCCTCTTGCATTATGCCAACATTTGAGGACTTTACTGAGATTTTTATCTGACTGAAATTTAATTCATCTAGAATATTTATATGCCTTAAGGCGCTGTCTACCAATGCATCGGACGTTGGAGATCCATACTTTTTAAGTATATCCTTTTCTAGGGATCCAGAATTCACTCCAATCCTAACTGGAATACCAAAAACTTTTAAACATTTAACAACTTCTTCAATTCTTTTACGATTTCCAATATTTCCAGGGTTAATCCTAAGGCAATGTATACCTGAGCTAATAGCTTCGAGTGCTAAACGATAATCAAAATGTATATCAGCAACTATCGGGATACTTGTGCTTTTGACTATTTTTTTCAAAGCTTTTGCGGCATCCATATCTGGCACAGCACATCTTACAATCTGACAACCTTCCTCCTGAACTTTTCTAATTTGCTCAATTGTTGCATTAAAATCCCTTGTATCGGTTTTAGTCATTGTTTGGACTGCTATAGGATGCCCAGAGCCAATCTTCACTTTACCTATTTCAATTGTTCTTGTTTCTCTTCTCATCTGTTTTTTAGCTTATTGAATCTTATATAAAGTGTCAAATTTTACAAAACGTGAAACAATCTATTTTTTATGTATAATTATTCTGGATGAAAAAAATTGTCTTTAAAAAAAGTATTAATTCAGATAAACCTGAAGAGAATGTTTCTAATGTAAAAATGAAATCTTTCAAGAAGAAAGACGACGTTAATAATGATTTTACATTTACAGAAGAAAATGTTCTTGCTGCTTTAAAGAATGTTATGGATCCTGAACTACCAGTTAGTATAGTAGATTTAGGCCTCATTTATACTGTTGAAACAATTGATAACAATATTAATATTAAGATGTCATTAACTACCCCTGGGTGCTCAATGGGCTCGGCCATCACGAGACAAGTTGAAAATGTTCTTTATGCACTTGGAGCTAAGACAGTAATAGTTGAAATAATTTGGGACCCTCCTTGGAATCCTAATATGATGTCAGCAGAAGCCAAAACTAAGCTTGGTATGTAATTTATGAATAAAGAAGAAACTCTTTTTAATCTACTCAAAGAAGTAAGTTATCCAGGCTTTACTCGTGATATTGTTTCATTCGGGATAGTAAAGGATTTAAATATTTCAAATGATGAAACCATAATTACTCTGGAGTTGCCGAAAGAAGATCAAGAGCTTGCTCAAAAACTTACTGTTGGAATAAATAATGCTTTCTCTAGAGAAGGTTTAAGTCTTCCTACTCTCCAATTTACTGCATATCAAAACAAGAACAAACCTGTTGATCAACCCGCAAATCAAGAAACTGTAGAAAACAATTTAAAATTACCCAAAATATCTAAATATATTGCTATAGCAAGCGGAAAAGGCGGAGTTGGAAAATCTACTGTAGCAATAAATTTGACACTAGCTTTTTCAAAAAAATTGAAGAACTTTGGCCTTATGGACGCTGATATATGGGGACCAAGTATACCTATAATGTGCGGTATTGACACCAAACCTATGGCAACTAAGGACGAGAAGATAATGCCCATAGAGAAGTTTAATATTAAAATGATGTCTATTGGCTTCCTCTTGAATGAAGATGACACTGTTATTTGGCGTGGTCCAATGGTTCATGGCGCTATAAAACAATTTATTGAAGATGTAGAATGGGAGGGGGTTGAAAACTTAGTTGTTGACCTACCACCAGGTACTGGAGATGCCCATTTATCTTTAATACAAACTGTTCCTTTGAATGGTGGAATTATTGTTACAACGCCACAAGAAGTTGCCCTAATTGATGTCAAAAGAGGTATACAAATGTTTAAAAAACTTAATGTCCCTGTCTTGGGAGTAATAGAGAACATGAGTTACCTTCAAAACGGGAGCGAAAAAATTGATATTTTTGGTCGTGGAGGCGGGAAAGCAATGGCAGAAAAGTTCGGTGTCCCTTTCCTTGGTGAAATTCCAATAGACCCTGAAATCAGAAAAGGTGGAGATAATGGTGAGCCCATAGTGTTTAGCAAGCCAGACTCACCGAGTGCTAAAGCATTTGAGGAAATAGCAGAAAGATTGATAGATATATTCTAATATTATAAGATATTTATATGAGTGAAGATAAAGTCTTAATGAATTTCTCTAATATAATTCTTTCCTATGCAGTAAATGCAACTATCCATCTTGGGCTGTCGCCTGATCCTTCCACTGGCCAAATATCAATAGATTTAAATAGGGCTAAAGATTTAATTGATATTTTGAACGTTTTAAAAGAGAAGACAGAAAATAATTTGACAGAAGATGAAGAAAAAATTATGTCGGAAACTCTATCAAATTTGAAGAGTCTCTACGTGAACGCACTAGATACTAAAAAAGAAGAGAAGAAGTAAGAGATTTGAGCTTAGAACTTAAACCGAAAAAATTACATTTCACAGATCAATGGTACGAGGGAGTATATAAAGATTATTTATATAAAGGCCCCCGTTCTTTGTTCTTTAAAATTAATCATCACTTAATGGATTTGTTCATTGATCAAAAATCTAACTCTAGATGTCTGGATATTGGTGGTGGAGCTTTGCAGCATATTGAATATATGAGCAAAAAGTACGTTAAAGAATATGCGACTTATGACTATGAGTATCTAAGAGAAGCATGTGCGCCTTCCAGCTCTAACAAAGAATCAACCGAGATTAAATATAAATTCTTCTCCGTCGAAAATGAACTAGAACTAGTAAACCAAAAGGGTAAATTCACAAGAATTATTGCTTCACATGTACTCGAACACTTAGAAAAGCCCGAAGAGGCTTTATTAAAATGGGTTGAGCTACTTTCTGATGATGGAATTATATCTATTAGTGTCCCTGCTGACCCAGGATTCATGTGGAAAATTGGTCAACTTATAAGCTATAGAAAGTTTTCAAAACTTAACAAATGTACTTATAAGGATTTCGAAATGCACAATGCGAGAGAACACATAAACTCTGCCCAAAGAATAACAAGAATAGTTGATTATTATTTTAGAGCAAAGAAATCATATGGCTTCCCTGCAGTATTTCCATTTATCAACTCTAACTTATTCATCTTCTTTCAGTTAAAGAAAGAAGACTTTGATTACACAAAAATTGAAAAAATTATAACTTAGAAATCTCTTTTAGAATCTTTACTCGGGCAATAATTTTAGTCTTACTCAAGTTAGCTAAGTTTTCTATGCCAAACTTCTCTATAGTGAAGGAAGACATAGCCGAAGCATAGAGCATTCCTTTAGTTATGGTCTTTTCATTGATAACTTTTTCTTTGTCTAGACAACTGAACAATGCGCCAGCATAACTATCTCCCGCACCAGTTGGATCATAAACATCACAAAATGGATAGCTAGGTACCCACTTTAAAGTTTTCTTTGTAACCAACATCGAACCTGAACTACCTCTTTTAATTATAAGGAACCTAATTCCGAAATCATAAAGGAGTACATTAAAACATTCTTTCATAGAATTTTTCTTTGCAATTAATCTTAACTCTAGCTCATTAATTGTTAATATATCGACTCTTTTCAAAACCTTAAACAATTCTTTTCTTTTAGAATTAATCCAAAAGTTCATAGTGTCCATTCCAACAACTCTTGAGGAAGGATACAAATCTAAAACACTATTTTGAAGAGTTGGATCAATATTGGCAAGAAATAGTATCGCTTTACTAGGATATGAATCTGGAATCTCGGGTGAAAAATCTTCAAAAACATTTAGTTTGGTAAATTTTGTCTCTGGATCTTCAGAAAAAGTGTTATAAACTCCTCCCCAACTAAAAGTTTTTCCTTTTTGAACAACAAGTCCATCAGTAGAAACATTTTTTTTATTTAAAGTCTTCACTATCTTCTGCGGAAAATCTTTGCCAACAACAGATACAATTTTAACTCTAGATTTTAAGCTTGCCGCAAAAGAGAAATATATACATGATCCTCCGACAATTCTCTTTCTAGATCCTCTAGGGGTTTTTATATCATCAAAAGCGGATGATCCAACAACTATAATGCTCATGAGAGCAAATACCTCCTAATAATCGCCGAAAGTTTTTCTTTTGACTCATCTGTAATAGAATCAATAGAGCTAATAATTGATGCTTGCAATGCGTTGGCGATATAAACATCTTTTTCCTTTGGAATATTATTTAAAACTTCTTTAACAATGCTCTTGGCATTATCAACGTTTTTTTTAATAGTTTTTAATACTTCATCTACAGTTACAGAATCATGGCTTTTGTGCCAACAATCATAGTCTGTACTAAGTGCAAGAGTTGAGTAACAAATTTCAGCCTCTCTTGCCAACTTTGCCTCGGGCATATTAGTCATTCCAATTATATCGGCTCCTAGGCTTCTATAAAAATTACTTTCTGCTAAAGATGAAAATTGTGGGCCCTCTATGCAAACATAGGTACCCCCTTTTTGTACTGGAAGCTCGAGTTTTTTACAAGCCTCAAATATTGACAATGAAAGTGTCTCACTAACAGGCTTAGCCATAGAAACATGAGCCACTATTCCATCATCAAAAAAAGTATTAAATCTATTTTTTGTAAAATCAATAAACTGGTCAGGGACTACAATCATTCCTGGGGGGATTTCTTCCTTTAAACTGCCGACAGCACTTATTGATAGTATCCAATCTACACCTAAGAATTTTAATGCATAGATATTGGCTCTATAATTTACTTGAGAAGGTCCAATCAAATGTCCCCTGCCGTGTCTTGATAAAAAATATATTTCTAAATCATCTGTTTCAGATTTTAAAATAGAGTCCGAGGTTGGACCCCAAGGAGTAACAATTGATAATTCCTCAACTTCAGCAGGATTTTCTACATCATAAAAGCCACTGCCTCCAATAATAGCTATTTTCTTTTTCAAAAAATCACCTTAATTCAATATCAATGTAGATTAAGGATAACGAGACTTGAGATTAAAACAATAGGAAGAAATAAAAGATTACTTAATAATTGATAATTAATAATTGTGTGCTATATTCTTTCTCTATTATTCAATGATATGAGTATTCTAGTTAATAATGAAACAAAATTAATCGTTCAAGGCATCACTGGAAGCCAAGGATTATTTCATGCA
>MDSW01083447.1_pt1 | contig 12160 bp, 11 predicted proteins | sample 811171 | NCBI WGS metagenome assembly MDSW01 (sample SAMN05326641, study PRJNA326480) | marine metagenome | isolation source: seawater | place: Atlantic Ocean: North West | collected 2012
CGAGATAGCGAGTCCTTACTTTCGCTCTTTAGAAAATCCTCAACAGATGAGCAGAATTTCCCCTCAGCATTTGGATATCGCTGCTCATTACAGTATTCCTCCCTGATATCGAATACGCTATATTGCCATTCCAGAGAATCACAGACTCTTGCAATCGAAAGACCAACATGCCCTCCGCCTGCAATCAGGATGTGAGGACGGGGATTGATCACTTCCATAGCCACTGTCACTCGACCTCCGCATAGACTGTCGAGGGCAGGTGCCTCTTTTCCTTTACCATCCCTGTTCAACACAAATGCCTCAACTTTACCTCCTATTTTCCTTAGGTCAGAGAAATCTTGGGAAAGAAGATCTTGAAGTTCCTTCTCAACTGTTAATTCCAATCCTGCACCACCAATAGTTCCAAACTTTTCTCCTGAAGAGCTAATTGCTAGTCTCGCTCCTGGTTTTCCAGGAACGCTGCCCCTAGCGCTAATAACCGATGCAATGGCAACTCTTTCTCCAGCCTCTACCCTCTTGATGGCCCAATTAAGAACTACGACAGTCACAAGGCTCCGTCGGGGTGCCAACCTTTGGAGTTGTGTAACTTATCGGATGTGTTTGAGATTTTCATTGCAATTAGAATGATATGTCCAGAATCCAAAGTGCAACTCCCAAAATTAGGGCAGGGATAGTAGTATGTAGCGTGGCCCAAAGGCTGGCTAACCTGTGCCTTACCAAAAGCGGAAACAGAGCGTCTCCATCCTGACTTATTGCGTTCGCGGCCAAAGCCGGGAATGATATCAGGTCCTTTGTATAGGCGGTAATAGCGATTATTTGAGGTCCACAACCAGGTATCAATCCAATAAATGAAGCAACCACAACTGCAATAACTCCATCGCCATACTTTGCTAATTCTGCTTCATTAGTCCCAGAGAATAACATTGAAAATTCGAAAATTAGGTAAGCAGACATTACCCAGAATGTCACGAATGCAGTTTCACTTGCGGAGTGTATTAGTGTCTCTCTCATAGAGTATAATTTGTCTCCAATTGAAGCTTCGGTATCATCACGAATCCAGGTTCTTTGAGATAGGTAAAGGATTATTGACAAAGTTGTCCCGATCAAACCAATCCATGTAATGAAGCCATCTAGCGAAAATGGATCATAATCTAATGATAGGTTAAAATCGGGATCTTGAGAACTCCATACAAGTAACATTACTGCTATTACCAATCCAATTGAAGTAACCACCCACCATAGTGTGTAACCCTGATGAAGAAGGAAGTATCCTGGGTCACTTTCTTTTTCCCTCCCAAGGTCATCAAAGACCATTTGAGCATCTTCAGAATCCTCTAATTTGCTTATTCCAGAATCCTCTGTTAACTCTGAAGCAAGGAAAAATCCACCTAAAGGATGCTGGGGGGTGATTCCTAATCCATCAACTAGGTAGCCCCATGTGATTCCTGTGAGAAAGGAGATGACGTGTACCGCTACTGCAGGAGCCACGAAAGAGGAGTCCGTTATAGCAGCACCAATTAAGACAAAGGCGGCATCTCCGAGAGTTGCGATAAGAGTAGCGATTACTGTTCCGTAGGTGACGAGGCCCCTAGTGTACATTGGCATGATTACAATGGCTCCGCCACAACCAGGAGTGATGCCCATTACAGCCCCAATTACGGGCTGCCATCTTCTTTTTGATCGGATGAAATCCACAAAACGTCCGGCGGTAATGTATTGCAACCAACTGAATAATAGAACCATCGCTGCAACAAACACAGTGACGGCCAGAAAGGCGTCTCGCATACTAACGACTACCACTTCAATTACTTCGGCAGAGGTTGGCATTGGTCATTCCACCCCAAGTTTGTATAAATCATTTGACATCGGAGAATAAAGTGATCTGATAATCCAATTATGTGGTTTTTAAATGGGATATGCCAAATTCAATCATTTTAGGGCTCAGAATCAGAAATTCGCCATCTCAATTTTCATTATTTACCAATTTCAATTTCTCATGTAAATTGACTAAATCTTCCGGAGTATCTATGTTCAGATCTAGAAATCTGTCCGAAACCTCGAACCTACTGGCCTCAATTACTTCTCTCAATGGTATGTTTGCTGAGCTTTTCCTAACCTTTTCGACATCTTCGCGAACCAGTGCTAGGGGATGCCCTCCCCTCCCTTCCTTCATTGGGCAGCAGGTCTGATCTGAAGAAATTAGACGCTCAAGAGTGGAATCTGAGAAGCCAGGTCGGTCTACGGGAACAACGAGCAGTCTGTAATCCTCTGCACCAGAGGAATCAATACTCTCAATCCCTACTTTGAGAGACCCCGTTCTTCCTTTGTGAGGATCGGAGTTTATGACTACAATCGCATCACTAACTATTTTGGAGATTTCTTCAAAGTTCGTCTCGTTAGTCACTACCGTGATATTGTCCACACGACCAGACAATCTTCCTGAAATCCAACTGATTAATGCTTGGGAGCCGACATCGATTAATGCCTTATCCCTACCGAGTCTGATGCTTGAGCCAGCTGCAAGAATTATGCATTGCATAGCATCACTACTACTATTTTCTGACCTATCCCGTTAAAAAAATCCGTGTAAAATACCACCGAGATACGTAATGTAGGCTAGGTAAGTAAGAATCATCATTGTTCCAATGTTTTTCGTGAACTCCTTCTCAGATATGAGCATCCACACTATGAAGCTTGATGTTGCCGCCACTACTAAGATGTCTCTTTGAAACTCTACATCAATAGGAATTCCATTCCCAACAATGCTTGCGATCCCAATTATTCCCATGATGTTCATCACATTGGAACCAAGTACGTTTCCAACAGCAACCCCTCCTTGCCCTCTGAATCCGGCTACTAGCGTAACGGCCAGTTCGGGAAGAGAAGTTCCCAGTGCTACCATTGTAAGGCCAATAACAGCCTCTGAGACTCCGAAAGTCTCAGCAATATTTGTCGAGCCCGTGACAAGTAATTCTGCACCGTACCATATCATTGCACCGCCCAAAGCACAGGCCGGGATAGCAAGGGACATTTTGTTTGGAAGCCATGAGTCTTCGAACTCATACACATCTTCCCCCGATATTGCAACTGAGTAAGTGTAGTAATAGTAACCAACTAGGCACGCTAACATAACGATACCTCCTAGAAAGGGAACTTTTCCAAAATAAACGAATATTGCCATGAAAAGAGTAGCTACCAATACCGCCAAAGCATCTCTCTTTACTCCTTTTTCTGTATCAGACTTAGCCCCTAATACGGCTGCTGCTCCCAAGACCAACATCACGTTCGCGACATTAGAGCCTAGAACACCTCCAACGGCAATATCTGGGGTATTAGCACTTATCGCGGCTATTGCGACGGCTAGTTCTGGCAGGGATGTACCAACTGCTACCACGGTGAATCCAACAACCAATGGAGAAACGCTTAGGTTTTCTGATATTCTAGTAGCTCCCTGTACTAATCCCTCTCCACCTCCCATCAACAATGCAAAGCCAGATAGTACGAACAAAACGTCCAGCAATGACTGTTCCACAGTACTGCCCATGATCGTTTACAGATTACTGTTTTCGTATTTCAAGACTGATTGGGTCAATCCAATGATTTCCGAATATGTCTCATAACAATCTCCACACTTGGGATTGTATGGTCCTCCAAGGTTGGAGAGAAGGGTACTGGGGTATCTAGCGCCCCCACTACCACGGGGGCAGACTCTAACTTCCAAAATGACTCCTCTACAATCCTGCTGGCCACGGTGTGCCCGAAACCTCCGGTCCATTGGGCTTCCTGCAGAACTATCACCCTACCAGTCCTGATTACAGATTGAATACAAGTATCTGCATCAAAAGGAATTAGAGTTCTAAGATCGATGATCTCGACCTCGATTCCATTTTTTGCAGCTTCTTCGGATGCTCTTAGAGCCACATGGACCATAGCCCCCCATGTTACTATTGTTATGTCTCTACCACCTCTTAGGACTCGCGACTGTCCAATTGAGAGCTGCCCTCTTGAAACTCTTTTTTGGACAGTTTTTGTATCCACTATTTGGTTGATATTATCCCCCCAACCGGTTAATCCACCTCTCAAACCGTAAAGTCCGATGTGTTCAAGGAAAACAACTGGATCTGGAAGTTGGTGGGACTCTATTAACAAATCATATGCATCCTGGGGGTTGCTTGGGGCGACCAAAATTAATCCGGGATCGTTAGCCATCCAAGCTTCAATCATGTTTGCGTGATATGGCCCGCTTCGAGTCTTAGCCCCCAATGGAATTCTTACTGTCAAGGGGACCTCTGCCCCCCATCTCCATCTCAGCTGAGCGGCATTATTTAACAACGGATTGAGTGCAAGAGCCGCAAATCCTCCAAATTGGATCTCTGCCAAGGGACGCATTCCCCCCAATGCAGCTCCAGTAGCTGAGTGGATGATAATAGCCTCTGACAGGGGCATGTCCAGAAGTGCCTTGTGGTGGCCCTTCGCCTTCAAAGGAAGATTCATGCCGAAGGCCCCAGCAACCTCCATGTCTTCCCCCATGAATACGATTTGATCTCCGAATTGATCAGCCAGAGTCGCCATGGCATTCTGAATTGACCTGCTATAACTCCAAGAGTTGGGTGCATCAGAGAATTCGATTGAGAGCTCTCCGGGTGCCAATGGTTGGTCAGCTTGTTGTAAGTCTCTATTGATTCTAGATAATTGATTTTCATGAGAGGGAGCGTCCTGAATTGAAGTGACGCCCATAACAACGGAGTTTCCCTCGGGCCATTCCATATTTTCCAATTGCTCCCTAGACCGTAAGATTGCAATTTGCTCCTTTTCAACCATTTCACTCAGCTCTCCTTCACTAACGCCCATCTTGATGAGAGCTTCCATGTGGTTCGGAAGAGGGTCTTTATTTGACCAATATGAGATCAAATCCCTATCTACGTAGCCCGGAGGATTACCCGAAGCAGCTCCAAGATACAAGTCATCATGATGATGGGCATGTCCGCAGCCCCTCATTGTCTCGACATGAATTAGAGTTGCCCCTCCTCCGCTTAATGCGAATTCCCTGGAAACCGCAGTAGATGAATAGAAACTAGTTGGGTCGGATCCATCGATTGTCCAAGATGGGATTCCCATCCCGTGTCCTTTGTCACCAAATGTTTCCGCTCCAGATTGTGAAGACGCGAATGTGTCTAGGGCAATTTGATTATTCTGAATCATGTAGCAAATTGGAAGGCCGCGAACGCCCGCGAAATTCATAGCCTCCCAAAATTCTCCACTGCTACTGCAACCCTCGCCAACAGGTGCTAGATGGAACCTTCCAATTCCCAATCGCTTAGCAGCGAGAGCCACTCCAGTTGTTGTTGCACTAGCTATTGGCAATGGTGCGGTAGGGGGTAAGATTCCCTTCTCCCAATTCCCAATATGTAAGTCTCTTCCACCACATCCCTCATGCCCACCGTCCATGTATGATTCTGATTTCCCCATTTGGGCGGAAAGAACCTCGATCGCCGTTTGCCCCATTGCCAAAGCAAGACCAACATCTCTGATCATGGGCGCAACGACATCTGCATTGTGGGACTCATTCTTAGGAAGGTCAACTGCTCTAATAAGTGCCGATGCACATGCAACCACCCCTTCCTGCCATGTAGATCTGAATCCTTTTCCTCCAAATTTACTACCATCCGGAGCTGGTAAACCAGAGGTAAATAGGTCCTTTAGTTGCTCATCAACTAGCCTTGTTCTTGTCATCCATTTTTGCCATTGGATTCTCTGCCCGATTGTGACCGAACAAGAATGGGCAATTCTTCTAAGGCAAAGACTCACGTCGATTAGAAATCTTTCTGCCCTTCTTGCAAGGTGAACAGAACCACCTCTAAGTGGAATAACCTCCAGCTCTCCAAGTTCTAGGAGATCAGGTTCGAGCAATCTCTCTGAAAGTTTTGCTCTGAGTTCGGAAACAAATAAAATAGAAAAATCGTGGAAATCTTTTCCATTGAAATGTTCCTTTTTTTCACAGTCCTTCCAGCAGTCCAGTACAAAATTAAGATAGCCATCATGCCTTTCGGCCAAGAACCTAATTAGTTCCTTACGCACTGACGCCTCTTTAATCGGTCTCACAAACTCTAATGGTGATTTTGGGGCCCAACCAAGGCCCCAAATTACTGGCAAATCCGATTGCTTAACAGGCTCCCCGTTGATCGGTTGTTTTGCTGATGTTTCAGTGACTTTGTTTTCATTCCTCTTTTTTGCTTCGTTTTCGAGTATTGCCATGTTTGTATCGGGTTTTCTCTCCCAAATCACAACCTCTCTGGACCTTCCCTTGCCAGAAGAAGAGCGATCTATGGTGGCCCTGACCCTTTTTCCGCAACTTGAACAACGCCTATCTAATTTGTTTGAGTTATTCGATTTAATTTTCCAAGTCTGATGAAAACCACAATCGGGGCATTGCCAGACTCCCCTCCTCACTCCTGCCATAAGGCTGGCAAGACATATACTACAACAATTATTCGTATGATTGAATACTTATTTACCATATTATCATTAAATTATTTAAAAATCAAAATAAAAATTAAGTTATTCCAATTAAAAACCACAATTAAACGATAGACTAACTATAATTATACCGTATAAAGAATTAAATTTTATCATTATACGTATATTTTCCTTAAAAACCACATAAAAACAGTTAACTGAATTATATTCTACCACTTAATATTTTATTATTGATGAATCAATGGTATCAGACCATAAATGAATACCACCCTGGAGATTGTACACATTTTCCTTGCTCCACCCATTTTCGGACAGAAATCTGACAACCGCTTCTGATCTAACCCCCGTCCTGCAATAGACCACAATGTCGTTATCTCGTGGCAATTTTTGCATTTTCGACGGGACTTCCGAATGCATTATTCTCAAATCGGTCCCTTGAAGTGAAGTAATTGCCTCCTCATCGGCTCTTCTCACATCTAAGAGGAAAGGTTTCCAACCTTGAGCACGCTTATTCACGAAATCAATAGGTGAAATATGCAAAGTATCTGGATCCGTTGGCTCTACAGGATGTTTTTTGCTCTCGCAAGCGGCCATTACAAGCTGTTCTGACATTTCTGTAATCGGCTTTCTTCTATCGTCTTTACCGTAAGCTAGTAGTCGGGTAGCCATTGTTTTGACGTCAATTACCAACAATTGGCCGGAAAGAGATTTGCCGATTCCTAGTAGCATTTTAATCGCTTCACTGGCTTGAATAGTACCAATAATTCCAGGTAGAACACCCAATACCCCGGCTTCAGCACAATTCGGAGCTAGATCAGAGGATGGTGCGGATGGAAACAAATCTCGATAATTTGGGCCATTATTGTAGTTGAATACACTAACCTGACCTTCGAATCTATGGATGCTTCCAAAAATCCATGGAGTACCCAGAATTTCACAGGCATCACTGATTGTGTATCGAGTAGGGAAATTATCTGAACCATCGATGACAATATCCCATCCCGACAACAATTTCAGCGAGTTCCCTACGTTTAATCTAGTATTGTAACTCACAACATCTACCTCAGGATTCAATTCTGATATACTCCTTCTTGCTGAATCCGATTTCAACGAGCCAAGATCAGATGTAGAGTGAATGACCTGCCTTTGAAGATTGGAAATGTCAACTTGATCATCATCAATAATGCCAATTCTACCTATTCCTGCGGCTGCAAGATATAAGAGAGCAGGGGACCCTAGACCTCCAGCCCCAATCACCATTACTGATGACTCGCGCAATGCTTTCTGACCACCCTCACCTACATCTGGTAGAATGATGTGGCGTGCGTATCTAGCTCGCTCATTAGGGCTCAATTGATCTTTTGCCATATCTTCAGCTCAGTGTTGATCCTCTAACCACCTCTCGGCATCAATAGCGGCCTGACAACCCATTCCAGCGGCTGTGATTGCCTGTCTGTATCTCGTATCTACCACATCTCCTGCCGCGAATACCCCTTCGACACTGGTCATAGTGTGTTCCTGAGGAAGAATGTATCCAGAATCATCTGTTTCTAGCTGTCCTTCCAGGAAAGCTGTGATTGGCTTGTGACCGATTGCGATGAATGCTCCAGTGCAAGTAATCTCCTCGATTTTACCATCTCTGGGGTCCTCCAGAATTGCTCCTTCTAGTCCATTTTCTCCCGCTACCCAACTTTTGACCTGTCTGTGGGTTTTTATCTCGATCTTGGGATGATCTGCTGCCCTCTCATACATCACCTTGGAAGCCCTAAAAACATCCCTACGATGAATTATAGTGACTTTGCTTGCGAAACGTGTTAGAAAAGTTGCCTCCTCCATTGCGGAATCTCCGCCTCCAACCACAATTATTTCTTCATCTTTAAAGAAAGCACCATCACATGTCGCACAAGTTGAGATGCCTCTGCCTTTTTGCTCGTCCTCGCCATCTGCGCCTAGCCAAATGGCTTCTGCTCCAGTGCAGATAATCAGTGATTGGGCCCTATATTCCTCTCCCTCGACCCAAACCGTGAACGGTCGCTTTGATAGGTCGACTCTCTCGACATTCTTGTCCTGAATCTCGAGTCCGAACCTTTCAGCTTGCTCCCTCATGTCAATCATCATCTCAGGACCGCCTATTCCTTTTGGATATCCGGGAAAATTTTCGACGTCTGAAGTCAACATCAATTGCCCTCCAGACATATATCCTGCGAACATCAATGGCTCGAGAAGTGCTCTTGCAGAATACAGACCTGCGGTGTATCCGGCAGGCCCTGAACCAACTATGATCACGTTTCTAACGTCCCCGCCCATAAGCCCTCCAGACACTCGACATCCTTTCAATCTTGAGAGTCGTCAAACTTCAGAAATTGAATAGAAAATAATAATATATCAATCCCCATAAAGTTAGTCTCATGCCAAAATACATGTATTCTGGAAACTACACGGAAAAGGGAGTGGCTGGACTTCTAAAGGATGGAGGAAAGGCCCGACACGAGGAAGCAGAAAGAAGCGCGGAAGCCATGGGAGGTTCATTGGAAGCGTATTATTGGGCCTATGGGACGATGGACTTCTTGATGATAATAGACATCCCATCGGAGGCTATGGCAATCAGATTCTCCCTCCACGTCGGAGCATCTGGCGTCTTTAATGGGAAATTGACACCTCTGATTTCCGTAGAACAGATGGAGTCAGCCACATCAACGGTTCTCCCAGAAGTAAAGCTACCTGGCGAGTGAACCGGTTATTCGGACATTGCCACGACAGCACCTACTGCTGCTCTGGCGTGAGGCTCCAGTCTAGGTCCGATGTGCTGGGGTTCTGCCCCAGGGCCGATGATTCCAAGTCCGATAGGTTTGTTATGAGTTATCTGAAGCTCAATCACTGCTTTAGTCACTGACTGGCCCAAAACCATCCCATGGTCTGTTTCTCCCTTCTCAATTATGCCAAGGACTATCGCGCCGTCTACATTATCGTTTTTTAGCATCCTATCGAGTGCTAAGGGTGCCTCCATTGAACCTGGGACCCAAATGATTTCAGAAACAACCAATTTTTTTGACTGTGCTTCTTGTTCGGCGAATTCTAACATCCTTTCGACTTGTTCTCTGTGGAAGGATCCACAAACTATTCCTAAATTCATTTATTTTCCCTCATTCTCATCATTGTCTCTACTATTGCCTGAGTTCTTGAGTCAACCTCTATATTGACTTCTTGGCCGACTTCCTTATCACCTATCGTAGTCACCCTTATTGTCTCCGGAATGATATACAAATGGAACGAGTCTTCTGAAACTTCCCCGACTGTAAGAGATATGCCATCAACCGCTATGTATCCTTTTTCAAGTATGAATGGCCTACATGATTCTGGATTTTCCAAAACTAAGCTAATTCCATCATCAACATGATTCAGGGCTATTATTTTGGCCTTAGTCAAAATGTGACCTGATAGAATGTGCCCTCCCAGTTCGTCTCCAAGTTTCAGTGACCTTTCGACATTAACAATATCTCCTGTTTTTCTATTTCCAATAGTAGATTTACCAAGAGTTTCCCCAATAGCATCGAACTTAGCAATATATCCATCAAGAGAAACTACAGTCATACAAACTCCATCAAGAGCAACACTAGCTCCGATTTCCAATCCTTCAGTGAAACCCTCCAAGTCAATTGATAAAGTCGAGATAGAACCATTGTGAATCACATTTGTAATAGTTGCCTTTCCATCTACAATTCCTGTGAACATACTAATCCTCCTCATATGGTCCGCCTTTAGTTCCAGGCCAGAGATCTAGAATTCTTGCAATTATTTTTCTTGTCCCATCAAGATCATCAGATAGACCTTCGACTCGAGTGACCTGCACGTGGCCATAATCGTGTTCTTCTAGACCGTTTCTTATGGCGTCAATCGAATGTTTCTGATCATATCCCAAAGCGATAATGTCAGGTTTTACAGTCTCCAGTATATCAAAAATCGGTACCCCAGGAGGGTTTCCAATGATTGCTCGATCAACTGGTTTTAATCCCTCAACCATCCTTCTTCTTAGATTCTGCCCGGTGACTGGCTCGTGTTTCTGCATTCTTACAGTCTCATCATGGGCGATTACAACCACTAGCTCATGACCCAGTGACTTTGCCTGCTCAACGTAATGGAGATGCCCTGCGTGCAGAAGATCAAAGATCCCAACAGCCATTACTCTAACCATGCTACAGTCCTTTGTTTTCAAAATTAGTTTTTAATCAATTGCAGAAGTAATTTCTTCTCCAGTAATCATAGGAATTCCGTTTGCAAGAGCGTATGCTCTTGCACCATTGAGAGAAAGAGCTCCATCTCCCTCCGGCTCAAGCATTTCGGCTCCTATCGTGCAGGGCACCATTCCAGCAAGTCTAGCAATGGAAACCGCTAATTCTGTGTGGCCTTGCCTAGTCTTCAGGCCGCCGGGAGCCTCTCTACATACAGGTATGTGCCCCGGAGTCCTGAATTCTGAGCCAAGTGCCGTAATTGCATCCTCGCTACTTCTTCCGATCATTTCCTCAGAGAGCTCCGCGAACCTGCTAGTGGTAAGTGCCCTATCTCTGTCGGTTATTCCAGTAAAAGTTTCTCTGTGATTCAATGAGAGCGTGAAAGCCGATCGATTGTCGTATTGAAGGTCATCTGTAATGAGTTTGCCAAGAACAGGATTCTCTTCTACAAGCATTGGATGAGTGTGAATGTCTTGCAACCAAGGCAACCCAAAGGTCTCGCCAATCTCATTTCCTATCGCAAGGAATAACAACCCTCCGCAGTCATTTCTTAGTGTTCTGATCACCTCAGGGGTGGCAGCAATAGCTGGCCACAGCAAATCAGTCTCCTTTTCTCTGAAATCTGAATCGAATACCATAACGGGTTTTCCTGCTGCAAATGCAGCTATCGCTTTCCCTACCTCCGACTCCATGTCTACCGGAGGGGCCATACCTATCCTTTCTTTTCGGTCTAGAAAAAGTGATGTTTAACGTCGGTAGCGCAGAGCATGGTGGATATCGTGAAGGCTTCAGCACCCCTAAGGGTAGATCTTGCCGGAGGATGGACAGATGTAGCGCCTTTCCCTTCAGATTTTGGGGGTGAAGTTGTTAACTTTGCGATAAACAAGAGAGTTGTTGCAACACGTGATGTGGGATCTACAGATAGTCCTCCGGAGTTAGACTTCCCGGTCCCAAGGGGGTCCGGACTTGGTACTAGCTCGGCCATGCATGTGGCGATTTCAGCACTTTCATCCACCAAGGAGAATCCGGAGCCAAGGATAATTGCGGAGGAGGCCTACAAAATGGAATATCGAAGCGGCAACTTATGTGGAAGACAAGACCAATGGGCGTCTGCTTTGGGAGGTTTCAATCATCTACTGTTCCTTGGAGGTTCAGTCGAGGAGATGCCATTCGAGCCAGCCAAATCTGCAAAAAATTGGTTGAAGAAGCACCTAATTATCTCATTTTCCGGTATTTCAAGAAATTCTGGCGAGATGCAGAGGTCTGTGTGGGATTCTTATTCCAGGGGAGAAAGCAGAACAATAGAAGGACTACACATAATAAGAGGATCTGTGAAAACTATGGCTAATGGACTTCAGCAGGATAGAAGGGACATGGTGGTTACTTCATTAGGTGAGATTTGCAAAGGAGTAGATTTGATTAATCCCGAAATTCATAGTCCATTTCGCTCAATA
>MDSW01171583.1_pt1 | contig 12160 bp, 13 predicted proteins | sample 811171 | NCBI WGS metagenome assembly MDSW01 (sample SAMN05326641, study PRJNA326480) | marine metagenome | isolation source: seawater | place: Atlantic Ocean: North West | collected 2012
ATAATGACTCTGTTAATAGAGCAGTTGCAGGAGAACCAGGGATAAATACAATGACAATCAAAACTAAGCTATTAATTGCAGATGGAGATATTGTTGTAATTGGTGGAATAAAGAAAAATGTTATTGCTAATAGCAAAAGCCAAACACCAGGACTAGGTAACGTTCCCGTAATTGGAAATTTATTTAAAGGAAAATCAAATTCTGATAACTTAGATGAACTATTGGTATTTATAGCACCAAGAATTTTATAATGATTAATATTAGCAGAGAATCAGAAATTAATTTAATTAATATTTTAATTGATCAGGATGTTATTTCTGGAAAAGATTTAGCTGAAATAAAAAAAATTTCTTCAGAAGGTGAAAAATCTCAGCTCGATGCAGTTTTCGAACTTAAGTTAACTGATGAAGAAAAAATCTTGGATCTTTTGGTAAAAGAACAATCTTTATCTGTAGTTGATTTATCAACAATGACTATTGAAGAGGAGATAAAAAATGTTCTACCATCTAACTACATTAATATGAACTTTATTGCCCCATTTAAGGTGGAAGGTAATACTCTTCATATAGCTATTCCAGATAGTTCAAAACTAAGTTTAATGAGAAATTTAAAAACTATTACTAAAAAAGAAATTGAGTTACATGCTGCAAAAATTTCGCATATATCAGATTTTATTGATAAATTATTAAAAGAAGGTGGCGAAACTACAATTTCGAGCATTCAAACTAAAAATAAAGAGAAAATACAAACTTTTGATTATGAAGTAGATGAAAATGCTGAAGTTTTAGATGAAAAACCTGAAGAAGATATAGAGGCATTAGAAAATGAATCAGAAGTAATAAAATTTTCTACTGCAGTTGTTGCTGAAGCGATCAAGTCAGGAGTATCTGATATTCATATCGAACCTTATAGATTTAGTGCAAGAGTAAGATACCGATTAGATGGAATGCTTCAAGAACAAACACATTTTTCTAAATTTTTACATTCAAACTATGGAGCTGTAGTAACAAGATTTAAGATTATGGGAAAGTTGGATATTGCAGAAAGAAGACTTCCTCAGGATGGAGCTATCCCATTTAAAATTGATGGTAAGGTAGTTGATCTCCGTCTTTCAATATTACCAACAGCAACAAATGAAAGAATTGTAATGAGGGTTCTAAATAAAGATGCTGGAGATATCAGTTTAGAACAATTGAACTTTGAAGAAAATGATCTAAAAAATTTAAGAAAAGCAATTCATGGAACACAAGGATTGATATTGGTAACAGGACCAACTGGTTCTGGTAAAACAACAACACTTTATAGTATCCTAAAAGAAGTTTCTCAACCTCATTTAAATATTTTAACTGCAGAAGATCCTGTTGAGTATGAATTAGATGGAGTAGGGCAAGTTCAAATTAGAGATGATATTGGTTACGATTTTGGAAGGGCGCTTAGGTCATTTTTAAGACAAGACCCTGAGATAATATTAGTTGGAGAGATGAGAGATAAAGAAACAGTTGATATAGGATTAAAAGCTGCCCTTACAGGCCACTTAGTATTTAGCACACTTCACACCAATGATGCACCAAGTTCAATTACAAGATTACAAAATATGGGAACACCAGATTATTTAATTTCAGCAGCCTGCTCATTGGTACTAGCACAAAGATTAGCAAGAAAGACTTGTGTAGAATGTAGAGAGCCAGATCCAGATGTAACACCAAAAATGTTAGCTGATTTTGGTTTTACAGTTGAACAAGCATCAAGAGCAAAAGCGGTTAGAGGAAAAGGTTGTCCTAAATGTAAAGATAGTGGATACAAAGGTCGAATGGGTATTTACGAAGTGCTTAACGTAACTAAACCAATTAAAGAGGCAATATTAAGAAAAGCTACGACACCTGAACTTAGAGAGATAGCAGTCAAAGAGGGATTTAGAACTATGAATGACATGGGAAGAGATATGATTATATCTGGAGATTTAAATTTTAGAGAGTTCGATCGTGTTCTTTCTATGGAATAATAATATATAATGTCATCAGAAACTTACTCTTACAAAGGTATTTCAGCAGGAAAATATATCGAAGGTGAAATTGAAGCTCTTAACCAAGAAGAAGCAAATTTTAAACTAAAAGAACAAAAAATCATAATAACCAATATCGTCAAAACTAAAAAGAAAGCTGCTACTAAAGCCAAAAAGAAAGGTAGTGGATTTTCGTTTGGTAAGAAGGCGGTAAAGCCAGAGGATGTAATGATTTTTTCAAAACAGTTTGCAACTATGGTAAAAGCTGGTTTACCAATACTTAATGTACTTTCAATGTTGAGAGATCAAATTGAACATCCAACAATGAAAGATATAATCGAAGATGTTAGAAAAAGCTTAGAAGGCGGTATCACTCTTTCAAAATGCTTTGAAAAATATCCAAAAATATTTGACAATATTTATATCAACTTGATTAAAGCAGGAGAGGCCAGTGGTAAACTAGATGTATTTTTAATGAAATTGGTTGAATCATTAGAAAAAAGAGAAAAAGTTAAAAAGAAAATTAAAGGAGCTTTAACCTATCCAGTAGTGATGTTTACTGTTGCAATTACAGTAATGGTATTCATGTTAGTTAAGGTTGTACCAGTATTTGCTGAAATGTATGAAGGAATGGGAGTAGCGCTACCTACACCAACAGCGGTAATTATGACTGCTAGTAATTTTATGAGAGGTACTGGTGGAATGATGACAGGTTTGACTGCTGCAATTTTTTTTGCAATATTTAAATACACTACAACAAAAATTCCAACTATAAGATACAAATGGCATCAAAGGGTTTTAAAAATGCCAATCTTTGGTGATATGATTTTAAAATCATTAATTGCAAGAATATCTTTAATTATGGGTAATTTAAGTTCAGCAGGTGTGAACTTGCTTGAAAGTATAGAGATTGCAAAATCTGTTAGTAATAATGATGTGGTAACGCAGGCTTTGGAAAATGTTAAAAAAGGAGTTTTTTCTGGAGACACTCTCACAAAGCTTTTTTTGAAAGAACCAGTTTTTCCACCAACTTTTAGTCAATTGATATCGGTAGGTGAACAAACTGGTAATTTAGATGAAATGTTTAATTCTGTTTCATCTTACTACGAGGAAGAATTTGATACTGCTGTTGATAACATGTCGAGTTTAATCGAACCAATAATGATTGTTTTTATGGGAACAATGATTGGAGGTTTAATGATAGCTATGTATTCACCTATCTTTAATGTTGGAGCAATTATAGGTGGATAGAAAATTATATTTTTTTTGTTAAAACTAGGTGGTTGTGCCATCCAGTAGCTTCTTTAAAAACTACTTCATCCATTATTTGTTGAATAAAAAAAGTTCCAAGACCCCCTGGTTTTACGTCATCAAGTTTTCTATGCTTTACATTTTCTTCTTTGACAGGTTTTCCCTTGTCAAAAAAACCAATTTCTAATTGATTATCTTTAAAAGATATTTTTATCATCATTGTGTCATTAGTATTTTCAATATCTTTATATGCATGTTTAACAATATTTTGCGCTGCTTCAGCAATAGCTAGAATAAGTTCATCTTTTTGTGACTGAAGTATTGGAGATTGAGAAAATATTTCTCTAGCAAAATTTCTAACCTCTTTCAAACTTTTTGTATGTACCGGGAAATCTTTAGACTCTGATATATTCATTTTTAATCTAGATTTAGAATTTGTTCTAACTTTGCCATCATGATTACTTTTAGAACTGACTTGCTGATTTCTTTAAGTATAACTTTAGTTCCAAGCTCAGTAGCTTTTTGATGACTCTCAATAAGAACGGAAATTCCTGAAGAATCCATATATTGAACTTCTTTAAGGTTTATATGAACCTCTTTTCCAGAATCTAGAAGAGGCATGATTACTTCTTTTGCCTTTTCAGTGACATCCATGTCTATCTCTCCATTGAGATATACTGTTGCAATATTTCCTTCTTCTTTTACTTCGTAAGACATAATTTATGACTATATTTATTAATTTTTAATTAAAATCAACACTTTTTACAATCTATGATTGACCCAAATTGAATACATGTAATATACTGCAAAAAGAATTAATTAATATAAGCTAATATAAAACAAAATATAAAAGAGGAAATATGAACAAAAAAAGAAATAAAGGATTTACTCTGATCGAGCTACTAGTTGTTGTAGCTATTATTGGAATTCTTGCAGCTGTAGGTGTAGTTGCTTACTCAGGTTACACATCAGGTGCAAAAAAAAGTGCTGCTAAATCAAACCATGCTTCAGTACTAAAGTATATTGCTGCAGAAACTAAAAAATGTGATTTAGGTGATGCAAAAGTAATGAAAGATAGTGCTGGAACTCTACAATTAACTTGTGAGAATAGAACTGGTGCTACAACAATTGATGCTGCTATTACAGCTTTAGCAGATTTTAAAAATCCTTATGAAACTAGCAAAGCCGCAGTTAGTAAAACTAAATCTTCGTCAGACGCAGGTTATGTAGTTTTGTCTGCTTCAGGAAGTGAAATAACAATTGTAACATGTTTTACAGATGGTACTGCCGGTGAAGAAGGTGCTTGTCCAACTGGATCTGGTGCTGAAGTTAACACGCTCACAAATAAAGTAAGAATAAAGTAAAACTTTTATTTTTTGAAAAACTCTTATAAATCAACCAAAAGCTCTGGGTTTACTCTCATCGAGCTTTTGGTTGTTGTTGCAATATTAGGAATAATCGCTGGAATTGGTATTCTTAGTTACAATGGTTATGTTTCTGGAGCAAAAAGAAAATCTGCAGAAAATGTAATGCAACAAATTGCATTGGGACAATCTGAATATTATTCAGATCAAGGATCTTATTATGATCAAGGATCTTCTTGCAGTCCAACTGAATCTAATTCAGATCTTATTGAAAAAAATTTATTAGGTGGTGCAGATAATATTGATCCTAAAAATGATTATCATTTTTGTGTAGGAGGAGATACAGATACAAATTATATAATTTATGCAGAACAAATTAGTGGAACATGTAAGTTGGAATTGGACGGTTTAAACCGATGGTGCGAATCACAGGGAACCGGTAAATGTTCTTGTTAATATTTTATGAATTTTGAAACTATAAAAGAAGAGTTGTTCAAATTTTTTCAAGGAAATCTTTCAGATAAAGCTAAAATTTACACTACAATAAGTTTAGCGTGGATAATACTTATCGGTTATTTGACATGGTGGAATGGTTTAAAAAGTTTAGCGTTAGACAAGTCTTTTAAATGGGACGAATGGTTTTGGTTTGGAATAGTTCCAGCTACTGTGCCATATATTTTTTACTTTATTTGGAAAAAACGAGATTAAATAGCCACTTTTAAGTAAAAAAATTGAAAGAATTCAATTGAAATAAAACTCAATCTAGTTACCTTAATCATTATAATTAAGTCTTAATTTGTAAAAAAGTATAAAAAAAAAGGGGAAAAATGAGAAAAGTTTTAAGTTCTACTATCTTGTTATTTTTTATTTCAATCTGCAATATTGTTTATGCCGCAGAGTCAATGGTTGGCCAAGTAAATGGCATGATGTGTATAAAATGTCAAAAAATGGTTACAGAAGCTTTACAAAAAGCTTGTCCAGATGCAACAGTTAAGGTCTCATGGCCTGAAGGAGTTGCCGTTTCATCATTTGCAGATAAATCAAATTTAAATGAAGAAGAGTATAAACAGGCTATAGCAGGAACAGGTTTTGAAGTAGTTAAAGTTATAAAAGTAGCAAAAATTATTGATAACGCTGAAGAAGCTAGAAAACTAGTTGATTAAAAAGAATTAAATACATGACTGAGGCTGATACTCTCACACTAATCAATGAGCTTCAGTCAAAGGTTGACCAATTACCAACCAAAGGTACACTAAAAGCACTAGAGTTTCGTTTAGACGCAATATTACAAGCAAACCTAGATACTTTCTGGTTGCTAATTTGTGCGATCTTAGTTTTTTTAATGCAGTCTGGATTCATGTGCTTAGAGTCTGGCTTATCTCGAAATAAAAATAGTATTAACGTTGCATTAAAAAATGTAACTGACTTTGGAATAGCAGTCGTTACATTTTGGGCCTTTGGTTTTGCGTTAATGTATGGAACAAGTGTGATGGGCTTATTTGGCAATAGATTTTATTTTTTCACAACTCATGTTGCTGGTTATCAAACTTATTTTGTGTTTCAAGCCATGTTTGTTGCAACAGCTGCAACAATTATTTCAGGAGCTGTTGCAGAAAGATTAAAATTTTTTTCTTACGTAATAATCACATTTGTAACTTCTGGTTTTTTGTACCCAATAGTAGGTCATTGGGCATGGGCATTTAATTTTGATAATCCAACCGAAAAATTTGGTTGGCTTGGAAAAATGGGTTATATAGATTTTGCAGGAGCTTCTGTAGTTCACTCCGTTGGAGGATGGGTTGCTCTTTCAGTTTTATTAATAATTGGAAATAGAACTGGAAGATTTAGAGAAGGAGCTAAAAAAACTTTTCAAGGAAGCAATACACCAATGGCTGCATTAGGTGCTTTGATTTTATGGTTTGGATGGTTTGGCTTTAATGGTGGAGCTAATGGTGCAATGGATTTAAAAGTTCCTTTAATATTAATTAATACATTTTTATCAGCATCATTTGGCTTAATTTTTTCAAGCATAATGGGCATAATAATCTTAAAAAAACCAGAGCCGTTATTTATGATAACGGGTCCCCTAGCTGGTTTAGTTTCTATTACGGCTGGTTGTGCACATGTGAATCCTTCAGAGGCAATTTTAATTGGGAGTATTGGTGGAGTAGTATCTGGTTCAACTATAATTCTATTAGAAAAATTTAAAATTGATGATGTAGTAAGCGCAATCCCAGTTCATCTAGCATCAGGAATTTGGGGGACAATTGCAGTAGCTATTTTTGGTAATTTTGAAATGATGGGAATTGAAAAAACAAGATTCGAACAATTAACCATACAACTAATTGGAATTATAAGTATTGGGAGTTTTTGTTTTTTTTCATCCTATACAATATTTAAAATAATCAATTTATTTTTCCCATTAAGAGTAGGAAAAATAGAAGAAGAACTTGGTTTAAATATTTCAGAACATAACGCATCAACAGATACTCATGAATTGTTAGAAGTATTAACTAAACAAGCTAAATCTGAAGATTATTCCATGAGAGCTCCTCAAGATCCATTTACGGACAGCGGAATAATTGGAACACAATATAACGTTTTAATGGATAGATTAGAACAATCAGAAAAACAAAAAAATAAATGGAAGAGTAGAGTTTCTAATGAAATTAAACTCGCAATGAATGTCCAGAAAAGATTAATGCCAAATAGAGATTTATCTAATTATCCAATTTATGGATTAAATATTCCAGCAAGAGAAATTTCAGGAGATTTTTATGATTTCTATCTTCACGATGATCTAGTTTATTTTACTTTATCTGATGTATCGGGCAAAGGAGTTAATGCTGGAATGGTAATGGCAAAAGCAATTACTTTATTTAAAATATTTGCTAAGCAAAAATTTAAACCAAACGAAATTTTATTAGAGATGAACAATGATTTAAAAGAAACAAATCCACCAGGTACATTTATTACATCAATCGTAGGATCTTATAATCTAAAAACAGATATAGTAGAAATTGCAAACGCAGGACATCAGCCTTCAATTTTAAGAAAAGGTGATAGTTTTGTGGAGTTGCCCTCTTCATCAGCCCCTTTAGCTGTAATTAAACAAAAAACTATTGAAGCATATAAACTTGAAACTTTTAAATTGGATGGAGGAAGAGTTTATTGTTTCACTGATGGTTTTTCAGAATGTTTAGATGAAAATAAAAAAGAAATAGGAATTGATGGAGTTAAAGAGCTAATAAAAAAACATAAAAATTTTTCTTTGAAAAAAGAATTAGAATTTGCCACAGAAGAAATCAAACAAAAAAGTTTAAAGAAAGATTACAAAGAAAATGGAATCGAAGAAAATACTGACATTCTTGATGATGATTTAACTATTATTGGAATTGGAAAGTAAAAAGTAAATATTTTGAGGTTTTAATTAAATTTAACCGCGCTGTAATATCGCCTATTATCATTATGCTATATATCTATATTTAAAATGTGGAAAATAATAAAAAAATTGGAATTATAGGTGCAGGAATACAAGGTGTTTGTAGCGCTTTATTTTTACAAAAAAAAGGTTACCAAGTAACTTTATTTGATAGAGACGAACCTGGAAATGCTGCCTCTTACGGAAACGCAGGTCATTTTTCTCCTTACGCATCTGTTTCATTAAACAGAACAGATATACTTACAGATGTTCCAGCTATGCTACTAAGTTCACGAGGTCCTTTAGCTTTGAAATGGAATTATATTCCTAAAATGATACCGTGGTTTGCAAGATTTATTATGAATTGTGGTAAAGAAAAGATGATGCATACGGCAAAATATATGCATCAAATATTAGACCAATCTCTTCCAGCATTTGATGAGTTATTTGATGAAATTGATCTAGATGGATTGGTTGAAAATAATGGAATTCTTTATGTATGGACAAATAAAAGCGCAAAAAGTAGAGAGCTTGAAATTAAAATTCGAGATGAGTTAGGCGTTAAACAACAATTGGTTAATTCAAAAGAAATTCATGATTTAGAACCAAATATTAAACCTTTTTATGATAGTGGTGTTTTTTATGATTATGCAAGACATGCAAGAAACCCTAAAAAAATTTTAATTAAGTTATTTGAAAATTTCTTAAAAAAAGGAGGAAAATTTTTAAAATTAAATATTCAAAATATCGATTTTGATGAAAATAAGCCTGTATTAAGATCAGAAACGCAAAGATTTATATTTGATAAATTATTAATAGCATGTGGAGCTTTTTCAAAAAAATTAACTGATAAATTACATGAAGATATCCCACTCGATACCGAAAGAGGTTATCACGTTCATTTTAAAGGCTGTGATCATTTAATTTCAAGGCCAGTTGTTTATGCTGACCGTGGATTTGGTATGACACCAATGGAACAAGGATTAAGAGTTGTTGGAACAGTTGAATTCGGTGGACTTCAAAATCCTTTAACTAAATCAAGAGTAAAGAATTTAATTTTAAATGCAAAAGATATGTTAGATGGATTACCAGAGCATAAAGATGAATGGTTGGGATTCAGACCATCTTTACCAGATTTTTTGCCTGTTATAGGTCCTTCAAAAAATTATCAAAATGTATTCTACTCTTTTGGACATCATCATTTAGGATGGACTTTAGGAGCTATATCTGGAAAGATTATATCTAAAATGATTGATAACGAGAATACAAACATGGATTTACAACCATATAGTTCAATAAGATTTTCATAATTTGTGTCTAAAAATAATAATCTTGCCTACCTTTTGTTGGTCCTTACCACTTTATTTTGGTCTGGAAATTTTATTGTTGGTAAAGCCGCAAGTATTTATGAAATACCACCGTTTTCTCTAAATTTTTATAGGTGGTTATTTGCTGGAATAATTTTATTACCTTTTACATTTAAAGAAATTTTTAAAAAAAAAAATTATATATTTGAAAATATTGGTTTTTTTATAATTTTGGGAATTTCAAGTATAACTATTTTTAATTCTGCTGTTTATTATTCACTATATTATATGCAAGTAATTAGTGGAGTGTTAATGATTTCAACTATACCAGTGTGGATTATGTTTATCTCCTCAATTCTAGGAATTGAGAAAACAAATAAGTTCCAAATTTTTGGAGTTATTCTCTCACTTCTAGGAGTTTTATTTATTATAACTAAATCTGATATAAACTTGATAAAAAACTTAGATTTTAATAAAGGCGATCTTATTATGGCATCAGGAATGTTTGCTTGGGCACTATATTCTGCTTTATTAAAAAAAAAAACTTATGAAATTTCACAAATAACTTTGTTAGAAGTAGTTATAATTATTGGTCTAATATTCTTAGTCCCTATCTATTTTTTAGAAATGAAATTAGGAAAGCCATTAATTGTAGACAAGCCATTTATTTTAACTTTGTCTTATGTTGTCCTTTTTCCCGGTTTGGCTTCTTTCTTCTTTTGGATTAAAGGAATTTCAATTATTGGTGCAAACAGAGCTGGAGTATTCTTGCACTTGATGCCTATATTTGGAGCGATAATGGCGATGGTAATATTTAATGAAAAATTTATGCTTTATCATTTTCTTGGAGCGGTATTTATAATTGTAGGAATAATTCTTTCAAATAGAAATAAACAAAATGCTTAAAGTAGCTATTTTAGATGATTATCAAAATGTCGCTCAAGATTTTGTCGACATGAAAAAACTTTCTGGAAAATTTGAAATTAAAATATTTAGTGAGCCATTTGAAAATGAAGAAGAAGCCATTGAAAAATTAAAAGATTTCGAAGCTTTGCTTATTATGAGAGAAAGAACCAAGATAACTAGCAATTTAATAAATAATTTGAAAAAATTAAAATATATTTCAACAAGTGGAATGAGAAATAAAGCAATAGACCTTGAGACTGCTAAAAAAAGAAAAATTATTGTAACCGGAACAGAAATCAATGTTAATCCTACAGCAGAGTTGACTTGGGCATTAATTCTTGGTCTTGCAAGAAATATTAAGTCTGAAATTGATAATATGTACCAAGGCTATTGGCAAACAACCATAGGAGTTGAGTTAAAAGGAAAAATCCTTGGATTAATTGGATTGGGAAAGGTTGGATCCCAGGTAGCCAAGATAGGAAAAGTTTTTGGTATGGAAGTTATGGCATGGAGTGAAAATTTAAGCCTTGATAAATGTAAAGAATTAAATGTTCTTCCATGTAGCAAAGAAGATTTAATCCAAAATTCAGATTTTCTTTCAATTCATGTTCAAGGAGGAGAAAGATATAATGACTGTATTAAATTGAATGAACTAGATAAAATGAAAAAAAATGCTTTTTTAATTAATACCTCAAGAGGCCCCATTGTGAATGAAGATGATTTAATTATTGCACTTTCAACTAATGTAATAGCCGGAGCAGGAATTGATGTTTACGAAAAAGAACCTTTGCCATCAAATCATAAACTCAGGTTTCTACCAAATGCATTATTATTGCCACATATTGGTTATGTTACAACAGAGAATTATTCCATTTTTTATACACAAATGTTTGAAAATTTAGAAAATTGTATATTAGGTAACACCGATCGTGTTATAAAATAAATTATGCCAAAAGAAATAAATACAGAACTTACAAGTGAACAGAGAAAAGTCATGTTCGAAGAGGCAACTGAGCGTCCAGGTTCTAGCAAATTAAACTATGAAAAAAGAGAAGGGTCTTATCATTGTGATAATTGTGGTATAAAACTTTTTGATTCAAGTGCCAAATATGAAAGTGGCTCTGGCTGGCCATCATTTTATGAGGCATTGCCCGGAGTGTTTGAAACAAAAACTGATTATTTGCTAGGTTATGCTAGAACAGAGTATCATTGTAAAAAATGTGGCGCACATCATGGACATATCTTTGATGATGGCCCTGATCCAACTGGAAAAAGATATTGTAATAATGGAATTTGCTTAATATTTAAGCCAAAATAAAACAAGTTGAAATAGCCTTATAAAAAACTAAAATGACCAACTAGTATGAAGAAATTTTTTAACTTATTTTGTGTTATTTTTTTGTTATTCTTTATTTCAAACAAAGCTTTTTCAGAAAATGTATCTGAAATATTTTCTAATTTAATTCCAGGCGAAGGTATTACAGAAGCCTCAATACAAATTAATGAAGATGACAACCCGGATTTAGAAATTTTAGCTGTGAGAGATATTTCTTCTGAAGAATTTTCAAATTTATTTTCTCAAATAAGTCTACACACACAGGAAATCAATACTTCAGACAGATTAATTACCAACTTAGGAATTGGTTATAGGCAACTAAGCGATGACAAATCAAGCATGATTGGAGTTAACAGTTTTATTGATTATGACTTAGAGGGGCATACAAGAGGTAGTGTTGGATTAGAACTTAAAGGAGCTACACTTGATTTATCAGCTAATAGTTATCATAAATTAACAAATATGGAGGTTGTTGATGGTACTGAAGAGCAAGTATTATCAGGATATGAAATAAATTTATCTTCTCAAATTCCATATATGCCATGGGTAACTCTTAACTGGCAAAATTATGGC
>MDSW01058729.1_pt1 | contig 12156 bp, 11 predicted proteins | sample 811171 | NCBI WGS metagenome assembly MDSW01 (sample SAMN05326641, study PRJNA326480) | marine metagenome | isolation source: seawater | place: Atlantic Ocean: North West | collected 2012
ATACGCTCACATCACTTTGAGAAAAGAAAGTTATAAAAGTATCAATAGTAGTTTCTTCATCGACAAACGCCTTAAACCATACTCTCATTTTAGGACCATTTGTGGATTCATTACTTTGAATAGTAAAAAGCTCATCTAAGGAACCATCTTCATCCTTTAACATTAATGTTCTAGCTGGGTAAGTATCAGCATCCAAGAAATACTGTTTCAAATTATCTAAATTTTCTGTCCCAGATTCAAACATAAATTTTATTGAATCTAGCCCTGTTGAGTCAGGTGTAACATTTTCGGGTGACAAATTAGCAGTTTGTAAAAGTGTTGAATTTGCTTCAAAATCAATAAAATTATTCAACGTATAATAATTTAGTGAATCTGAAAAAACGCTATCTTCCTCCGAGATTATTGAATATAAACCTAATGAAAAATTTGTGTTAAGAGAATCTTCGGTTTGAAAAAAAACCATTGCACTATCAACCTGAATAGAGTCAGCTAACAAATCTATTAAACTTACAGGAGGAATATTACCCGAATATAAAGTCATTTGAACTAATGAAAATAAATTCTCTGAATCTTTTTCATTCCCAAAATGTAATTTTGAATTTGAGGAAAAAGATGGAAAAGATTGATAAAGCTTATTTTGAGTTTGTGCTAATGAAGCTGATTTAATTGTTCCTTCAGGATTTTCAATCTCATTGTATAAGATAGTTTCCTCACTACAAGATAAAAGTATAAAAAATACTGTTATAATATAGATTTTAGAATATTTGAAGTAACTAATCATTTAACTACAAACTTTTAATAACTGTTTCAATTTCATTTAATAGGGCAGAATAATCACCTTCTGATTTGGTCAAATCAACTGCTGAACATGTCTTAGAATCTTTAAATACTTTAGATTTCATTAAATTTCCACTTACCTTCTCTTCATCATCAATAATAATTGTAGCATCTGCATAAGAACATCCTAGCTGATTTAAATTAAACGACTTTAACTCCTTTAAAGTTTCAGGATTAAATGGAAGATTTGAATGATCAAAAATAACATCTTTATTCAAAGAATTTGTTAAATAAATTGTTTTTATTTTATTTAAATCTTTATCATGATTAGCTAATTTTTTTATAAGAAATGGAACTAATGCTGATGTCCATCCATTGCAAATGATTACATTTGGAAACCAAAATAAATTGGGTAACATTTTTATTGCAGCTAATGAGTAAAATGCAAACCTCAAATCATTATCAGCTAGAAACCTACCGTTTTTAGATTTAAAAAGAAGATTATTTAATTCACCAAAAATTTCTTCATTTTCTAAAAAATAAACCTGTAAACGAGACTTTGGTAGAAATGCGCTTTTAGCAGAACACTGATAACTTTGATCTTCAAAGTCAAATAGAATCTCTTTTAAACGAATAACTTCTCTTAAAATATATTTTCTTTCACTTATAAAACCATATTTAGGCATTAAACATCTAACATCATTACCTTTTTCTTGTAAACCTAATGGAATTTCAACGGAAAGATTAGCTAAATTAGAAACCGACGCAAATGGCTCCATTTCGCTGTTTATATAAAAGATTTTTTTAACCATGATAATGAGCAAAAGAAGTTAACTAAACACTGTCAAAACTACAACTGCCAATAATAATTAATTTTTAGATAGATTTGTAACTAGAGATAGTATTATAAAGCACAAGAGCATAGATGAACCACCCGCAGAAACAAACGGCGTTGGCAATCCTTTAACAGGCATAAGTCCAATAGTCATTGCAGAATTAATAAAAATATGAGAGAAAAGAATTGAAGTTAAACCTACAATAACCAAAGAAGAAAAATAATCTGAACTCTTAAATGCAATGTCTAACAATGTTTTAATTAGCATGAAAAATAAAATCATGATTATAAAAATACCAAAAAAACCAAACTCTTCAGCGATAACAGATAAAATAAAATCTGATTCTTGAACTGGGAGGAATTTTAATTGAGTTTGCGAACCCTGTCCCCAACCTTTTCCAAACAATCCTCCAGAACCAATTGCAGTAATACTCTGAATGATATGATACGATGAACCCATTGGGTCTAAATCAGGATTTAAAAAATCTAAAAATCTTTGTCTCTGATATCCGTTTAAAAAATCATTCCAAAAAAAAGGAAATAATAAACCTGTAAAAATATTAGCAAAATAAATTGCAACCTTTTTAATAAAACTTCCTTGAAAAGTAAGAAAAATAAGAAACATTATAAGAGCCCAAACATTAAAAACAATATTATTTGCTGCTGCAATAATTGTAATTACTGGTGCTATTAATAAAAACAAGGTAAAAGTATTAACACCAGCCCAAAGCAACATTGGCAATACAGGAGCAAAAATAATTACTGCAGTTCCAAGATCAGGCTGATTTAATACCAAAAATGAAGATATAAAAGCAATGATGATAGGAATAATGACTATATATCCATCTTTAACTTCAAGTTGATGATTAGAGAGATATTTTGCTATCAAAATGATGGTAGCACATTTCAAATATTCTCCAGGCTGAATATAGAATAGGCCAAAATCAATCCATCTGTAGGTACTTTCTACAGGAGGTAAAAAAAATGGTATAAGACATAATAAAAACGAAAAAATATAAATTAAAGTAGAGTTGTCATGTATTGTTTTAACGTTAATTCTCCCAATTAAAAAAAAGATAAATAATGAAAAAAGAATGAAAATAATTTGTCTTGAAAAAGAGCTGGATAAGGATAATGGATCGCTTGAAATGCTATATAAAGTTAATAATCCAAAAAAAATTAATGAAGAAACAATTAGATAAAGTCTTCCGATATATTCATTTGATCCATATAAAAAGCTATTAAAGAAATTCATTTTTTAGCCATTTCTCTATTTAAATCTGTAAAAAATGAAACAATTTTACCAGCAATTGGCGAAGCTACAGCACCTCCTCCACCTCCGTTTTCAACTAAAACAACTAATGAATAAGTTTTACCATTTAAATCAAAAAATCCATTAAACCACGCATGGGGTTCACCATGAGGATTTTCAGCAGTACTTGTTTTACCGTATAATTTTACTTCAGTTTCTTGTTTTGCTCTCCATCCACTACCTCCATCAACATTTACAACATCATACAATCCGTCTGTAACTCTTTGCCAAGTTTGATTAGAAAAATTGATATCCTCATAATATTCGATTTCTTTTTTTGCATTAAGTTTTAGTTTAGCGGTTTTTCCTTTAGAAGCAATATGATTGATATATCTCAGTGATTGTAAAGGAGTAATAAGGATGTCTCCTTGACCCAAAGTAAGATTAAGTAAAACTCCTCTTTCCGACCATCCCCACCTTCCATATGTATTAATAAAAAATTCTTTATCAGGAATTTGTCCAATCAATTCATTAGGAAGATCAATATCAGTTTTAAAATTAAATCCAAAAGTTTTTGCAGTATTAGCCCATTCAGCAAGCTTGATTAATTGAACTGTTTCATAAAAGTATACATTGCAAGATTGAGCTATTGCCTTATTCAAATCGACTAAACCATGCCCATCCTCTTTCCAGCAATTAAAAGTATTTGAACTTCCAGGGGGAGTATAAGAACCAGTGCACATTAAGCTATCTTCGGGATCTAATAATCCATCTTCAATTAAGTTAAATGCGGTAATAAGTTTAAATGAAGATCCAGGAGGATATAATCCTGAAATTGTTCTATTAATTATTGGCTTATTTTCATCTTTAAGCAAACTATTCCAATCTCCATCGGTTGTTTCTCCTCTATAGATATCTAAATTGTAAGATGGATTGCTTACCATAGTTAAAATATCTCCAGTATCTACATCTGAAACTAAAATAACACCTTTTTGATCATTTAATAAATTTTTAGAAAATTGCTGTAGCCTTGAATCAATTGATAAAATCAAATTATTTCCTGGATATGCAGGGATATTATTTTCATTTATTCTATTTATTTCTCTTCCAAAAGTGTCAACTTCTATATATTCAACTCCTTTAGAATATCTCAATTCTTTTTCATATTGCTTTTCAACGCCTTGCCAGCCAATCAATTCTCCTGCGCGATATAGTTGAGATTTATCAAGAAATGGTAAAGATTCTCGATCCAACTCGCGAAGATAGCCAAGAAAATGGGCGTCATTCAAAACATCGCTATATAGTCTTTCATCAAATCTTTTATATTGAAACCCTTTAAGCTCTAACCTTCTTTCTTCGATTTGCGATATTTCAGCAAAAGTCAAATTTTTTGCTATCACGGTTGGCAGGAATCTTCCTTGATTATATTTTTTATACCTTCTATTAAGTTCTTCAATGGATATATCAGTTATTTGAGATATCACTTCAAATTGAGAGTCTTTATCTGACAGTTTGTAAGGTGTAGCAGTTAGAATGTAGGTCGGATAATTTTCAACCAAAATAACTCCATTCCTATCTAAGATAAGTCCTCTAGGTGCATATGTAGCTTGAGCCCTGATACTATTTACCTGAGATTTAGAAGAATATCTTTCATAGTCAATCACTTGTAGATAAAAATACCTGGACAATAAAATTAAAATTGAAAAGAAAAGAACAAAAAATAATGTCCTATAATGAAAGATATCTGCTTTATTTTCAATCTTAAGCATTGAGAATTTTCTCCTTTAAATTGAAAACTCTTATTACGATAAATCCTACAAAACAAGTGAAATATGTAACAAAAAACCAGTTACTCAAAAAAAGAAGTAAATCATTAAAGAAAAAGAAATCATATCTGAATAATGCATATATCATAATACCCAAATGAACAAAAGAGATCCAATATATATCAAAATTTCTAAACGCAAAATTGAAGCTTATTTTTGAAGCCCAAAATCCGCACATTGAAAAAACTAAGCTTGAAGCGCCAACATAAATCCCGCTAAATAAAACAAAATCCGTGAATAAACCAACAAGAAAGCCATATAGGGTGGATTGAGCAGTATTCCCAAGAGGCATAGAAGATAAAATGACGTATAAAAGCATAATATTTGCTTGATAACCATTAAATGTTAATAATTCTGAAAAAATAAGCTGTAAAATAACTGCTACAGGAAAATATTTAACATAAATACTCATTCAATTCCTTCATTTAAAATAATAAATAACTGATTTATTTTTGACAAGTCTGAAAATAACTTCATTCTAACAATTCTATTAGAGCTATCTGATTTCTCAAAAATACTTACTACTTCACCCACTGGCAAATTTGGTGGGAAATATATGCTAAGATTTGAAGTTAGAACTATATCACCTATTTCAATATCTGATATTTTTTTCAATTCAACAATTTCGCATATATCACTACCAATCCATCTTAATATCCCTTCAACTTCATCTGGAGCAATTTTAACACTAAGTCTAAAGTTTACATCGCTTATTAACTGCACTTCAGATGATGATTCAGATACTGAGGTAATCTTTCCAACTACCCCTCGAGAGGAAAGAACGGCAAGATTTTGTAATACACCATCATTTGCTCCCCGATTAATTATTATTGATGACATATTAGCACTAACACCTTTGGAAACTACATCAGCACCAATAAAATTAAAGTCGTCTCTTCTTTTAAAGCTTAAAAACTCTCTATATCTAATATTTTCTGTTTCATGAACCTTTAAAACCTGATTTTCAAGACTTAAACGTAAATTTTCAGAAGAAAGAACCTCTAATTTTTTATTTAGAAAAAGCTGATTATCTAACCAATTAAAGGGTTGATATAGAAATGAAAAAGTATCTAAGGATTTAATTTTTGAATTTTTTATTAAATCAGAATCATTATTGAAAATTAAAATAAGAGAAATTAATAAACATAAACCTAGAGTAATTTTTTCTTGATAGTTTTGAAATATTAATTGAACTCTAGACATGCTTATAGAAGAACATGCTTATATTTTTCCAAATCTTCAATTACTGCTCCACATCCTTTAACAATAGCTAAATGTGGCTCATCAGCAACATTCACAGGTACACCAGTTTTTTCTCTCAAAACCTGATCTAAGCCTCTCAATTGGGAACCTCCCCCAGCAAGAACAATTCCTCGATCTATAATATCTGAAGATAATTCAGCAGGAGTTGCTTCAAGAGCATCTTTAATTACATCTAAAATTCTTTTCACGGGATCTTTCAATGCTTGTCTAATTTCATCAGTTCTAATATCTATAGTTTTTGGAATTCCCGAAACAAGATCTCGACCTTTAACAAGAATATTACGTGATCTAGTTCTCATAGCAGAACCAACGGATATTTTAATCTGCTCGGCTGTTTGAGCACCGATTTCAAGCTTATGTTCATTTCTAAACCAGTGCTGAATAGCATCGTCCATTTCATCTCCTGCAACTCTAATAGCTTTTTTAGTAACAACACCATTCAATGAAATAACAGCAACCTCAGTAGTACCTCCACCAATATCAACAATTATGTTACCAACGGGCTTACTTATATCAAGACCAATTCCAATTGCAGCAGCTACTGGCTCATCAACTAAAAATACTTCTCTAGCTGCTTGTTTTTCACCTGAATCTCTTACAGCCCTTCTTTCAACTTCTGTAACACCTGAAGGAACACAAATAACCATTCTTGGCCTAGTTAATCTATTTAAATTGACTTTTCTAATAAATCCTTGGAGCATCTCATCAACCGCTGTGAAGTCTGCAATCACTCCATCCCTTAATGGTCTAATAGTTTCAATTCCTTCATGTGTCTTTCCTAGCATTTCTTTTGCGTCATCACCTACAGCTAAGACAGCTCCAGTTTTTGTTGAACGAGCAATGATTGAAGGTTCATTGATAATAATTCCTTTTCCTGATAGCCAGATTAGAGTATTGGCTGTACCAAGGTCAATTGCTATATCACCGCTAACCCAATTAAAGCTATCTGAAATTGAATTTTTAATTGATCCAAAGAAACTCATAGCTGATAATTTATGAAATATTTGATATTAAACATTAGTTTTTTATTTAGATAAACCTTCTTTGCTAAGTTCATCTGCTTCAACATTTTTATCTCTTAGAATATGTACAACCTTCCATGATTTAAGACTTGAAAGTAGTTCGTGTGTCTTTTTATGTAAAATAGACATTCTATCATTTTTTACCTTATAATCACCATTAATTTGCTTAACAACTAACTCACTATCTGAAAAAATTGATACATTTAAAATATTGTTTTCAACACAAATTTCTATTCCTTTAATCAGAGCTAAATATTCAGCTTCATTATTAGTTTTTTCCCCAATATTTTCAGAAAAAGAAAAAATAACTTCATTTTCTAGCTTTAATAAACCACCAATACCTGCATTAATAGGTTTATAATCGTCGTCAAATTCACAAGCGCCATCTGTAAATAAGTTATAGCTTCTATTAGATTTTAAATTATCTGACAATAAAGACTCGAGGTTTGATAAATCTTCTTCTGAGAAAGATGTTTTATACTTTTCTAAAATAGATAATATTTTCTTATTTTTATTGCTCATAATTTTAGTATAAAAAAGGTGTTCTTAATCGATAATCTCCAAATCCAAAATCATCTACAAACCTAAATTCCTCGTTTATTTGGTAATAATACCAAGTTTCATAATTATAACTCTGCTGAGGATTCATTGATCTTGCTATGTCGTCTGGTCTTCCAAAAAGAATGTAAATCATTCCCATATCAGATCTCCATCCACCAGAAGTACCTCTAGAAAAATTTTCTTCAGCAAAAGCTACTCTCTTGTAATATTCAACCATTAATTCATTTTCTTTGGTAGTAACGTCCGGATCTCTTTTTGCCCAAACTTTTTTAAAAAACTTTTCCTTATCAGAACTCTTTAGATCTTTGAGCTCTTTTCTTTCTTCGGTATTTAAAATATAATTCATTTGATCTAAAGCTAGCGATAGATTTTTTACTGATGAAATCATTAAATAATCATTTTTGAATTCAATCGGAAATGACTGAGATGACACATTTCCATCTTGAGATACTTGAACTTTTAATCGAAGGTCAGAAGTATCAATATTATTGATTGGTATTTTAATAAATTTATAACTGGATTTATTACTAGCTTCATCTTCAAAAGATTTATTCCAAACTGATTTTTTATCTGAAATCAAAGAAATATCTAGCAAATAATCTCCTTTGTTAAGAAAAAAATATTGATAAAGCTCTACAGTATCATTTTTAACAACTATCTCATTATTTTTTGTTGGATATTTGTTAAGTCCAAATTCCCAACTGCCCTTCTTGTCTTTCACAAAAATTGGTTTAAATATTTTTGCATATTTTCCAGATGGAAGATCTTTTTTTGAGAACTTGGATTGCTTTTTACCAACCAGCTTAGTATCCATATCTTTCAAAGAAAAATTAACACTGAATTCTTCCAATGGAACATTGAACTTAGATACTATAAGTTTTGGATTTGATCTTGAAACCGTTTGTGAAAAATTTTCAACAACTATTGATTCAGAAAAAGATTTTTCATCAATCTTATTTCCATCTTTAGATATTACAGAGATACTTAAATCATAAGATGATTCGAAATAAATATCTTTTTTTAAAAATTGAAGGTTTTTGTTAAATATTTCAACATAAGTAATTACCTCTACAGAATCAGGAGCTGGTCTTAAAATAACGTTAGTTTTAAAAGAGTTAATATTCGAATTAATGCCCTGAGCATTAATTAAAGAAATAAAAAAAATTATTAAAACGTTTTTTCTCATAGGGATAACCTTAATTTAATTAAACCAACATTTGAAAGTAATACCAAAAATTCATCGATTTGTTCCATCTCAAAAATATTTTTTATAAAAGAAAAATCATAGAAATTATTCAATTTTTTGTTCTCAAAATCATAAACTGCTAATCCGCCGTTTGTTCCAATAAACAATAAGCCATCAATAAAATTCATGTCATTAACCTTATAATTAAAATATTGACTTGATGAAATTATCTCATCATCTAGACTATTTAAAATTCCTTTTTCTGATGAGAAAAACAGAATATCCTTAGATCCAAAGATTCCTTTAATTCTAAATGAATTATCATAAATTGACTCAAACTTATCTGAATTTATTTTTTCATCTTCATCAAAAACATAGACCCTTCCATTTAAAGATATATAAATTTTTTCATCTATAATGGCCATATCGTTAATAAATAAATTGTTATTGAGAACTAAATCAGAAATTTTTGATTTAATAATTTTTTTAGTTTTCTTGTCTAAAACAATTAATTCATTTCTTGATGCTACATACACCTTATCATCTAAATTTTCTATAAATTCAATTCTTTGAATTGGAATGCCATTTTCATATCCAAGAGTTCTAAAAAAATCACTTTTAAAATTATAAATCGTTACTGAACCTTCTGAGCCAAACCAAACTTCATTATCAATTGATTTGCTTGAAAAAAAATCAACTTTAGAAAAATTTGAATAATTTGAATCTTTTAAGTTGGTGATCTCTTTAAAATCTTTACTTATAGACGATATTGATGCATTATTAATTGAACTTATTCCTCCTATCCAAATCAAATCATTGGTAGAAATAGTTAATGGCAAAGCCATTCCTATGCTTGTTGATGTTGGATAAATATTTCTACTAAAATCATCGATCATTAATAACTGTCCATTCGAAAGACCAATCCAGCTTATTCCGCTTTCAGTTTCTAAGTATGATGAATACCTATAAAAAACACCATTGTTATCTGCAGCATCTTTGTCTCCCAAAAGCCATCCGTCTTGAATGAAGTAGTCATTAAATGAAAGACTTCTTGAATATAAATTGTTTTTAAAATTTATATCACCCCAATCAATATTGTCCTCGTCTGGATATGCAAAAGTACCAAGAAATGTTCCGCTTACATGATCAAGCTTAATATAGTTTGAAAATGTTTTTATCCATAAAAAACTATTAGATGAACCAAAATCTTCGATACTTTTTAAAGATTTAATTCCAACTCTATTAAAATTTATTTGATTCCAATTTCCCTCACGAGAATTTGAAAATTCTATCCCAGAATCTCCAACTAACCATAATATTCCGGTATTTTTGTCGAAATATATTTGATTAATTTTTTGAGATTTTATACCCTGGCCTTGATATAAATTTTTATCAAAAGATCTAGAAAATTTATTATATCTCAAAATCCCATTAGAGTTTGTTGCAAAAAAGACATACTGATAACCTTCAGATATTGAGCTTATTGACTCATTATGGCCTAAAATCTCCCAATCATAAAGATCAAATCTCTGATCAACTTGAGCATAAATACAACTCAACAATAAAAAGAATTTGAATGCAAAAACTTTATTTATTTCTGTTATTAGAATTTTTCTTAAAACCTTTCCTGACTTTTGAAACATGTCCATTATCCAAATAAATTATTACACTAGCAAATTGTTTCAAAAAATAATCATTACCTGAAGACAACAATACTGTAGTCCCAAGAATGTTATTCATTTTAATAATTTTTTTTCTAAGAATAATCTCTGTTCTAGGGTCAATAGAAAGGCCGTAATCATCAATGAGTAAAACTCTAGGATCCTTTTCAACCCCTATAATAGTTTTTAACCAATGTCTTTCTCCATCTGAAATCAAATTCATAGGAGTTTTCCATACAGTCTGCATTTGAAAGTTAGTAAAATGTCTTGATTTTATTTGTTGAGTTTTTTTAGGAAAATTTTTCTTTATAACCTGCTCAACAGTTAGAGAAGAATTTAACGAATTTGCATCAAGATATTGTATGTCATTATGTTTTTTGATTTTTCCAAAAAAGCCTCTTTTAAACTCATTTCCTTGATATAAAACACTTCCATTTGTTTCTTTTAGTTCTCCTGCCAAGATTTTTAAAAGAGAAGTTTTTCCTGAACCAAAATTTCCGCAAATACCATAGATTAAGCCGTTGTGAAACTTTAGAGTTTTAATCTCTAAAGCTTTTTTATCTTTAAACCTAAGTTTTAGGTTTTGAACATCATATATTTGTTTAAGCTCCATTGCTTCCTCCAAAAAGGACAGCAAAAACTATTCAATAATATTTTCTTCTAAATATTTCTCTGCATCAATCGCAGCCATACAACCAGATCCCGCAGCAGTAATTGCCTGTCTGTAATGATCATCTTGAACATCGCCACACGCAAAAACGCCAGGAATATTAGTTAATGAAGAATCAGATTGTGTTATAATATAACCATTATCATTTAAATCAATCATTCCTTTAAAAAGATCAGTATTTGGGGTATGTCCAATTCCATAGAACACTCCCTCGCATTCAAAAGTTGAACTTTCTCCAGAGACTGTATCCTTAAGAACAATGCTCGAAATTCCATCTTGCTGAGTACCTTTTATGGATTCAATGCTTTTATTAACCACGATATCAATTAGCGGATTATTTCTAGCTCTATCAAGCATAATTTTAGAAGCTTTAAAAACCTCTCTTCTATGAATGATTGTTACTTTTTTTGCAAATTTTGTTAGAAAAGAAGCTTCTTCCATTGCTGAATCTCCTCCTCCAACAACTACGATGTTTTTCTCTTTGAAAAAATATCCATCGCAAGTTGCACAAGTGCTAATACCATAACCCATTAATTGCTCTTCTTCTTTTAATCCAAGCATTCGAGCGGAGGCTCCAGTGGAAATTATAACAGTTTCTGAAAGAAACTCTTCTTCACCTACAAAAACCTTATAAGGAGTAGAACTAAAATCTACTTTAGTGACATGTTTAAAATGACATTCTGCTCCGAATTTCTTTGCTTGATCTCTGAATAAGTCCATCATATCAGGACCCATGACTCCGTCTGGAAAACCTGGAAAATTTTCAACATCAGTGGTAATAGTTAATTGACCGCCAGGCTGATTTCCCTCAAAGACAATTGGTTTTAAATTTGCTCTTCCAGCATAAATAGCAGCAGTCAATCCTGCTGGCCCTGAACCAATAATGATTGTTTTGTGAATAGTTTTATCTGTCATCAAATTAATATTGTTAACTAACGATTTGGTTAACACTATCAATTAATGTCTGCTCTGACTGTAAACCTACTTCTTGCTTAACAATTTTACCGTTGTTAAAAAATAACAAAGTTGGAATACTTCTTATACCATATTTTACAGGCGTTTGCTTGACTTCATCGACATTTACCTTACCTACAACTACTTTA
>MDSW01173603.1_pt1 | contig 12155 bp, 16 predicted proteins | sample 811171 | NCBI WGS metagenome assembly MDSW01 (sample SAMN05326641, study PRJNA326480) | marine metagenome | isolation source: seawater | place: Atlantic Ocean: North West | collected 2012
GCATGACTTCAACGTATCGAATAAAGACAAGATATGGCAAAGCTTGAAATAGTAATACATCCCGATCCTAAACTAAAAAAAATCTGTAAACCAGTATCAAGCGTTTCAGATAGAATAAAAACGCTTTCAAAAGATATGCTGGAAACAATGTATGCTGCGCCTGGTATCGGCTTAGCAGCGCCGCAGGTGGGTATTCTGAGACGAATTTTTGTTATGGATTGTTCTGACGATAAAGAGGGGCCGGGACCCTTGGTGCTTATAAATCCAGAAATAGTTTGGGCGTCAGAGCACAAAACAAAATATGAAGAAGGATGTTTGTCAATTCCAGACTTTTTTGCGGAACTGGAGCGTTCGGCAGAGGTTCGAATTAAATGTATTGATGAGAATGAAGAAAAAAGAGAACACCACTTTGTGGGACTATGGGCTATCTGTGCGCAACATGAGATTGATCACCTTAATGGAGTATTGTTCTTGGACTATCTGCGGCCTATGCGCAGGGCCATTATCACATCCAAGTTAAGAAAAATAAAGAGAGAGAAATTAAAAAAAGCTAGCCAAGAAGGAAAATAAAAAATCAAATGCGAATAATTTTTATGGGCACGTCAGATTTCGCAGTTCCAGTTCTTGAGAAATTGCTTAAATCAAACAATCACATAGTTAACGTATATACCCAACCTCCGAGGCCAGCTGGTAGAGGGAAAAGATTGGTTTTTTCTCCGGTTGCCTTGTTGGCCCAGCGGAATGGTTTGAGTATTAAATATGTAGAAAATTTCAAAGAAGTGAGCGAGATTAGTTATCTGAAAAGACTAAAAGCGGATCTTGTGGTAGTAGTATCATATGGTATCATTTTGCCGAAAGAGATCATAAGCTCTACTCGATATGGCTGCTTTAATGTTCACCCTTCCTTGCTCCCAAGGTGGCGGGGTGCGGCTCCCATACAAAGAGCTTTATTAGAAAATGATGCTAGGACTGGAGTGTGCATAATCCGGATGGATGAAGGGCTCGATACCGGCCCAATCTGTCTACGAGAAGAGCTTTGCATTGATAAAAACGATAATTATGGTTCTTTGCATACAAAGTTGAGTTTAATAGGTGCCAAACTAATTTTGCATTTACTGAATATAATTGACGAGGTGAAATTTACGGAACAGTCTGAGACTGAAGTTATTTATGCAGAAAAAATTCAGAAAATAGAGACCCGTTTGAATTGGAATACAGAGGCTTACAAAGTGGTATCAAAAATTAGAGCATTTTCACCGACTCCTGGGGCTTGGTTCAATTGCCGTGGCGAACGAATAAAGATTTTAAGTGGTAAGGTTGGAAATAATTCAGGTACACCAGGGCAAGTTTTAAACTCTAGTTTGGAGATAGCGTGTTCTGTGGGCAGCATTGTCCCCGAAGTTGTAAAAAGGTCTGGGAAGTCTGCAATGAAAGTTGAAGAATTTTTAAGAGGTTTTACTATAAGTGAAGGAACTCTTTTATAAAGCACTCTCAATTGTCTTGGGTATTTTGAATTCCCTTCCTGGCCAGATTATCCGCTCTTTCGTTTTCCGGATGGTCGTTGTGACCCTTTACCCAGTGCCAACTGATCTTGTGTCTTTGAGACAGAGTATAAATTTTTTGCCATAGGTCTTTATTTTTTATTTCTTTGTTTTGCGATGATTTCCAATTATTTTTAATCCAGTTGTCAAGCCACATTGTCATTCCGTCTCTTAGGTATTTACTATCAGTTACAACGGTGAGGGTGGTTTTTTTCTTAAGCGCCTCTAGAGCTTTTATTGCTGCAGTTAATTCCATTCTATTGTTGGTGGTGTTCGCCTCACCTCCAAAAATTTCTTTTTCTGAAACAGTAATTCCGTCTTCAGATGCTGTTAATATTGCTCCCCAGCCACCTCGGCCAGGGTTTCCGGAACAAGCTCCATCCGTATATACGATTATCTTAACCATGAAAGCCAATTATTACCAGTGCCAAAACGACAGTAGTAGTCAATGGGAACCTAATGGACAACCACCACGGAGGCGTCTTTTTAACTAAAAAAGCTCGACGATCTATTTCATAGACAGCCAAAAAACCTATGGCTAAAAAAGATGCCGAAAAATTAGGTAAGTTTATTGCTAAGAATGCCCATAAAGTAGGACATATTGAAAGCCAAAGACCCAAATTAGATCGTTTGTCAGCATTTATACTCTCAAATGCAAAAATTGAACCGCCTAAGAAAGACAGGATTAGTGCGGCATATATAAGCGACATTTCTACTAAAATGTAATTATAATTGTAAAAAACGAATGTGAAATCAAGCGTAGCTAAAACGCCTAAGATGAAAGGAAATAAACCGAGACCACCAATAATTTTTACAGTTTTCGGTGTCATCTCATTTATATTTGCTCACGTAAAACTTTGGGCACTTTAAAGGAGACATTTTCAGATACGTCTTCCACTTTAGTCATCTTGACGTCGTATCTTTCCTCAAAGGCCTTTAAAACTCTCAAAATCAGGGTTTCAGGTGCGGATGCCCCTGCCGTGATCCCAATAGACCTCCGCCCAGATAAAGCAGACCAATTTATTTCGGTCTCATCGCCTATCAATTGACAGTAATTGCAACCGGCCTTTTCGCCCACCTCCACGAGTCTACGGGAGTTCGACGAATTGGGAGAGCCCACTACCAATAACGCATCTATATTCTGCGCAATTTTTTTTACGGCATTTTGACGGTTGGTAGTGGCGTAACATATATCTTCCTTATGTGGCCCAATTATCTTTGGGAACCGCTTTTTTAAAGCCTTAACGATTGTTGCTGTGTCATCTACTGAAAGTGTAGTCTGTGTTATGTAAGCCAATTTTTCTGGGTTTCTTGGCTTAACTGCGGCTACGTCGCTCTCGGTTTCCACTAATATTATCTCGCCAGCCGGAAGTTGTCCTATCGTACCGATAGTTTCAGGATGACCCTCATGACCAATCATAATCATCTGATTCCCTTGCTTGTGATGGCGCTCTGCCTCCAAATGCACTTTTGATACAAGAGGGCAAGTAGCATCCAAGAAAATCATTTTTCTGTTGTTTGCTTCGCTAACAACAGATTTAGCTACGCCATGCGCGGAGAAAATAATTGGCCGGTCGGTTGGACATTCACTTACTTCTTCAACAAAAATGGCTCCCTTTTTTTTCAGTCCATCAACTACAAACCTATTGTGAACTATCTCATGTCGAACGTAGACTGGGGCTCCCCACTTCTCAAGTGCTAGCTCAACCATTTCTATCGCCCTATCAACGCCCGCACAGAATCCCCTTGGTGCTGCTAGGTATATGTTTATTTTGTTCTTCATCACTTGTTGCTTAACCTTGCGCATTTCCTATTCAAATTAAAAGTCTTTAAAAATGTCCTAAATTTCACTAATTACAGGAGCACGGAAAAACCCGTGCTATAAAAAAAATTTTAGATCAAATTATTGCATGTTACAAATGGATTTTTTATAAACCGATCAGTAAACCAATATACTGATACGGGATTGCAAAATATGTCTTCATGTATGGTCGCGTTTGGTGCTAATATACCAGGCCCTTCCGGAGGTCCGTTAGAAACGGTCAAGAGGGCTATTAAAGAGTTGAACAACTTTAATATATTTAAAATTAATCAGAGCAAAATATACATTAGCAAGTCTTTCCCAGATAAATCAAAACCAGAATATATAAATGGTTGTCTTCATTTGGAATGCAATTTTGATCCATATGAGCTATTGAAAAGACTTAAAAAGATTGAGGAGATTGTAGGACGTTCACGCGCCATGCGATGGGACTCTCGCGTCTGCGACTTCGATATCTTATCTTATGAAAATCGGGTCATTCCTAATGTAAAGACTTTCAAATATTGGCATGCCTTAAGTTTAGAGAGGCAGATTTTAGAGATACCAAATACTCTTGTACTTCCTCATCCAAGGTTGCAGGATAGAGCATTCGTGCTTAAGCCTCTTGCTGATCTTGCACCGAACTGGACTCATCCGATCCTTAATCTAAAACCCATGGAAATGCTAAATGCGTTGCCGAAGACCGAACGATTATCAGTAAAGGCATCGACCATCAATTTTTGAATAGGTGATACTATATCTTGCAAAATTTGAAGATGAGTATAAATAGTAAAGGGAATCAAGCGGGAGAAATAATATGGCACGGGTAACGGTAGAAGACTGCATTGATAAAGTATCAAATCGATTTGACCTAGTATTGCTTGCTGCTCATCGGGCCAGAGAAATTTCGGCTGGAAGTCCTATAACCATAGACCGAGATAAAGATAAAAATCCGGTAGTTGCGTTGCGGGAGATCGCTGATGAAACAATTACAGCGGTACAGTTGAAAGAGGCGGCAATTGAGAGCTTACAAAGGCAAATAGAGATAGATGAACCAGAAGATGACGAGATGGAGTTGTTGGCGACTGAAGAGGAATCAAAGAAAGAAAACGTCGACGAAATTTCTGAGGAAGGCCTACTGCGCGCGCTAATGGAAGCCGAAGAGACAAAAAAATAGGTCGAAAAATTTTATCGGAGCTGAGCTTTCTTCGGGAAAACTGTAATGATTCGTGTTACCGAATTAATTGAATTAATCAAAGAATATAACCCTCGGGTTGATATTGATCGAATGAGGCGTGCCTATGATTATGGTCTTGAGGCACACAAAGGACAATTTCGTTCATCTGGAGAAGAATATTTCAACCATCCCTTAGCAGTGGCTTACATTTTGACCGAGCTAAAACTTGATGACGCTACGATTATAACTGCACTGTTGCATGATACTATAGAGGATACAAAGAGCTCTTATAAAGAGGTCAGGGTGCAATTTGGCGAGCAGATCGCAAAACTTGTAGATGGAGTAACCAAACTGACAAATTTGGAGCTATCCTCCGTTGAAACTAAACAAGCAGAAAACTTCCGTAAACTTCTTATGGCGATGAGCAAGGACCTAAGGGTTTTGTTGGTAAAGCTAGCTGACCGCTTACACAACATGAGAACAATAAAAGCTTTGGTGATTAACAAGCAAATTACAAAGGCAAAGGAGACTATGGACATTTATGCGCCATTAGCAGGTAGAATGGGAATGCAGTCAATTAGGGAGGAGCTTGAAGACCTAAGCTTCGGTGTTCTTAATCCTGATGCACGCAGCTCTATTATGCGACGGTTTATCAAGCTAAGAAATGATACTGGCGATATAATCCCTCAGATAAATGAGGATATAATGAAAGAATTAAGAGGTGTCGGGGTGCTAGCACAGGTTAGTGGCAGAGAGAAAAGACCCTACTCAATTTGGCGAAAAATGGAAGAAAAGCAAGAAGGCTTTCATCGTTTATCGGATATTTACGGGTTTCGGATAATTACAGAGACAGAACTAGATTGCTACAGGGCTTTAGGAGCTGTTCATCAGAGGTGGCGAGCGGTGCCTGGTAGGTTTAAGGATTATATTAGCCAACCAAAATCAAATGGTTATCGTTCTATCCATACGACGGTTTCTGGGCGAAATAGTAAGCGAGTAGAAGTGCAAATAAGAACAAAAGAAATGCACGAAGTAGCCGAAAGTGGGGTTGCTGCGCAGTGGTCTTATCGCGATGGTGAGTTGTTTGAAAATCCATTTGCTGTGGATCCGTTTAAATGGATCAGAGGATTAGCAAAGGATTTTGAGGCAAGTGAAAATCCAGACGATTTTCTTGAGAATGTTAAATTGGAAATGTTTCAAGATAAAGTTTTTTGCTTCACTCCAAAAGGAGAGGTGGTGAAACTTCCACGGGGTGCTACTCCTATAGATTTCGCTTATGCTATACATACTCGAATAGGGGATAGCTGTGTTGGTGTCAAAATTGATGGACAGCGCAAACCACTTTGGACAAAACTTAGGAATGGACAATCAGTTTCGATTATAAGAGCTAACGGGCAGAAGCCACAGGCATCGTGGGAAGAAATGGTTATAACGGGTCGTGCCAAGACAGCTATACGTCGGAGCCTTAAGGATCAATATAGGTCCGGTCATATAAAACTAGGTCGAGAAATAGCGAGAGTAGCATTTGAACGAATAGGAAAAAAATCAACAGACAGAGCTCTTCAAACTGCCGCTCGTAAAATGGGTCTCGACTCTGCGGAGGATATATTAGCCTCAGTGGGTGCTGCAGAAATCACAAGTCACGAGTTAATAGCTGCTATATATCCCAAGTTTTCAGGTTCAGGTAATATCCCTTTATCGATGGAAGATAACCCAGATTTTGTTGGATTACCAAAAGGGAGGAGTGCGGTTTCGGCGACATGTTGTCAACCTGTACCTGGAGAGAGAATTGTTGGCGTAATACTCAAAGGAAAAGGTATATATATACATGCTATCAATTGTGACTCTCTTGAGGTGCTTGATGAGAAACATGTAAACTGGATCGATTTGAGCTGGCCAAGGGGAAATAATAAATCAGCCTATCCAGCTACTTTGTTAGTTACAATGGTAAATGGCGCAGGCGTCTTGGGTCGAATCTGTACTCTGGTCGGGGATATGGGTGCAAATATAGAAGATATGGAATTTTTAGAGAGAAAACCTGATTTTTACAGAATAAAAATAGAAATCCACGTGAGCAATATAAAGCATTTACTTGATATAATAACATCTATTGAAGCAGATACTGACATCGCTGAAATCTCACGATATCGAAAAATGACTAGTGATAATAATGTTCGACGAGAAAGTAGAATTATGGTGGATACTGATATTTTTCAAATTGAGACAAGTGGCAAATGATTTTTAAAAGACGTGACAAACGTTTAACCTTAGGCCGATTGAAGGAGTATTTTCTTCCAAAGAAAGGTTGGAAGCGTGCATTGGAATATATAGTACATCGGCTCAAAAGAATTCCAGATAGTCCACACAAAATATCCGTTGGTGTTTCCATGGGGATTTTTGCATCTTTCACGCCGCTATATGGCCTGCATTTCTTGTTAGCAGGTGTTTTGGCTTACATTTTTAATGGGAATATTTTAGCAGCGATTATTGGAACTTTCATTTTAAATCCGGTAACTTGGCCAGTGATAACTTCCGCAAGCGTTAATTTCGGTGAAGTTATCATGGGAAGGAGTTTGAGTGATTTTGAAACATTTTTGGATCATTTTGTTGGCGTCGGAAAGTCAATATTATTAGTATTAGGTTCAGTTTTGAGTGGTGTTAGTCCAGACTGGAGTAGACCTGAAAATTTCTGGAATGAAATATTCTTACCATATTTGATTGGAGGAACAATTTTAGGTCTGTTAGCAGGATTAATAAGTTATTTCATTTGTAGACCGGTTATATATGCTTATAAAATTGCAAGAAAAAAGAAGAAATTTAAGAGAGTCACCCGTACCAAAAAGATAGAAAGGAATAGTCTGAATGAGCAGTACTAGTGTATCAAGACAGACGAAATTAAGATTAGGTGTTAATATTGACCATGTTGCAACTATTCGAAATGCGCGCGGTTCTCCATATCCGGACCCAACTCTCGCAGCTAGATTGGTCGAGAAAGCGGGTGCAGACGGTATAACCGCTCATTTGCGAGAAGACCGACGACACATTATTGAAGACGACATCGTAGGCATTCTACAAAGTGTTAAAATACCCTTAAATTTAGAGATCGCAGCCACTGATGAGATGAAGAAAATAGCGCTTAAATATAAACCTAATGCAGTTTGCCTGGTTCCTGAGAATCGTCTTGAGCTGACAACCGAGGGTGGACTGGATGTTATAAAGAATCAAAAGTTTCTTAAAAACTATATTGACTCCCTTAGAACGGAAATTGCAAAGGTTTCTCTTTTTTTGGCTCCGGACAAGGCTCAGATTGAAGCCGCTCTGGAGGTAGGGGCTACAGCGGTTGAGTTACATACAGGTGAGTATTGTGAATTAGATTTGATATCTGACGTCAAGAACAGGGATGCAGAATACGAAAAGCTAGTTCAGGTTGCTAAATTTTCGAAGTCTCTCGGTTTAGAGGTACATGCGGGACACGGCCTCACGATATCAAATGTGGCGTCGATATCTGCAATTAGCGAGTTAGAGGAATTAAACATAGGGCATGCGATTATTTCTGACGCCGTATTTTCTGGTTTAAGTGAAGTGATAAAGACTTTTAAAAACCGTATGGCTTTTGGTCGCAAAACCTTAGCGCCAAGACAAACGTAGTATCATGATTCTGGGGATAGGTATCGATGTGGTGAAGATTAATAGAATCGAGTCCCTATTTAAAAGACATGGTGACCGTTTCAAAACCAAAGTCTTCGCTTTGAGCGAGCGTGAAACGTCGGATAAGAGACTAAATGATGTCGAAGCTTACGCGAAAAGATGGGCCGCTAAAGAAGCTCTAATAAAGGCACTTGGTTTAGGTTTCCGTACTCGAATGCGATGGAAAGATATCTGCATTTGTAACACTGAGGTCGGAGCACCAAAGATAGATTTAACTGGTGAGTCAAAAAAGCTACTTGATAAAGTGACCCCGATTAATCACGTTGCAAAAATCCATTTGAGCATTTCAGATGATTATCCATGGGCCCACGCTATGGTTTTATTAGAAGCAATTCCAGCGTCGTGGAAACGGGAGTAGACTGTTGCACAGTAATTGTTTGAGATTTCGCGAGTAAATAAGAAGAAGGATAAGATTGTGGTTAAAAAAAGAGTTTCATCTGGGAGTAGTGGAATTATAGATTTTGTCAAAACAATTATCTATGCTTTGGTATTAGCTGGCCTAATAAGAACTTTACTTTTCCAACCGTTTTGGATCCCGTCTGGTTCAATGAAGCCAAATTTGCTAGTTGGTGATTTCATTTTTGTTAATAAATTTGCCTATGGTTACTCTAGACATTCGTGTCCTTTCTCTCTTTGTCCCATAAAAAATAGGGTTTTCGGTTCCGAACCGACTCGAGGGGATATTGTGGTTTTTAGACATCCGACGAACGGAAAAGATTTTGTAAAAAGGTTAATTGGACTTCCTGGTGATAAGGTAAGGTTGAAGCAGGGCAGAGTCTATTTAAATGGGAACTTAATCCCAATACAAAAAATAGATGACTTTCAAGAAGAAAAACAAAAACAGGGACCCTTAGGGAGCGTCCCTCGCTGTAGTAACGAACCTGTGCCCTTTGGGCTTGACTGCTTAAAAAATCAGTTTAGTGAAAGCTTGCCTAATAAAATATCATATTCAATTTTGGATATTGGAGAAAATTTTGGCGATAATACTCCTGAGTTTAAAGTGCCTGAGGGAAGTTACTTTTTCTTAGGTGACAATAGGGACAATTCCTTAGATAGTCGGTTTGGGACAATTTCTGGAGGTGCAGGTTTTATTCCAAAAGGAAATCTTATTGGTCGGGTGGATAGAGTAATGTTTTCTTCCGCGGGAAGGTCAATGTTCTTCTTCTGGACTTGGAGGTTGGATCGATTTTTAAAGGCTACCTCGTGAGAAATAAGGAAAAACAGAATATTTTATGTGAAACCCTTCGATACCGATTTAAGGATTCAACTTTGCTAATGTCGGCACTTACTCACTCATCCCTAAATAAGCCTAACCAACCAGACAATCAAAGGCTTGAATTTCTCGGTGATAGAGTTCTGGCCTTAGTTATTTCTGAAGAACTAATAAAGACTAACCCGCATGCCAGGGAAGGACAGTTAGCTCCACAATTGAATGCCTTAGTAAGGAGAGAGACATGTGCGGAGGTGGCTTCATCCCTTGGAGTTGGACCTGCGTTAATGATAGGAAAATCAGAGATGATATCGGGTGGGCGTTCGAAGGTAGCTATATTGGCTGACGCGATGGAGGCAATAGTCGCGGCGATTTATTTAGATGGGGGGCTGGAGAAGGTTCGCAAATTTATACTACAGGCTTGGCAAGAAAAATTGTTAATTGCTCCAATAGCCTCCTTTGAGGCTAAATCTTATCTTCAAGAATGGGCTCAGGCTCGAGGAATGTCTCCTCCAACCTACTCAGAGGTTGAAAGATCTGGTCCAGATCATGCACCTATTTTTATGGTTAAAGTGATACTTGATAATGGTGAGTTTGCGTATGGACAGGCTTCTGCAAAGAGACCTGCACAGCAACAAGCGGCAAAAAATTTATTGGAAAAGATCAAAAATTAAGATGGTAAATCCAGTAAAAAAAACGTATTTCGGTTTTGTTGTTATGCTGGGGATGCCAAACGCTGGAAAATCTAGTTTGGTAAACAAGTTAACTGGCTTGAAGGTTTCTATTGTAACTCATAAGCCCCAAACGACGAGATCTAGAATAAGAGGTATAATGGTTCGAGAAAACACGCAATTAGTATTAGTTGACACACCAGGTGTTTTCGAACCAAGACGAAAACTGGATCAAGTTATGATATCTGCTGCTTGGAAAAATATCAATGATGCAGATATTATCGCCTTATTAGTTGATACAAAAAAGGGAATTTCAACTTCTCTTGAGAAAATTATTTCTCAAATGAAACAATTGGTAAACAAGAGTATTTCTATAATATTAATTTTGAATAAAATAGATACAATCGAGCGAGAGGAATTGCTTTTGCTAGCAAAAAAATTAAACTCATATTTCAAATTTGATGCTACTTTTATGATTTCAGCCACCAAGGGATGGGGGATTCAGGACTTTTCTGACTGGTTAGCAAGGTCGGTTCCTGAGGGTCCTTGGCTCTATCCAAGTGATCAAATACTAGACCTTCCATCAAGACTTTTTGCAACAGAAATAACTCGTGAGAAGCTTCTATTGCGGATGCACAATGAAATCCCATACAGGTTGCTAGTTCAGTCTGTTTCATGGACGGAAAATAGAAATGGTTCTATTAAAATCGTACAAAATATTTTGGTTTCAAATAGGAGGCATAAGGCTATGATATTGGGAAAGAATGGGGAGACGATCAAGTCAATATCAATTTCTGCGAGAAGAGATTTAGAAGAACTTCTTTCGAAAAAAATACATCTGTTTTTACAAGTTAAGGTTAACGAAAACTGGGTGAAAGACGTAAAAAGATTTTCAAAATTGGGGTTGGACATTCGGGAGTGATATGTGATGCGTTCGGTACGGTTAAGTTCTAAGTTTTGGATAGATGCCTACAGAGAGTTATTGAACAAAAACGCGATACCGCTATTTATTATTAGAAAGGGTGATGATACTGCCGGAGCGATTTTAGTAAAAGTGTGTAATTTAAAGGGAGGTAGCAAGCTTTTTTCTGAGATTACAGGAATAGACAGTTGTACATCCTGGAGTCTTCTTGCTGAAGGGTCAGATGAAGAGATGAATAAAGTAGCCAGCCGACAGCTTATTATTGATCCAGACTTGTGGCTGCTAGAGATCGAAGACCGCGAGGGGCGTCATTTTCTTGGACACTCCTATTTGCAAAGACAGATATACAAATGAAATGGGAAGATGAAGGAATATTGTTATCAGTGAAGCCTTTTGGTGAGAAGGCCACAATCATTGAAGTCTTTACTCCCTCTCAAGGACGTTATCGCGGTTTGGTGCGATCGGGAATTCAAAAAGCTTTTTCAGGACTTCTTGAACCCGGTTCCCAATTGTATCTAAACTGGAACGCAAGGTTAGAGGAACATCTCGGAGTATTTTCCGTAGAGCATGTTAAGAGTAGAGTCTCTCAATTGTTTGGTGGCAAGAAGGCTTTAGATGGCTTTAATTCTATTATTTCCTTGTTGCTAGTTAGCTTGCCCGAGAGAGAGCCGTTTGAGCTGATATATTCGACTACGGTCGATTTGGTTGACAATATTGATGATAGCCAGACCTGGTTGCGTAAGTATATTCAGTGGGAGTTGTTACTTTTAAGTGAACTCGGATATGGTCTGGATTTAGCCCAATGTGCGCTGACCGGAAGTTCCTTAAATTTAAAATATGTGTCGCCAAAGTCTGGAAGGGCGGTTAGCAACGACGCAGCACAGGAATGGAAGAGTAAGTTGCTTCCACTACCAACTTTCTTAATCTCAAATAATGACGACGAGCAGATTGATTTAAAGGTTTTAGAACAGGGCTTTAGATTAACTGGGTATTTCCTAGAGAAAAAATTGTTCAATACTTTAAATCGTAGTGATTTGCCAGCGGCTCGACAAAGGTTTGTCGAATCGATCTGTAATTAATTGCGAAGGCTTTCCAATAGCCGTCGTGCAATCACTTGAGCTTGAA
>MDSW01179722.1_pt1 | contig 12155 bp, 15 predicted proteins | sample 811171 | NCBI WGS metagenome assembly MDSW01 (sample SAMN05326641, study PRJNA326480) | marine metagenome | isolation source: seawater | place: Atlantic Ocean: North West | collected 2012
AAAAGAAAGTCTATTAAGTATATAGCTTGATTGATTCGAACATTTTAGAATATTCAAAATTAGAACCTCTAAATGTTTCACGTGAAACATTTCCTGAGCTAGAGGAATTTAGATCTTTAATATTAGAGAAAAATAAGGAAATTAATCTTATAAGCAACAATTCCGAAAAAAATTCAAGAGAAAGGCATATTATAGATAGCGCTCAAACAATTGAATTTATTGATAAAAATTGCAGTTTATGTACAGATATAGGTTCTGGATCAGGTCTACCGGGTATTGTTCTAGCTATTATTATGAAACATAGAAAATCAAATATGGAATTTCATTTATATGAAAAAAGCCATCATAAAAGCAATTTTTTAAAAGAAGTTTCAAAAAAATTCAATTTAAATACAAAAATTTATAAAAAAAATATTTTTGAGGAAAAAAATTTACAAACAGACACTATAGTTTCACGTGCATTTAAACCACTTCCGGTAGTACTGGATTTGGCACATTATAATTTTAACAATTTCAAAAATATAATTTTGTACTTGGGGAAAAATGGAAAAGAAATTTTAAAAGATGCTTTAACAAAATGGAAATTTGAATATGAAGAGAAAAAGAGTTTAACAAGCGAGGACTCAATTTTGATAAATATAACAAATCTAAAAAAATTATGAGTGAAAAAATTTTATCAATCATTAATCAGAAGGGTGGAGTTGGAAAAACCACAACTGTAATTAATTTGGCAGCTGGACTTTCAATGAAGGGTAAAAAAATTTTAGTTATTGATTTAGACCCACAAGGTAATGCCACAACAGGACTTGGATTATCTAATACAGAAAAATCAGACAAAACAATTTACAACGTTCTTAATGGAACAAAAACTATTTCAGATGTAATATCAAAAACTAAATTTGAGAAATTGGATTTAATCACATCAAATGTAGATTTGTCAGGCTTAGAGGTGGAAACAGCCGGCGATAATCGAAGAGCATTCATATTGAAGGAACAAATAATGGCTTTTTTAAAAGACACTAGAGAATCATATGACTATGTCTTAATTGACTGCCCACCATCTTTAAGTTTATTAACTGTTATGGCTCTAGTAACATCAAATTCCTTGATTGTGCCTCTACAAACTGAATTTTTTGCTCTTGAAGGATTAACTCAGCTTATGAAAACAATTGAAAGAATAAAGAATAACCTAAATCCTGAACTTATAATTAAAGGAATACTATTAACAATGTACGATAAAAGAAATAAGCTTTCTAGTGAGGTAGAAAGAGAAGCAAGAGAATTTTTTAAAGAAAAGGTCTATCAAACTGTCGTACCAAGAAATGTAAGACTATCAGAAGCACCATCACATGGTGTTCCAGTATTAATTTATGATAAAGGATGTCCAGGTAGCAAATCATATTTTAGCTTTACTGATGAATTTTTAAATCAAGAAAAAATAATGGAAAGTGCAGCATAATGAATCCATTTAAAAAGGGACTAGGAAGAGGGTTATCATCTTTAATAGGTGATAATGAATTATCCAAATCACAAAATAAAATTTCAATTAGTTCAATTGTTAAAAATAAATATCAACCTAGAAAAGTTTTTCATAAAGAAAGTCTTAAAGAGTTAACAAATTCAATAAAAGAAAGAGGTATTATTCAACCTATTATTGTTAGAAAATCACAAGATCATAATGGTAAATTTGAAATAGTTGCAGGTGAAAGAAGATGGTTAGCCGCTCAAAATGCTGGTTTTCATGAGATATCTGCAGTTATAATTGAAGCGGATAATTTAAAATCATTGGAGTTTGCAATAGTTGAAAACATTCAAAGAAAAGATTTAAATCCAATAGAGGAGGCTGAAAGTTATCAAAGATTAATAGATGAATTTGGATATGATCAGGAAAAAGTTGCTAAATTTGTTGGTAAAAGCAGATCCCATATTGCTAATTCTTTGAGAATTTTAACTCTTCCTAAAGATATTATTCACTTAATAGAGGAAGGCAAAATATCTCAAGGACATGCTAAAATCTTAGTTGGGCTAGAAAATTCAAATATAATAGCTAAAAAAATCGTTGATAAAAAATTATCTGTGAGACAAGCAGAAAATTTAGTAAAGATTTATCAAACTTCAAAAAAAATTAAATTAGTTAGCAAAGATGCCAATATGAAATTTTTGGAAGATTCTTTGAAAGAAAGACTAGGAATAAGAACGTATATTAAAAATAAGAAAAATAATTCTGGAATTATTTATTTTGAATATAAAGATCTAGATCAATTAAATAGAATTATTGAAGTTATTAAAAGTAATTACTAATTTTATATGAAAAAAGCTTATGTAGTGTTAGGTTTTGAAGGATCAGGCAGTGTTTTTATAGCAAAAGTAATTTCATATGTCGTAGGCTCATGTAAAAATTTTGAAGATTGGAATGGATATGGTTTTAATAAAAAGATTGGGGAAGACAATCTTGTTTTACATAGATCAATACCATTTATGAGACCAAAAAAATGGCATGATGATCCAAGAGAAATTGAAGATATTCTAAAAATTTATGAAGAAATAAGATATGTAATAGTCACAAGAGATTTATCAGCTTCAATGCTAAGTAGAGTTTCACGATTTGGTGGTAGTATAGATTCTTACAAAAAAGATAATATAAGAGCAGCAAATTTTTTTGCAAAAATTATAAAAAATAAGAAAACCTTTATATGGAGCTATGAAACGATGGTTTCTCTAGGTAGTGCATACTTTGAATTACTTTATGATTGGCTTTTAATAAAATCTATTTTTTTTCCTAAAGTTTATGACAGTAATAAAAAATATATAAAAATTTGAAAAAATTTATTAAGCTGCTTTTGATTTATTTACTATAAAATCACAAACTATATTTAATGAGTTGTTTGTATGTTTTTTAACTAAAACTTCTATTTCATAAATTTCACCAATCAGTCTCATTACTTCATTTTTTGACCATTTATTTATCTGATTTTTTAAAATTTCTTTTTCTTTCCAGAATATTAAAGGACGATAAGAATTTATTGTTTTTTCAATATCATTTGAAATTTCAAAATCTTTTATTAATTTTAAAAGCCTTTTTGATTTATATAAAAATGTCCTTAATATAATTATACAATCTTCTGATGCAAAATTATTTTCATTTAGTATTTTAATTATTTTTCTTAAATTTTTTGCTAAACAATTATCTATTATTTCAGAGATAGAATAATCATCAGCTAAATTTGTTAATTTTAATATATCATTATAAGAAATATTTTTTCTATTTTCACAAAATGTTTCTATTTTTATAAGTTCATTGTATAAATTTATACGATCTCCTGATGATCTCTCTACTATTAGATTTAAGGTTTCTTGAGAAATATTTATTTTTTTATCTTTTAAAAAATTTTTTGCTAAGGAAAAAAGGGTAACACTATTATCGTTATAGAAAGGAACGCATACTAATTTTTTTTCTTTTTCAAAAATCATTCTCATTTTAGATTTTTTTTGTAAAATTTCAGATATTAAAATTATTTTACAATCTACTATTTCTTTCGTAATTATTTTACTAATTAAGCAAATTAATTTATCGGATACTCTATTTACAATTATGAATTTTTTTTCTTCAAATAAAGATTTATTTAATATTTCTGAAATAAAATTTTCTAAGTTTTCTAAAACTTCATTTTCTTCATATTTTAATTTTTTATAATTTGTTAATTTATCGTATAATTTGTTAATTATTTCGTTTTTATAACCTTCATTTTCTCCGTAAAACAAAAATATATTGTAATTTTCCATATTTATTTTGTTTATCTCGTAATTTTTTACAATCATTATTTAATTAACTTTTTTTTGAATAACCTACTTCAGGTTTAGATTTGATTTTTAACCTTATTTTTTTTTTTGATAATGAAGCATTTTTATCTAAACCAATAATTGAAATAATTAATTCGTCAGCTATTTGTTTAATTAATTTTTCTTCTATTTCTTTTTCATAAAGGTTTAAATCAAATATACTTGAATCATGACTATATTTAAATTTTTTAGAATATTTTTTTGAAATTAGATTTGTATTGCTTTCTAAAACTTTTATATTTGCATTAATTTTTATGATATAAACTTTAGGATTTCCACTTGAATCTCTAGATAATATTTCCTTATTTTTATATATATTTATTTCTATTGAATATTTATTTTCCTGACCTTTATCTATTGTGTATTTCGACAAATAATTTTTAATAGTATTAAAATAATAATTGTTGGTGTTTGTTTTAATCTCAGTAAAATAGAAATTTGACGACTCAGATTGATATAAAGGCGTATAGCCACAACTATAAATAAAAAATAACAAACTAATTATTGACAAAAATTTAGTAAATTTTCTCATTTTATTATTAAATTTAGTAATCTATCTTTAACATAAATTTTCTTAATAATTTCTTTATTTTCAATATATTTTTTAATATTTTTTTCTATAATTGCCTTATTGGTAATACTTTCTTCATTAACACCCTTTTCTACATTAATTAAACCTCTCTTTTTACCATTTATTTGAATTACAATATCTACTTTATTCTCAATAAAATATTTATTTATTGGTATTGGCCAAGTAAATTCTAAATCTTTTTTTAAGTCACTTATACATTCTGAGGATAAATGGGGGATAACTGGAAACAGCAGCTTTAATATATTATAATAGTTTTTTTCTAAAATTTTATTATTGATATTTTTGTCTACTATTTTGTTTAGAAAATTATAAGTTTCATAGTAATTTGCTATTACAACATTTAAATTAAATTTTTCTAAATTTTTTGTTACTTTATCTATTAATATATTTGTAAATTTATTTAAATTTTCATTATTCAATTTATTTTCTTCGCTAGATATTTTTATTTTTTGTTTTATTTTCTCATGAAGAATCCAAAATTTTTGAATAAATTTATAAGATCCCACAATACCTTGTTCAGTCCACTTAATTTCTTTTTCTGGAGGACTATCCGACAACATAAACATTCTTACAGCATCTGCTCCATATTTGGATACTATATTTTCAGGATCAATTATATTCTTTTTTGATTTTGACATTGATTCTGAACTACCAAGAATAATTTTTTCTTCAGGGTTATCTTTTTTGTAATATGTTTTACCATCTTGTGTAAATACCTCATCAGGAGAAAGCCAATTATTTTCTTTATCTTTATAAGTCTCATGACACACCATTCCTTGTGTGAATAAACCTAGGAAAGGTTCCTTAATTTTAAATTTTTTGTTTTTAAATCCCAAAGCTCTCATAAAAAATCTTGAATAAAGAAGGTGTAGAATTGCATGCTCGACACCACCTATATATTGATCAACTGGCATCCAGTAATTTATATCATCGTAGTTAAATCCATAGCTTTCTTCATCGTTTGAACAAAATCTTAAAAAATACCAAGATGAATCTACAAATGTGTCTAATGTATCAGTCTCTCTAATACATTTTTTTCCATTTATAGTTATATTTTTCCAATTTTTTTGGTGATCTAGTGGATTTCCAGTTGTTTGAAGATTGATGTTTTCAGGTAATTTCACAGGTAAATTATCTTTTGGTATTTTAATAAGCTCACCATTTGCATCGTACGCAACTGGTATGGGGCAACCCCAATACCTTTGTCTAGAAACACCCCAATCTTTTAATCTAAAATTGATTTTTTTTGTTCCTAATTTTTTTTTTTCTAAAATTTCAATAGTTTTTATTATTGATTGATCTGGAACTTTTAGATTATTTAAAAAACTAGAATTTATAATTATACCGGCACCAGTATAAGCCAAATCATCAATTTTGAACTCACCCTCATAATCTTCAGGCTTCACAACTGGCAAAATATTTAGTTTATATTTTTTTGCAAAATCTAGATCTCTTTGATCGTGTGCAGGACAACCAAAAACAGCCCCTAAGCCATAATCCATAAGTACAAAATTTGCAAAATATACTGGTATTTTAATATTATTGTCTAAGGGATTAATAGCAATCAAATCAGTTTTAAATCCAATTTTTTCAGCTTGTGCAATTGACTCTTCAGTCGTACCAGTTTTTGAACATTCAATTTTAAATTGGTTAAATTTTTTATCACTCTCGTAATACTTGGAAATAGGATGATCGACTGACAAAGCTATAAATGAAGAACCAAAAAGTGTATCAGGCCTAGTAGTAAAACATTCAATTTCAGAAATTTTACTATTATTTAAAATTTTAAATTTTACTTCACAACCAAAGGACTTGCCAATCCAGTTTTTTTGCATAATTTTTACTTTGTTAGGCCAATTTTCTAAAGTTTCTAAATCGTTAAGTAGTTCTTCGGAGAATTTGGAAATATTAAAGAACCATTGATTTAACTTTTTTCTTTCAACTACAGCACCAGATCTCCAACCTTTTCCATCAATTACTTGTTCGTTTGCTAGTACTGTTTGATCAACAGGATCCCAATTGACATAATTTTCTTTTCTATATACTAGGTCTTTATCTAAAAGTTCTAAAAAAAAAAGCTGTTGATGCTTGTAGTATTCAGGGGAGCATGTAGAAATTTCTCTTTCCCAATCAATAGAAAATCCAAGTTGTTGTAACTGTATTTTCATTGTTTCAATATTCTTTTCAGTCCATGTTTTAGGATCTAATTTATTTTGTCGGGCGGCATTTTCTGCTGGCATACCAAAAGAGTCCCAGCCCATAGGATGTAACACATTAAATCCTTTTAATTTTTTGTACCTTGCAAGCATATCTCCTATAGTGTAATTTCTTACGTGTCCCATATGTATTCTTCCAGATGGATAAGGAAACATTTCTAAACAATAAAATTTTTTTTTTGTCTTATCTAATTTTGATTTAAACTCAGAATTTTTTCTCCATTTATCTTGCCATTTCTTTTCAACTATTGTGAAATTATATCTGGACATTAGATGTTGTTAAAACCCTAATTAGCTTGCTGATTTCCTTTGCTTTTAAAATCAGGAAATTTCTTTTTAAATTCTTTTACTTTCTTATCTGTTAATTTTTTATCGATTAGAACAGCTTTTTTTAAAATTGCTAATTTAATTTCATTTGAAAGTTTGCTGTTTAACTTTTTAACTGTACAACTACTTAAATTATTTATTTCACATTTTTTTTGGTGTATAAGTATTTCTAATCCATCCGCTCTAATTTCTGGAGATAAAAATCTAACTGTTACTTTTATTGACTCGTTAGGTTTATTTTCACTGTACCAGTCAGTAATTATTATACCACCCCCATAATCAGCACTGCTTAAAACCATAAAATCAAGAGTATCTAAAGTAGCTCTCCACATTGGATTTGAAGAAGCAAATGATCCTAAACCATCTTTTCTTCCATCCATTAATTTAAAACCTTTGCCCTCCTCAATATTCTGCTTAACACGCTCATCTACGTCTGTAGGTCTATCCTTTACAGATGCAGGATTAAATCCACCGCAAGAAACTAGAAAAAAGGAAATTGCTAAAAATGCTGATAAAATCGATTTATTTTTACTCATTTGTTTACCTTTAAACTAAATTATTAATAAACAAAGTCATCTATGTAAATAATATGTTGTAAAAATACAACAATTTAAAAAAAAAATACCAATTTATAGGGAAAATAACCAAAAAATATAGCATTTACTGTATATATGCTCTGTTCATATATATGAAATATAACAAAGGAGATTAAATATGAATAAATTTAAAAAAGTGGCATTAACAGCTCTTGGAGCTTCTCTTGCTGCAACATCTGCAAACGCAGTAGATGTTTCAGTTAGTGGTAGTTCAGAGATTGGTTATGCTACAGGTTCAGGAAACTACAGTTCAACTGGAGAAAGTTCTGCTTTCGGTGCTGGTACTGGAGTGTCTTTTTCTGCATCTGGAGAGTTAGATAACGGTTGGACCGTTTCTACAACTCATGCAACAAGTAATGCTTTTGCATTAACATCTTCAAACATTTCAGTTGACACTGGCTCTATGGGTAAAGTTAGATTCAATAGAGTAGCAGCTGCAGCTTCAAATGCTTATGATGATGTATTGCCAACTGCATGGGAAGAAGCTAATGATAAAGCAGCACACTCTGCAAGAGGTATGAGAGTAGCTGACGGCTTAACAAGTGGTTCACTTTCAATTATATTACCAACTTTAGAATTTGGTGGTGGTACAGTTGATTTGGCTGTTGATTATGACCCGAACGCTAACGGAGCAGGTGGTGACCCAGGAGCAACTATTGCTAGAACATCTAGTATTGGTTCAGGTTACGGTGTAACTGCTAAAGTTGGTTTTGGTCCATTAACAGTATACGGAGCATATGCTAACGAATCTTCAACAAAAGCAGCTGACGCTATTGACGGTCAAAACGTAATGGTTCAAGCTGTTGCTAGCTTAGGTTCAGTATCAATTGGTGCTGGTGAGTGGTATGCTAACGAAGATAACGGTGGCAATGACTACAGTACTACTGGTATGAGTGTAGCTTTCAACGTAAATGATGACTTATCATTATCATATGGTGAGTTAGAAGATACTAGAGAGTCAATGGGTGCTACTTCAGCTGTTGCAACAGATATTACATCTGTTCAAGTTGCTTACTCAATGGGAAGTATGGCTGTAAAAGCTAAAAGAGTAGAAACTGACAATCCTTATAACCAAACTACTAAGAATTCTGACGAGACTACTGAAATTTCAGTATCTTTCACATTCTAATATAGTTTAGTATATTTAAGAATTAAAACGGTCCAGATTTTTTCTGGGCCGTTTTTTTTATGTGTGATATAGAGGCAAAGCCAGAACTTCCAGATATTCTTAGTTTTTTTAAGTTCTGATTATTTATACCGCCCAAAGCTATAATCTCTATTTTACTTATTCCAGCTAAATTTCTAAAGTTAAATAATCCAAGATATTTTTTTTTTTTCGAGACTTCAAATATAGGACTTAAAAAAACTTTTCTACATCCTTGTTTTATTTTTAATTTTATTTCTTTAAGGTTATGAGAAGATCCTATAACTAAAAAATTGAGTTTTTTAGGGTACAATTTATGCTTCAAGCTATCATTAAATGCAGGTATGTAGGCACCATTTAAATTTAATTTCCATGCTAATTTAAAGTCATTTGCAAGAAATAATTTTAATGATCTTTTTTTACAATATTTTTTTAGATCAATTATTTCATTAATGTTGTATTTTTTACTATAATTTCTGTAAATAATTGATATTTTTCTTGAATTTAACTTGTCTAATTCACTTTCTTTAAATTCTTCAATAAAGTAATAGATATTATTTAAATTATGCATCAATCAATAAACAATCTTAATATAATAAAAGAACAAATTCTTGAAGAGATAAAAAAATTAAAAGTCGAGAATGAATTGCCTACTATTATTGCAGTTAGTAAAACATTTTCTATGGAAAAAATATCACCTTTATTAGATTTTGGACATACTCATTTTGGAGAAAATAAAGTTCAAGAAGCATTAGTTAAATGGTCTGATTATAAATTAAAAAACAATAATGTTAAGTTACATTTGGTTGGTAAGTTACAAACAAATAAAACTAAACAAGCTATAAAGTTATTTGATTATATACATTCTTTAGACAGTATAAAATTAGCAAAAGAAATATCAAAACAACAAAAAATAATAAATAAAAAACCAAAAATATTTATTCAAATTAATATAGGTGATGAACCGCAAAAAAGTGGAATTAATAAAAATGAAATACTTAATTTTTATAATTCATGTAAAGAGTTAAATTTAGATATTATTGGCTTAATGTGTTTACCGCCTATTGACAGTAATTCTGATAGTTTTTTTTCTGAGATGAAAAAGCTTAGTAATAAAATAAATTTAAAAGAACTTAGTATGGGAATGTCAAACGATTATTTAACAGCCTTAAAATATTCATCTACTTTTATAAGGATAGGTACAAAAATATTTGGAGAAAGGAGCTAACTTATTTTAATTTTAGTATTTTTATTAATTAGTTTTAAAATTATTTTAAAATCTTTTTCTAATAATCCTATACATCCAGCTGTAGGTTTATAATTTTTAGTTAGATGAATAAATATAGCGCTTCCTTTATTAGGTATATTATTTGTATAGTTATACTTAACTAAAATAAAATAGTTATATTTATAATCTTTTCTAAACAGTTTTTCGTGTCCTATATTTTTTGATATTTTGATCTCTTTATTATATTTTTTGCTATAAGAATCATTACACCATCCCATCATTTTATTGATTTTTTTACATTTAAGTTTTGTTATTGGTTTAGTTTTTCTATCAGATCTATAATAGAGATTTCCAAGTTTAAAAATGCCTATAGGTGTAGCTTTGTCTCCTTCAATTTTATTTTTTCTTAGACCACTGGAGCCAATACAACATTTAAATTTAAAATTTTTAAATATGAGTGTATCTTTATTTTTTAAATAAATTATCATTATTTAATTATATATGAATAAACAAACAATACTAATTTATGATTTTAGTATTTTATTTAAAATTTTGTTTGAAATTAAACAAAATTTAAATTTTGAAATACTTGAAGTAAAAAATGATAAAGATTTTTCCAATTTAGATAAGACTAAATTGGGCAATTATATAATAATCACAAAAAATCGAAAAGTTAATTTATTTTCTGAAAACTGCATTGTTTTTGAAAAATTGCCAATAAAAATTTACTCATTAATCGAAAAATTAAGTGTAAGCTTATTAAAAAAAAAATATAATTTTCAAAATGACATAAGACTTAAAAAATATAAATTAGACTTAAATTCTAGAGAAATTTCATTAAATGAAGTTAAATTAAAATTGACAGAGAGAGAAATAAAAATTTTAGTTTATTTGAATGAAAGTAATAAAGCTCAAAAAATAGAAAATCTTCAAAAAGAGGTTTGGGGCTATGCCTCAGATTTAGAAACTCATACTGTTGAAACACATATTTATCGATTAAGAAAAAAAATAAAAGAAGTCTTCAATGATGAGCATTTAATAATAAGTGAAAAAAATGGATATTTAATTAAATGAAAAAAAGAAATTTTATTGCAAAAGATTTAATGTCAAAAAAATATAAACCAAGAATTATTAAATCCAAAAAAGGCAAAGGAAGTTTTAAAAGAAGGAAAAAATAAATCTAAAGTCTTGCACCAATTTGTTGAATAACTTTTGAAGACATCTCAGTTCCTTTTTTTAAACTTTCTTTTATTGATAAATTATTTACATAACCGTGTAAAAATCCAGCAGCAAAAAGATCTCCTGCTCCAGTTAAGTCAACAATTTTAAGATTTTTTGCTACACCACACTCAACTACATCTTCATTTTTTATTGCAACTGCTCCATTTTTTCCTCTAGTAATTACTATTAATTTACCTAATTTTTTAGAAAAATGTATAACCTCATTAAAGTTTTTAGCATCAATCAATGATGTAATTTCTTGTTGATTAGCAAAAATAATATCTAATTTATTTTTAACTAAATCTAAAAAATGAGTCTTATGTCTATCAACGCAAAATTGATCGGATAATGACATTGCAACTTTATTTGCGTTATTAATTGCTTTGTCAAATGCTTTTTTTGGTTCACCTTCGTCCCAAAGATAACCTTCCAGAAAAATTATTTCACTTTTTTTAATTGATTCCACGTCAACATCATTTTCATTAATTTTTCCAGCAATACCCAAGAACGTACACATCGTTCTTTCAGAATCTGGTGTGACTAAAATTAAACATGTCCCCGTAGGTAATTCTTCTTTTTTTTTGTGGTAAAAATATTCTACATTTTCTTTTTTTAATCCTTCTTCATACTTACCTCCGAGACTGTCATCTGAAACTTTACCTATAAATCCTACTTTATTACCTAGCTGAGATAAACCAACTATCGAATTTGCTACTGATCCACCAGAAACAGTTTTTTCTATTTTAAGGTTGGTTAATAATTTTTTGAATTCATTTTCATCAAAAATTAATTTCATTGTACTTTTAGTCAAACCGTTTTGAGTGACAAAATTGTCATCAACTTTGCATATAACATCTACAATTGCATTTCCTATTCCTAAAATTTTCATAATTAAGCTTTCTTTGTTTTGATTGGTGATTTTCTTTTAGGATAACAAGTAGTACAAATTTTACAAGTTAAACCATAGCATTCTCTTGCTTTACAATATTCT